>Ga0209183_1000601_pt1 | contig 13970 bp, 13 predicted proteins | sample LHCtaG_2_FD_184120 | JGI IMG/M metagenome (GOLD analysis project Ga0209183, IMG submission 184120) | Hot spring microbial communities from Little Hot Creek, USA to study Microbial Dark Matter (Phase II) - LHC4sed_replicate (SPAdes)... | ecosystem: Environmental > Aquatic > Thermal springs > Hot... | reverse complement strand
CATTCTCTGAAGGTCCACTACAAGCGTGGTTCGACACGAGGGACAGTGGAACTCTATCTCCCTCACAGTCACGTTTGTAACCCGCTCAACCGGTCCCATCCTGCCCGTTTTGTCGCCGGCTTCAATCTCGCCCTTTCGGGTTTCCGCGCTGGGCCGCGTTTCCTCCGCTTTTTGTGTTGATTCCTCCGGTTTTTTGGCGGTTTGCTCCTCTGTTTTCGCGGCAAGCTTCATGTCTTCGCGCTCCGTCGGGGGGGTTTTCAGCTGGATTGTTGGTTCAGTTGTCGCCGCCCTCCTCACCTGTTCAATATGGAAATTGATTGTTTCCGCAATATCCTCGCCTTTGATGTCCGCCACAACTGTGTCGAGGATTTCCTCCTGATGTTCAGGTGGGAGGAATGTCAGCATGTGTAAATACTCGAGCGGCACATTTCTTTCCATGAGGATTTTCTCCAGCGCGGTTCTGACCTTATCAGTCACCATCCTCAGCGACAGGATCTGATCGATCTGCTCCTTCGTGAATGCGTCGCCGTAGGCGGCGTAAACGTTCACGCCTGCCTGCTGATCCTTCAGCATTTCATCGCAGAGTTTAAACCAGTTCTGCCAGCCCCTGTTCTTGTTGAGTGAAAAACACATCTTCTTCGCTTCTAAATCCGTTAGCTCCAGAACAATTGCGTCCAGATACTTCCACCCGAGCTCCTTGGCTATCCTCCACCTTTGCTCCCCATCGACAATCTCGTAGGCTTCCCCAACTTTCCTCACGATTATAGGCGGTGTGCCGTCAGGTCCCCCGGCGATCATGCGCTGCTTGATGATTTTTCTGGTTGTGCTGGTCAATATGTTTGTGTTCCATGCGTTCGGCCTAATTAAATTCAACTCTATTTTCATCATTCACACCTCCTTAATCTTTTACACCTTGTTGGGGCGGATTCTCCTAAACAGGTGCCGTATCCGGAGCTCATCCGGGGTTAGGGGCGGGGCGAACCTCCTAATCACAGTCGATCTATTCTTCACATTTGAGGCGCCCACCTCAGCCGCCCTACATATGTCTTCTATTGTGAGCAGTTCGGCGAGCATTGAATCTGCGGCGTGGATTGCTGCGGCCGCCACCAGCACCGGATCCCTCCCCTTCTCAACCCAGGGCAGCGCCTCCACCAACCTAATGGCTAAACGCTCGAGGTGGCTTACATATAGTGTCGGAATGTCCGGTCGGCGTGTTTCAATCCTCGCCACGATCACGGGTACGTAGTCTTTCGACGTGAACCTGTTTCCGTTCAGCAACGTTACCCCTGAGAAGGCCGCTGTCTTCATGAGCTTGAAGAGCGTGCCGAACTTGTAGCCTGGACAGACGGCCCCCACGATCTTCTCGTACTCATCCATGGTGATCGCCCTTCCCCTTTTCCTAATGACCGCCCACAGGGCCAGCACGGCTTTCTCGGTATATGTGAGCCTTGTCTTCTCCCCTTTATTCTTAAATTCATTTTCAAATCGCTTGGCGTAGTTGTATGCTTCCGCGACGACTGAGGGGGGCAAACCCAGATTCTGCCTGATCCTGTCCGCCTCAATCTCAAACATGCGTTTCGACCGCTCCCTACTGGATGAGGCGTGAATGATCGTTATCCTCGGATCAAGCGTGCCCAAATCAACTTTCTTAGGCTCAATCTTCGGCTCCCTCTCCGGCGGCGGGGCGTATTCAACGGGACCTATTACGAAGCCGCAGTCTCCGCAGACGATCTCCCCGGAGTTCACGTCCGTCAGAACCTTTATGCTGCCACATTCAGGGCATCTTTGACTGGCGCCTCGGTCGGAGGTTTGGTTGAGGGTCAGTTCACATGTCAACCCACATGTTTTCTGCTCGCTCACGCCCCTCACCCCTCATAATATAAAGGAAAAAATGGGAACTGTGGCGTGCAAAAATGGAACCTGGCTGAGTTGGCCGATATATAAGTGTTTCGCTCAACATCTCAACCCTCCTTTAAAAACGTCTGCGCCATCGGATTCTCAGGTGATCCATGTGTCTGAGGGCGACGTTGTGGTTGTCCCCCGAAGGGTTCTTGAGGATCTGCTGGAGAGGATCGCTGAGCTGGAGAGGGCTGTTGCGGAGATACTTGCAGACCTGAAAGAAGTGAAACGAGTAAAGAGCTGACCTGCTGAAGCTGCCTCTGCAGCTCCTCAGTTCGCTTCTCAAGCTCCTCTATTTTCCTGTCCTTCTCCTCCTCCCTCTTTTTCGCCTCCTCCTCTCTGTCCCTGACCTCCTCGGCCAGCCTCCTGTCCAGTATGAAGCCGCATCCCCTGCATCTGACGGCTCCCAAGCTGTTTTCCAAGCCGCACCGCGGGCACTTAAGCAGGTTTATGAGCATTACGCCGTTGCTTCTCTCCCTCTTGCCGTAGAGTTCCAGCACGGCTTCCTCAAGGTCCCTAGCTGAGAAGTGGACGTATCGGGCGCTCATCTTCGATCCATGCGTCCAGCCCGCGAACTGCTCCAGGCGGGCTTCGGTGAAGACCTTCGCGAGCGCCGTTAGGGTTGTGTGGCGGAAGAGGTAGGGCCAAACGTCCTTCCCTAAGCCTGCTTTTCTGGCCAGGCGCTTCACTGTCAAGCGGAAGTGCTTGTAGCTCAGCCTCTCGCCAACGTGGTTTCTGGCTAGGGAGCACCATAGCGGCGCGTTCAGGACGCTTCTGTTCGGATGCTGCTCAAGCCAGTCCAATAGCGGCCTGTAGGATGTAACCAGCGGGATGCGCTTAAACCCTGTTTTTCCATTAACGGTTATGAGGCAGTAGTCCTCCCTGAACTCCACGCATCCAACGGTCATGCCCAGCAGCTCGCCGGGCCTCAACGCCCCCTCGAACAGGACGTGCAGCATAGCCTTGTCCCTAATGTTTTCGGCGGCGTTCAGGATGCTCATGAACTCCTCAGTCGTTAGGAGGCTGCCTGAGTTCACGCGGGAATCCTTGCCCTTAACGTTCAGCTTCACCCACGCGACTTCGGGAGGCATCGGCGTGTCCCTGCTGCAGCTGCCGTACTTAGCGTATTGAATAAGCTTCCTCAGGATCAGCTTCTTGTCATGCTTGGTCCACTCCCTCCAATTCCTGTTCATGTTGATTGCTGCGACAACCCTCTCAACGTCGGTTCTTGTTGCTTCAGCCAGGCTGAAGTTTGCCAGGCGGAGGATGGCGGGTATGTGGCTGGCGTACTTGCTTATCCTGGCGGTTGTCAAGCCCAAGCTGCCTAAATGGTCCAGGAAGCGGAGGGCTGTTTCGCCGTTCGCTCCGAAGCCGGCTATGATTCGCCTGTAGCGCTCAAGCCTCTCTTCATAATCGTATATTTCACCCAAGGTTGACCCTAAAGCGTTGGATCCGTTGGGTTTATAAGGCAGAAGGGATTCGGACCGAAAGAGGTGGCGCCGGGGATGGGATTCGAACCCATGCGGCCCATAATGGGCCACAGGCTTACTTAACAATGTTTAGACTCAAGGCCTGCGCCTTAATCCACTCGGCCACCCCGGCATCCTTCTTAAGTATTGTATCAAGAAAGTTTTTATTTTTATTGGTTCATTAGGTTCGGCTCAAAATCCGCAGCCTCTCAAAGAGCTTAGAAAAGCTGCTTATCTCAAAAAGGCATCTTCAACAGGATCTCCCTGGAGTATACTGTTAAAGGCTTCGGACGCCTACCTCCAAGCTGTAGAGCCTGCTCACTATCTCCTCAAACGAAGCCTAATCAACGCTGGAGAAGAGTCGAGCTGGGCATTTTCGTTAAAGGCTGAAGCGGGAAAGACAAAGGATTTATTACCTTTTTCATTATTAAAAATATTCCGGTTAGAATCAGCATTTAGAAGTTGAGTGGGATTGAAGTGTCGATATTGCGGTTTGGATGTAGCCCTGCCTTTTAAGTGTCCTTTCTGCGGAGGATATTTTTGTGCTGAGCATAGGCTGCCTGAGCTGCATGCATGTCAGGGCCTTAGCAAGGAGCATGTGAGGGGCATAATTCCATCTGAAAGGGCTGGCAGGGTGAAATTTGAAGGGGTAAAGTTTTATCGCAGATTAATCTTCCCCCGCCGCCTAATGATTCCCAGCGAGCTTATTCACGTAGCTTTAAGCACATTGATGGTTATGTTTGTGGGTTCCTCCATAGCCCTATTTAACCCGGACTTGATGAAGCCTATTCTACTCTTCGGGTTAGCCATCATCTTCGCATCAGCGTTCGTGCCTCATGAGCTTGGACATAAATTTGCTGCAATGCATTACGGTTTATGGGCAGAGTTTAGATTGACTTTTCTAGGCGCATTGATCACTTTAATCTCAATTGTTTCCCCAATAAAGATTATTTCACCTGGTTCAGTCATTATATCCGGAGAGGTAAATAGGGAGATCATTGGCAAAACATCATTGTCGGGGCCGCTGGTAAATTTGGCTTTATCCACCCTATTTTTAGCTTTAATTCCCATCGGATATGATCCGGCTTTTCAAATAATCATAATGTGGGGTTCAGGGATAAACGCGTGGACAGCCCTATTTAACCTAATACCATTCGGCATATTAGACGGTGCGAAAATTTTTTGGTGGAACAGATACGTTTGGCTTCTAAGCTTTCTAGCCTCGCTTATACTGGCAGTAACCACGCTAATGATTATTTAGCCGACGCTTCCCCCTAAAAATTTATATTCCCTCGATAATGCTGAATTAAAAATATTAGCCCGCTACTTTAGCGGGGGAGTGCTAAATGAGAATACTATTCCTTGGAACAGCTGCTTCTGAAGGTTGGCCGGCGGTTTTCTGTCAATGCCAGAACTGCGAGAGAGCGAGGAGAATTGGAGGCAAAAATATAAGGACTAGGTCTTCAATCATTATTAATTCTGACTTGAAAGTTGATCTTCCTCCGGACACGTATTACCATAAAATTTTCCATAATGTGGATCTGGCGAAAATCGATTTTCTATTGATAACGCATAGTCACCAGGATCACTTCTATCCGGAGGAGCTTAACATGAGGGTTGAACCCTTCGCCAAATTGAAGAATGGCAAGGTTTTAACGGTTTACGGTAATGAAAAAGTTCATGAAAAACTTCTTAATGTTCTAACTAAGAGAACTCTTGAGAACTCCGTGAGGATCCGGAGGGTTGAACCCTTCGATAGTTTCAGGATGGGCCCGTATATAGTTACATCCCTTCCTGCTGATCATGATAAAAATGAGCAATGCTTAATCTACGTGATCTCTGACGGTGAAAGAACAATTCTTTACGGGCATGATTCAGGCTGGTTCCCCCAGGAAACATGGGATAAGCTAGCGGATTTTAAATTTGACCTAGTAATATTTGACTGCACTAATGGTCCATCGCCTGAAATCAGATATCATATGGGTATTGAGGGGGTTTTGAGGGCTAAGGAAAAAATGGTTGAAATGGGCTTAGCTTCGAATGACACGATTTTCATCGCAACCCACTTCTCCCATAATGGCGGTTTACTCCACGAGGAGCTTGAGGAGAAACTTAAACCTAAAAATGTACATGTAGCCTATGATGAGATGAGAATAGATATTCCGCCGCAGTAGCGGAGAATTAAATTAATTCTATGCTTATATAAACTTCCTCGGGAACCCTCATGCGCATGATTCTGCGCATTACACGTTCCTCAGCCTCTATGTCTATTAGGCGTTTATGTATGCGCATCTCCCATTTATCCCACGTTTTTGTTCCTTCACCGCAGGGGCTCTTCATTACTGGAACTTTAAGCTTTTTAGTTGGTAAGGGAATTGGGCCTGTAACCTTTACCCCTGCCTTTTCAGCTATATCCCTTAGCTCCCTACATATTTCATCGAGCTTCCTATAATCTGTGCTTACCAGCCTTATTCTTGCCTTTCCAACCATCTCATAGATCCACCGATTTTTCCTCTATTTCTCCAGGAACGCTGCTTAAATGCTTTTCTATCTTCATTGCGGAGATTTCTCCTAAACTATCCGTTGCCTCTGGAGGTTTTTGGTCTGCCATGAGTATCTTCTTATTCTCGCTGATTCCCCAAAACCGCAGGCTGCGCATCTTTTTTTCTTAACGTTATATGATCTGCGTCCGCATCTCCTGCATCTTATATGAACCGTTTTGCCCATGCGTTTTCCAAAGGAGGATGTTCCCTTCGTCATTTAATCACTCACCTAGGCGGTGGGGAGATCATTATGACATTGTCTCCTCTAACTATTATTAAACCTAGCTCTTTAATGTTCTCAGCGTCGGTTACATCCTCCGCCTTTTCGAGAACAAGGTTTAGATGCTGATCGAAACCTTGAAGCTTGCCACGTATGCTTCTTCCACCCCTGAGCTTTATTAGCACGATTTTTCCAAGGCTCTCCTCAAGTATTTGGGTTGCCATGCTCTATCAACCTTTCTAGGGCTGCTCACTCTTCTATGGAGAAGAGCAAATTTATATGCGTTATGCTAAACATTATTTTATGGATAGTGTTAAACGTAGATTTTTCCTTAAAGAGAAGGATGCAAAGAGCCTCCTTAGGGAGATCTCGGAAATTTTTGGGGACACTTTTTTCGGAGCTAAGCCGAAAATCGAGGTTGCCGAGGTTCCCCGCGGCGAAATATTCATCGTAAACGGTAGACCGGCATTAATAAGATGCGAGGGATCCCTCATGCCAGCATTAACATTTGAGGAACTCATAAGTGATCTTCCAAAAGTTATAGTTGACATGGGCGCAATCCCATATGTATGTAACGGCGCCGACATAATGGCGCCCGGCATCGTTGGAATAGAGGGAGAATTTAAAGAGGGATCCCTCACCGCGGTGCTTGATGAAAAACATAGAAAAGCAATCGCCGTGGCTAAGGCTCTCTTTAGCTCCGAAGAAATTAGGGGTCTAAAACATGGAAAAGCTCTTAAAAACCTACATTATGTTGGCGATTCATTCTGGGAAGTAATTAAAATATTTCAAAAGCGAGGGGGAAAGATTTAAAGGCATCCGTAAAGTGCAAATGCTCCGATGCTCTAAAAGATGCATTAAAGAAGCGGCGCCATCTCCCCGCGTTTTTTCTTGGTTTTCAAGCAGCCGGCTCAAAAAATTTATATCGCCAATTACACTTAGAGATTTAACGGCGAGATTATCCCCAGGTAAACCCTGGAGATGCTGAAACTCGCCGAACCTGGTAAGTTTAATAGGTGAGAGTTAAATTTGACAAACCCGAATTTGGGGAGAATTATAGAGAAGATAGTTGGTAAAAAGGGGAGACCGGGGGCTGAATCTGGGGAGGCTGAGGGGAGAAAGGAGGAGGCTGTGACGGCTACGCCCGAGGCGGCGGGGAAAATTTACCTTAAAGCATTATCATTACATTCAATTGATGATTTAGAGAGGATTAAGAATGAGGTTAGATCTGGAAATATATTAATAATTAAGGTTGAGCCGCTGGCTGAGAAAAGCATTGAAGATGTTAAGCGGGCTGTTGGGGAGCTAAGCGAGTTTGCAGAGTCTATAGGCGGCGACATAGCAAGGCTTGGGGAAGAACGCATAGTTCTGACTCCGCCGTCCGTTCAAATATGGAAGGAGAAAACAGGTTAATCTGAGAAATGACGGTTCTACGCATAATTGTTGAAACATTAGGCTTGATGCCGCGCGCTTATCTTAGCCTTATTGTTTCCAGCACATCTGGAGCCACGGCGTTAACCCCATATTTTCTCCTTATAAAATCAGCGAGAGATATGCATTTGCTCCTCTCACCGTGACATACGATTATGTTCTCAGGCTTAGGGGAGATCTTACGTAGATAATTTATTATTTGTCTTCTGTCAGAGTGCCCCGAGAAACCTTCAACTGTATGAACTTTTAAGCCAACCCTTATAACCCTGATTTTTCCATCCTGATCCATTATTGAAACCTCCTGCGCGCCCTTCTGAACTCTGCGGCCGAGGGTTCCTTCAATCTGGTAGCTGACGAAAACCAGGGAGTTCCGATCATCATGTGCTAGATTTTGGAAATAATCAATCACCGGTCCGCCTTCAAGCATTCCGGCCGTAGCCATTATTATGCATGGTTCGCCCTCAATTATTTCGCTTCTCGCGCTTGGATGCTCAACCACTGTGAAGTAGTCGGATTCAAATGGGTTTATGTCCTCATTAATTATTTTATTTCTAACCTCTCTTGAGAGATATTCCGGATAAGCCATGTGTATCGCCGTTGACTCGGATATCATGCCCTCTATGAAGACAGGTGCCTCCTTCAGTTCACCGCGCCTCATATATTCGTCTAGGACGAGCATTATTTCCTGTGCTCTACCAACCGCTGGAACGGGGATTATTACCTTACCTCCCCTGCTAAGCGTCTCATTAATTATTGAAACTAGCTTCTTCTCAGCATCGGACCTTGATGGCATTACATCTGTTGGGGCGCTGTATGTTCCTTCAGTTATTATAGTTTCAACCCTTGGGAATTCGGTTGCAGAAGCCTCTAGAAGCATTGTTTTGCCATATTTGAAGTCCCCTGTGTAAACTATGTTATGGTAGCCTTCCCCAATATGCAGATGCACCACTGAGGATCCGAGTATGTGTCCAGCATTATGCAGCGTTAATCTTATGTCTGGAGCTACATCTGTGACGACGCCGTAACGCAGTGGGATAGTGTGTAAAACAGCCTCACGCACATCCTTCTGATCATAGGGCAGCGGAAGCCCCTGTTTAGATAGAACATCTAAATAGTCAAGTTGGAGTAGGGTCATTAGGCTGAGGCTTGGAACAGAGCAGTAGACTGGACCATCATAGCCAAACTTAAATAGGTATGGTAAGAAGCCGCAGTGATCCAGATGGGCGTGGCTTATTATAACAGCGTCTAAAGAATCAATATCGAACTGCGGGGCGTCAAGCCGTGGGAATGCCTCGAAGGGCTTATTTGAGCCGGGGTTTATCCCGCAGTCTATAAGAACCTGGCTTTCTCTAGTTTGGACTAGAATTGCCGAGCGGCCGACCTCCCTCGCTGCTCCGAGCATCGTTATTCTTAAATCGCCAACATCGTATAGTAGGGGACGGAATATTCTTTCGCCGGTGTTACGTAATATTCTCTCCCGCTCCTTGCTGCTGGAATAGAGCAGGTTCTCAATGTGAAGCACTATCTTTGATGGTTTAGGAAGGGCTCTTACAGCCCGCGGCCTCCACTTCGTTTTTAGGATTATCTCCTGCAGTGTTGATCCGTTCTTTCCTATAACAAGCCCAGGCTTCTTAGCCTCTATCGTCACTTCGCCTAGGGGCGGATCAAAAATTATATTTATAACCTCAGCCTCCCTAGGCACTATTTCCATTATTATTTTTTCAGCCTCTTTCTCCGGAAGCCTCACTGAGGGATCTGACCGCGGAACTATTCTCTTTTTAATCATGCTGACTATGTTTGTTATTATATGCTCCTGCGATATCAGTATCTCCGGCTTTTTGGCGTAGATGGCTAACGCTGGACCCTCAAACTCTATGCGTGTTATCTCAGCTTCCTTCGGAATATGCTCCAGGATTATTTGCCTAATCTCAGTTTTGCTCTTATCAATCGACGGCAATCTGCTTAATCCCACCCATCTATGGATTAAAACCTTCCCTTTTTAATTAATTAGCGTTATATAAGTCAACTATTCCAGCATCTCAGTCTCTAATATAATTTATCTTAGAGACTAATAATAATGATATGAGAACTTAAATTTAAACTGTTCGGAAAACATAAAAGGGTAAGCGTCCCCACCTTTATGTGAACGCTTAATTATTTGAGTGCCTTAGCTAAAATAGATTGCTAAGGCTGATGAGATTGACCCTTAAAGTTCACCGCATGCGGATGCCACGTGAAGTAGTCGTTGGAAGCGGAAGTCTAGAATTGATTGGATCGGTATGTAACGATTTAGGCTTCAGTAAAAGCGCCCTAATAATCTCTGGAAAGAAAACTTTTGAAATTGTCGGTAGAAGGGTTGTAAGCATACTTCAAAGTGAGGGTTTAAGAGCCTACGAGCATATAGTTGCATCTAACACGCCGACGATTGAAGATGTTGAATTATCTTCAAGGAAGGTTATGGAGCTGAAGCCCGACGTTGTGCTCGGCGTCGGCGGCGGAGCTAAAATCGATATTGCGAAGCTTAGTTCAGCGAGTCTAGGAGTCCCATTCATAAGCGTGCCTACGACAGCCTCCCATGATGGAATATCAAGCCCATTTGCCTCCATAAAGGGCTTAAATAAACCCTACTCCATTATGGCTCAGTCGCCTATAGCGGTTATAGCTGACACCGAAGTGATATCTAAGGCACCGTACCGTTTAACAGCAAGCGGATGCGGCGATGCTATTGCCAAATTTACATCAACACTCGATTGGAAGCTGGCGCATGAGAGGAGGAACGAGTACTATGCGCATTACACTGCGAGCATGGCTCTGATGAGCGCCCAGCACATCGTGGAAAATGCTTCCCTCATAAAATCCGGCTCCGAGGAGGGTTTAAGGGTGCTTCTGGAGGCGCTTATAAGCTGCGGTGTAGCGATGGGCATAGCCGGCAGCAGCAGGCCATGCAGCGGATCGGAGCATCTTTTCAGCCACGCGTTAGATATTACAGCGCCTAATCCGGCGTTACATGGGGAACAATGTGGCATTGGGACAATAATGATGGCGAGCTTGCATAAAATAGATTGGCTGCTCATAAGGGATACTTTGAGGAAAGTCGGCGCCCCTGTCACAGCTGAGGAGATAAATATAGAGCCGAAATATATTATTGAGGCGCTGGTTAAAGCCCGCGAGATCCGCCCTGAAAGATATACGATTCTCAGCGAGAAACCGTTAAATTATGAGGCGGCGAGGGAGCTAGCTAAAGAAACGGGAGTGATAGATTAACATATGACTGAACCCAAAACAATAGTTACATTGGTTAGCGCCGGACAAGCTAAGGTAGGGTTCTCTTTTATACATAGGGGCGCAGGGGCGAGATGCAGCGAATGCAGATATTTCAGCGTTTGCGTTAAAAATCTGGAGGATAACCGCATATATAAAGTTGTCAATGTACGCAATAAAATTTTGAGATGCGATCTGTACGATGTAGACATGAGGGTTGTTGAGGTTGTTGAATCTGAGGTTCCAGCAGCCATAACCCCCAAGCAGAGCATTGAGGGTGCAATAATCACGTTTCACCCGCAGGAATGCGGCGGCCGGAACTGCGAGAATGCAGCGTTATGCTTTCCTGAGGGTTTAAGGGATGGCGATCGATGCGAGGTGATTAAGGCTGGCGATCAGATTAAATGTCCTATTGGGCTTCAGCTGAGGAGGGCGTTGTTGAGGAGGACGCTTCCTCCCTCTTGAAGGCTTCCACGAAGCGTACAATATTCTTCTCTGGGAAAAACCTCTGTATGTCCATGTATATTCCACGTTTAATTATTTGTATGCCCTCAATGTAAAAGGCTTCCTCAGGGATGTTTATTGTCACGCTGTTGCCCCCAATTTCCAGGGAGAATTTTTCAATGCTGACCTGTGGTATCCTCCTATGGATTAAAGCCCTAATTTTCTCCTCAACAGTCTCAAGTTTTTTCTTAATTGTAACTTCGTAAATTAACGTTTTACCAGCAAGCGGAGGGTTGAAGTCCAGCTGCACCCTTCCAGCGCCGACCGATCTAACGGTTGCCATCTTACCATTAACCTCGATTCTCATTCCAATCCTAGGTGTTATGCCCTGAGCTAAAAATTTTCTTAGAGGATACATCTTCACCTTATCCGGATCCCTATTCCCAAAGCCTTTCTCAGGCGGTATCTCAATAGTTGCGGTCTTTTCCAATTCCAGATTTAGGAGGGCTTCATCTAGGGTTTTTAGAACCCATCCTTCGCCGATCACAACTAGCTTAGGCTCATATATTTCACCCTCCTTATATATGCCCTCCCTCCTTGAGATCTCCTCTAAGGTTGTGTCGAAAACCTCGCCTGTCTCAGCGATCCTAGCGACGTAATCTATTAACACGAAGTCCCCTTTCTCAAACGGCAAGCATTTCACCCCATAAGTGATTAACCATCAATGGCACTCCTATATTTAGTTTTTGTTCTTAAATCCGGAGCATGCACGCCATGATTTTGTATTTTAAATTGTTTTAAATGTGTGAAGTTCAACGTTGATTCCGCCTTCTGAAATATTTATTATGGCGCAGTTACCCTGCTTAGACGGCCCAGGATTAACTATCAGCGTGCTGCCAATGCTATCTATTCCCTTGGCTTCATGTATGTGTCCGCATAATGTGAGGATCGGCTTATACTCCTCAATGAAGCTTCTCACGCTTATGCTTCCAACATGTCCGCCTAGAGAAGCCATGTCCAACCTTGTATTCTTTGGGGGCGCATGGGAGATCAAAATTGTTCGAAACCCATTGATCCCATCGCCTAAATCTTTTAGGCATTTCCGCAGAACCCCGGATATTTCCCCCTCATCCATCTCTAGAGGGGTGTTAAATGGGGTTTTAGGGCTTCCGCCGACGCCTATGAATGCAAAATTATCGTAGATGAATCCTGATCCATGGATGCATCTTATGTTGCCGAGATTTATGTTGATAAGCGATGGGGGATCGCAGTTTCCTGGAACAAAGAGAGCTGGAACATTCAGCCTAGATAACGGAGACAGGAGGCTCCTTGCCTGCTGCTCAGTGCCAAAGTTTGTTATATCCCCGCATAGAATTATAATGTTCACGCCGCTATCCTCGGCTTTTTGGGCGAAAGAGTCAAACGCTGGTTTAAATCCGTGGAAGTCTGCCCCAGCCAAGATCTTCATCGTTGACCCCATAGCATTTGCCTCCGCACTCCTGAAATTAGCTGTTTACACATTAACCTATGAATCTTGCAGGTAAATCGGCATGGATAAGGATTTCTTTTTTCCATCTATATTCTGCTCCATCCTCTCCCATGCGCTCTTAGCGAATACAGCCGCCTTCCTCGGGTACTCCTCAACATTTACCTCTATTATTATTGGGAAAGGCGTTGGAACGGCTAATCCCCAAAGCATGGCTTCATGATCGGCTAATCCTGGAAGATAATCTCTAAGTCTCTCAGAGCCATATTCCGTGTACTCCAAGATCGCATCTTGATCGTTTCCGCTTCTAAGCCTGAAGCAGGCTACGGAGTTACATTGGGATATGCAGCTCTTAAGCACGTAAGCTGGCCTCTGCGTTATAATTATTAATCCAACATTGTATCCGCCGGCTTGGCTTATCGCCTCTATCATTGAAGCCTTAGCCTCAGATTGGGCGCTTGACTCCCTGATTTCAGCTCCCTTCTCAGGGGCGAAGTACTGGGCTTCCTCAACAATAATTATGCATGCGAAGTCCCCGTAGTCCTTACGCTTTATCGCATAGTTTCTGATCTGGGTAAGTATGTGGCTCGCCGTCCTATGCTGGGCCTCAATGTTAGTGTCAACTGAGAAATCCACTATCAATGCGAAGCTGCTATTAACCTCCTCAATGATGTCGAGGGGCTCGCTCTGCTGATCGAGGAAACCGCCCCTGCTCTCTATGAGCCATTCAACGCTTCGGATGCATCTGCTTTTGGCTTCATCGGTTTTAAATAGGCCGCCCTGCTTCACAACCTCATGAACCTTATCGATTAAGTTTTTAGCGGTTATTTTGCCTCCGCCATCTAAAATTGCCCTAGCCGCCTCTAAAACCGCCTCCTTCTCCTTACCCTTTAAACCTAATTTCTCAACTATAATTTTCGGATCCATTATCATCGGTGTCAACCTAGTGTATGGAATTATCTTAGCCCCATATTTCACTAGGCCGCTGTATTCGTCCCTTCTGTCGAATATTATGAAGCGCGGTTTAGGCTTTAGATTCGATGCTTTAGCAACAATATTTATTACGAAGCTTGATTTTCCAGATCTAGTCATGCCAGCGACAAACATGTGCCCCCTAGCTACGGCGTTTAGATCTATGTATGCAGGTATGTTTGTTCCGCGGATTTTTCCCACCTCAAGCATCACGGATTCTCCGGTTTCACCCCTATATGTGAGGA
>Ga0209183_1000595_pt1 | contig 14034 bp, 14 predicted proteins | sample LHCtaG_2_FD_184120 | JGI IMG/M metagenome (GOLD analysis project Ga0209183, IMG submission 184120) | Hot spring microbial communities from Little Hot Creek, USA to study Microbial Dark Matter (Phase II) - LHC4sed_replicate (SPAdes)... | ecosystem: Environmental > Aquatic > Thermal springs > Hot... | reverse complement strand
CTAGTGCCGCTCCCCGAGTTCCTGTTGACGAACCTCAGGCCGCGGTCCACGACATCGCCCATGGAGGACACGGAGAGGCCCTTCCTGTGCACGAAGCCCACTTCGCGCAAGTAGCCCCTGATCAGCACAACCCCCCTCAGCCCCATCCTCTCTATGTACGGCACGTTGTACTCCCCTGTCTCGCGGTCCAGCAGGTGCACTCCGGCCACGTCGGCGACCCCCGCCTTCAATGCTTGGAGCCCGGCCATGCTGCCCACGTTCAGCACGCGCACGCCCCCCCTCCGCGCGACGATGCTCAAGAGGTGCTGGAGCAGCGGGTCGTGACTTCCAATGACGTTGACCTCGTAGGGCCTCCAGAACGGGCTGACCAAGACCTTCAGCTCCGTGCCCGCGGGCACGTACTCGGCGCTCTCAGGCACGACCACGTACCCGTCCACCAAGCTCAGCGCCGAGATAGCCCCGCTGTGGCTCGGCAGGGGGTGGGCCGTCGTGAGCCCCTCGCGCTCGACTAGGATGGCGGGGACGAAGACCCTCATGCCGGGCTCCCCCCTGAGCGGCGTAGACGTCTTCGCGACGACGTACTTGTGCTCGTAGCCCCTAAGCCCTTGGAGCTTGGCGAGTATGGGCAAGAGGTAGAGGTTCACCGTCAAGAAGCAAGAGAGGGGGAAGCCCGGCAAGCTGAGCACTATCCTGTCTCGATGCACGGCGACGGCCAGGGGCCTGCCCGGCTTCTCCCTGACCCCGTGGACTATCAAGCCGGGGTCGAGCTTCGAAAGGACCCTGTACGTGAGGTCCTCCGTGCCAGCGGAGGTCCCCCCTATCGTGACTACGAGGTCGCTCTCCTCCATCGCCTTCAAGAGCTTCTCCTCCAAGTCCCTCTCGTCGTCCAAGGCCTTCTCGTAGATCCTGGGCTTGGCCCCCATCATCTTCGCGTATCCGTAGACGAGGAGGGAGTTCGAGTCGTAGAGGCACCCGTACTCCAGCTCCTCGCCGGGGCTCCTGAGCTCATTCCCCGTTGGCAAAATCCCGACCTTAACCGGCCTGTAGACGTAGACCTTGTCCACGCCCAGGGCCGCTAGCACGGACGCCAGCGAAGGAGTGAGGGCCTCTCCTCTCCACGCTACAACCTCTCCCTCGACGAAGTCTGAGCCGGTTTGATCGACGTTCTCTCCCTTGGCCACGCTTTTGTAGAAGACCACGTAGTCGCCTTCAACGCTCGTGTACTCCACTGGGACCACGGCGTCTGCTGGATGGGGCACGAGGGCCCCGGTCGAGACCTCCACGCACTCGCCCCTGCCGATGCTCACCGTCTTGAGCTCGCCGGCCGGCAGGCGGCCCGCGAGCTTCAGCTTCTTGGGCCTGTCCTCATGCGCCCCCACGAGGTCGTCGCTCATCACGGCGTAGCCGTCCATGAGGGCCCTGGTGTAGGGCGGGTAGTTAGCCTTGGCGTGGACGTTGCGGCTGAGGACCCTCCCTATTGCCTCTGCTAGGGGGAGCTCGACCTCTCCCAGCGGCTTCAGCGGCCGGTGGCTCTCGAGGACCGGTATGACGTCGTCCACCGAGACCAATCGACGATATATCTTGCGCCCCGGCAAGCTAGGCCACCGACCCGTAGAGGCTCACCTCTACCTCGCACCCCTCGTCGAAGCCCTCGACGTCTTCCGGCACCTCCAAGAAGCCGTTGCCCCTCAAGAGGCTCGCCAGCGACCCGGAGCCCCCGCTCATTACGGGCTCGGCATAGAGCTTGCCCTCCCTCTCTTGGACCCTCACCCGGACGAAGCCCTTGACGCCGGCCTTTACCGTCACCCTGCGGGTCAAGATGGCCCTGACCTTGGGGTAGTCCGGGACCTCGAGTTCCATGCCCTTCAACAGGGGCTTGAGCACGTACTCGAGCGTGGACATCGCGGCCACTGGGAGCCCGCTCAGGGCCAATATCGGCCTGCCCCTCCTCACAGCCACGCAAGCGGTCTTACCGGGCTGAACGGCAAACCCGTGCGCGATGTACTCCGGCTCGGCCATTTGTATGGCCCTGACGGTGTAGTCGTGCCCTCCAACTGACGTACCGCCGATGAGGACTGAGAGGTAAGGGGCGCCGTCCCGCTGAAGCCACTTGCATATTTCGTCGACGTCGTCGCCGATGAAAGACACCTCGTCCACAGCGATGCCATGCCACCTCAACCATGCGCCCACGAAGGCGTGGGTGAAGGGCCTGAAGTACGAGCCTTTCACGAACTCGTCCCCGACGCTCAAGATCCTAGCCCTCAGGTCGAAGACCCTCACCCTCTCAACGCCCTCGATCACGAGCCCGGCAACGGCTTGAGGCGTTATCCTAGACCCCCTGCGGACTATCACTAAGCCCTGGTCGTACTCCTCGCCCGGCAACGACACGTTCTCGTACTTGGCCAGGCTCCTCAGGACGAAGACCTTGCCCCTCTCCTCGACGGCGTCCTCGACCGGCACCACAGCGTCGGCGTCCTCGGGCAAGAAGGCGCCCGTCTCTATCCTAACGGCTGCGCCGGGCACTAGAGACACGTCGACGTCCATCCCGGGCCTAATGACCCCCTCCAGCAACTCCAAGGGCACTGGGGAGAGAGGCGAGGCCCCCTCCACGTCGCATGCGCGGACGGCGTAACCGTCCATGACTGATTTGGGCTTTGGCGGGAGCTTGAGGCTAGAGAGTACGGTCTCGGCGGAGTACCTGCCCAGGGAGTCCTCCACTGAGACGTGAACCTCGCGAGGCGGGCGGAGGTGCTTGAGGGCCTCGGGCAAGACATCCGAGACCCTGTTGAGCTCTTTCACCGCCATCCACCTACTCGAGTCAAGGGTTAGTGGACTGCTTGGACTTCAAGTCCACGCCTTAATTGTCGAGGCCCTGGCTTTAAGCGTAGAGATCTCGTGGCCCTCGTGAGGCCCTTATCAAGACAATTGGCTCTGCTCTATCCTATCTGGGGTCGGCTAGTTCTTCGTGTGTATTTGGCTAGTTCCTCGTCTGGGACATGTATATGTTGATTGCTGAGTGATTGTACCTCAGCCACAGCGTGGCCAGAGGCTACATAAGCGGGCTTGGGGCCCTTCCCGGTCCTCTCAGCAAGCCGCCCCACCGTGAAGTTCGCGAAGGGCTATGCAGGGCTAGGACGGCATCCTCTGATAGAGATGCCAGCTCTTGACCAAGGGCCTGTGGCCTCTTCGCCAGCAAGCCCGTCCCTGAGCGCAAAAGGCTATTTTTGCGTGCGCGCAACTTCCTGTAGATGAGCGTCGTAGCGCCCTTCGATCCCTGGAGGGGCAAGCTCTGCACCTGCCCCCCGAAGTACAGCTTCTCCCCCTACACCGGCTGTAGCCACAAGTGCCTCTACTGCTACGCCACGTCCTACATAAAGGCCCAGGAGTCAGTGCCCAAGAGGGACCTCCTACATCGGTTGCTGAGGGACTTGAACAAGGTGAACAGGGACTTGCCCATATCCATGGCCAATAGCTCGGACCCCTATCCGCCTATTGAGGCGAGCCTAGGGCTCACGAGGAGGTGCCTAGAGGTGCTCTTGCCCAGGGGCTTTAAGGTCATGATAATAACCAAGTCGAACATTGTGGCTAGGGACGTCGACTTGATCTCGAGAGGCAACTGCGCCGTGAGCTTCACCATAACGACCCTCGACGAGCAACTCGCGTCAAGGATGGAGCCAAGCGCCCCTAGGCCGAGGGAGAGGTTGAGGGCCCTCGAGCTCCTGAGCAAGGAGGGGGTGTCCTGCATCGTCAGGATAGACCCCATAGTGCCTGGCTTGAACGATGACGAGAGGGCTTTGAGGAGGCTAGTCGAGGAGGTGGTAAGGGCCGGCGTTAAGCACGTGAGCTCGTCGACGTACAAGGCGAGGCCAGACAACTTGGCCAGGATGATCAAGGCCTTCTCGGAGAGGGCGAGGCTCTGGCACGAGCTCTACTACGAGGAGGGGCTCAGAGTCGGGCCCTCTAGATACTTGAGAGAGGGGCTTCGGCTCAGCTTGATGAAGATGGTGAGGGAGATAGCGGATGAGTACGGGGTTACGTTCTCGACTTGCAGGGAGGGCTTCGCCCACCTCACGACGAGTGTAACATGCGATGGGACCCACTTGATACCGTCTAGGGTTAAAGCGAGCAGCCTCAAGGCGCAGAGCCAACGTTACTGATGACCGCTCGTGTTGCCCTTGATCGCAGTCGAGGCGCTGAGCGATCGGGATCTACTCCTCGCCCTCTACTTCTTCCTGCTCCCTGCTCAGCAAGTCCATCAGCTCTCTCCTCCTCTCTTCCTCGAGCTCCTTCACTTCTTCCCTCAATCTCCTCCTGAGCTCGGTCCTGTCCTCAACTACCCCTATCTTGCCGCGCCTCGCCTCCTCGATGACCTTCTTAGAGGAGTACGTAGATGCTTGCCTGTCTAAGGGCTTTGAAAAGCCGCACCGCCTACAGACTAAGTAGCTTCCCCCTTCCTTCTTGGCGGGCCTCAAGAGGCCCCCGCACTTCTCGCAAAACTCCAAGACTTGAAACCCCTCTCTACTGTGCGGGCATACTAATACGTTTAACGGCCCCAAGAGCTCACGCCAGCTGAGGCGACTCACCTCAGCCCTTATGGATGGACATTACAAAGCTGCTCCGACTTGCGTAGGGGTCGTGGAAACGCTTATTTGCCTCGTGGGCCTTAGGTTAGCGGAGGCTATGAGGCGCAAGCGCAGGGGCTTCTTCGACGAGATTTTCGATAGGATTGAGGAGATGTTTGAAGAGGTCGGGGCGTTTAAGGGGGGATTTTCAAGCTCGTACTCCATATCCGTGACTTACGACGACTACGGAAGGCCCATAGTCAGGGTCTCGGCCCAAGGAGACGTCGATAGGAGGGGATTGGAGGAGTACTTGAGAGAGAGGTATCCAAATGCGAAGATAATATGGGAGGGGGAGGCCGAAGGAAGGCCCATCAGTGGAGGGGGTCACGTCAGAGAACACGTCAGGGAGGTCACGATCAGAGAGGTCGAGGACTCGAGACAGAGGCCGAGGGGCGTTGAGATCAGAGAAGTCGAGGCCAAGAGGCCCAAGATATACGAGGTAAAGGTCGAGGATGAGAGAAAGGAGAAGAGGAAGTGGTACGATATAAAGGTCGAGTAGACCGACGCCGTTAAGGGCCTAAAGGCCTTGGCCTCGTACCGTCTAGCCCCTCTTGGAGGGCAGCTTCTCCTCGAGGGCCTTCGGCGGGAGCGCAGTAGATGGTTGAAATGCTGACTCTGGGCTCGGTCAGCAACATAGCGTTGAACTACGTCAGAGAGTGCATCAACAACGCGTCGAGGGCCTTCGACCTTGATGCAAGTGATCTGAGGGTCATAGTAGTGGAGTCTCGAGAGCTCCTAAGTGAGCTCCTCGACGAAGCCCTCGGAGGAACCGGCCTGGCTCTCCAACCCCTCAGCTCGGCCTCTCACTTCTACGTAGCCGGCAGGCCTACGATAATGGTAATAGCTTCGGAGCTTTACGAGAAAGGCGAGGCGATAGTCCGAGGAGAGTTGCTAGTAGCTTTGGCCCATGCCAAGCTCCACGGTTCTGAAGAGTATTACGCGATCCGCGTGCCGCCCATGCTCCGGAGGCTAATCGAGTACGGGGCCCCTGAGCATCTCGCAATGGCCGTGCTTTACCTGGTGGCCTCAGGCGTTAAGGGCTACGAGGCGACCAAGTTCGTCGTCGAGAAGGGCTATCTCCCCGATATGGAAGCGCTTTACAAGTTTCACTTAAGGATAACGCCCGAGGAGAGGGCCTCTTGGATCATGGCTGAGGGAGATCTTCGCGCGCAAGCCCTGCTCGCCTTAAATGCCTTTAAGGCCCTCGCTAACGCGCTCCCGGCTTATAGCTCGTCGACCGATGGCGAGCTAAGGGAGCTCTTCGAGGAGAACCTCGACATGATACCGCCGGACCTGCGATTGAAAGTGGAGAAGGCCCTCTTCGACGCCTTGTCCAGAGAACCTCAAGAGACCTTTGAAAGGATAGCGTCTTGCTTGGAGGCCCTAGAGGAGATAGTGCACGCCGCCTTGCTGTGAAGCCGTCCAGAGAGACGGCTTGGCTACTTGCGTGCCTTACTACAGACTTCGTCGATGAGCTTCTCCAGAGCTTGAAGGGGCTCGTAGCCCTCTTCGAATATGAGCTTGTATAGCATGGCGTAGTGGAGCTTAAGCTCTGAGTGATACTGGTTTAGGAGGGTCCAAGGGGGTTCCTCGAGCTCTCCAATGCCAACGCCCTCGCAACACTCGTCGAGGCATATCAAGTCGGACCTGGCTGGGCTGTACGAGAGGAATGGATAGAGCCTGCACTTCATAGGTCTAGCCGGATATATGGTGCACGTGGGCCTATCGCCCATCACTAGGAAGGTGCAGACGCCGTTCACGCTTTGGAGTATTGGTATCGGTATCACGTCGGCTATGACTGCCCTTACGTGCCTGCCCCTCAACTCCCTCCAATTGACGCCCAAGAAGCCAGCTATCCTGCATATGTCGAAGGCCGTCAAGCTGACGTTGGGTCCGTGACAGCATCTGCCGCACCTCAGGCAGGTCGCCCGAACCTTCTCTCCAGGGGATATTTTGATGTACTCGTGCATCACGCGGGCCCCCGAGGCCCCTAATCGGCCATGCTTAATAAGCTTGTTGCCAGTGACGTGCTCGGGAAACGTTTAAAGGAGGACGCCTGCACTCTCCTCGAGTAGTTGTCAAGTCATGGGCCACGCCAAACTGCTGTGCTTGGGAGGGTGTAGGGAAGTCGGGAGGTCGGCTTACCTCATTAGCTTGGAGAATAGAAACTTCTTGCTCGACTACGGCGTCTTGCTCAACGATGTGCCCCTATACCCATCGCACGTGAGCCCGAACTCGGTGGACGCCGTCTTGCTCACCCACCCGCACTTGGATCACTCCGGCTTAGTGCCGTTGCTGTTCTCTTCGAGAGTCGCGCCCCCGGCCTACGCCACTCAGCTGAGCGCTGAGATCTTGGAGTACCTGATACTAGACATGATCAAGCTCTCGGGAAGCTACTTGCCGTACGAAGTCGAGGAGCTCTACAAGGCCATGGACGGCATCAGGCCCCTAGAGTACGGGGGCGAGGTCGAGATAGGCGGCGTGGTCGTAAAGGCCCTGAACGCAGGCCACGTCCCCGGGAGTTGCATGTTCTTGTTGAAGTCGAAGGACTTTAAGGTCCTCTACACGGGCGACTTCAATAGCATCGAGACTCGGCTAGTGCGCCCAGTGGACTTGGACTCGGTCATCTCCGAGTGCCCCATAGACCTTTTGGTCGTGGAGTCCACGTACGGCGACAGGCCCCACGAGGACAGGGCGCTCACCGAGAAGAGCTTCGTGGAGTCCGTTGTCGACTGCGTTGAGGACGGCGGGGTCGTGCTAGTGCCAGCCTTCGCCTACAGCAGGGCCCAAGAGATATTGTGCGTGCTCTACAAATACGCAAATAACCTGACGGTCTACTTAGATGGCATGGCCAGGAGCATATCGCTTGAGCTGCTGAGCTTCAAGGACTTTTTGAAAGATGGGGGCTTATACGAGGGGGCCCTCGAGTTCGTAAGGTTCGTGAGGGGGCCCAAGGACAGGAAGAAGCTCTTGAAGGAGGGCGGCGTCGTCATAAGCCCCTCGGGAATGTTGAAAGGGGGCCCCTCGGCCCTGTACGCCAAGCAGCTGGCAAATAAGAGCGATAGCGCGATATTTCTAGTCAGCTATCAGATACCAAATACGCCCGGCGACTACCTATTGAAGCATGGCAAGCTAGCGCCCGACTCGGAGAAGGTCAAGTGCAACGTGAAGTGGTTCGACTTCTCGTCCCACGCTGGTAGGAGCGAGCTCCTCGACTTCATAACTAAGGTCGTAGACCGCTCTGAGGGGAGGACCAAGGTGGTCTTAGTCCACGGAGAGGAGATAGCGGTGACGTCCCTCCAAGAGGCTCTTAGGAGCAAGGGCATAGAGGCCTTGGCCCCGAAGAACGGTGAGCTACTGGCCTTCTAATTCCTCTAAGCCATCACGAGAACTCGTTGGCCGACGAGCCATAGAGGTTGAGCCGCTTATGAGCGGGCCGCGCGGTGTGAGGCCTTTAGTTGACGAGCTCGTGGAAAGGATCAAGAGTATGGAGAGCGTGCTGGTGGCCTTCTCTGGCGGCCTCGACAGCTCGACCGTCGCCGCACTAGCGTACAAAGCCTTGAGCGATAGGGCTCTAGCCGTGACCGTAAACTCCCCCCTCTTGCCTCAAGGAGAGCTCGAGGAGGCCGTCAGAGTAGCTCGGCTCATCGGGATACGGCACCGCGTCGTCGAGCTCAACGAGCTCGAGATCCCGGGCTTCTCCGACAACCCCCGAGGCCGTTGCTATCTGTGCAAAAAGGCAAGGTTCGCCTTGCTCAAGGACGTGGCGTCGAGGGAGGGCTTCAGGGCAGTCCTCGACGGGACTACCAAGAGCGACTTAAAGGACTTCAGGCCCGGCATTAAGGCGGCGGTTGAAGAGGGGGTTCGCAGTCCATTGCTGGAGGCCGGGTTGTCGAAGAGCGATGTGCGCGAAGTGGCCAAGTTCTTGGGGCTCCCGATTTACAATAAGCCCCCCAGCTCTTGCCTCGCCACTAGGATACCCTACGGCCAGAGGATAACGCTAGAGAAATTGAGGAAGGTCGACTTGGCCGAGAGAGTGGTGAAGGAGAGGCTCGGGGTCTCACTCGTGCGAGTCAGACTTCACGGAGATGACATGGCGAGGATAGAGGTAGGCCCTCGAGAGAGGAAGTCGTTCTTTAGCGAGGAGATACTGGACTTCGTAGTCTCAGAGTTCAAGAGGCTCGGCTTTAAGATCATAACACTGGACTTGGAAGGCTACCGCGTAAACGATTAAGCCGCTTGGGATAATGAGTCCCTGCCGGCCCTCGAAGCCGCGGACATGACTTAAAAAGGCTCAAAGGTAAACTTCATTACCTCGTCTTCGGAGCATTGATAAGATAACGATGAAAAGTTGAGGTGCATTTCGTAGACCGTCGCGCCAAGCGGTAATGACCCGACATGCTGAATGACAAGGCCCTCGCTTTTAGCCAAGAAGAGCTCTTGCCTTGAGAAGCCCCTCACTAAGGGGGCGGAAAGCCAGAGCACCTCCATAGTATCGTACTTCAGATCCATCTCCTAGAGCGACGGCGCATAGCTTTAGGCTCAAAAGATGGCAAGCGCCACGACGGTCCATGTAGGTATTGACACCAAGCCCCACATAATCGGGCTCCACTTAACCACGTTGAAGCCGTCGAGCGGCGGTATTGGGAGGAGGTTGAAGGCCGCGAGCCACAGATTGACTCGGAAACCGACCATTGTCGTGAAGTCCACGAAGGGATGAATGCTCAGCCCTTGCAATGGGTAGAAGATTAGCGCTAAGGCCAAGTTCGCCATCGGTCCTGCAAGCGCTATCAGGCCGTAGATCCTCCGCAACTCTTTAGCTGACATGTACAGCAAGCGCGCGAGCGGGACTATATACACCGCGCCTGGAGCAGCAAATATCAGGTTGCCGCGCGAGGCAAAGGCCAGTGCCAAGGCCAGCAAGAGCCCCAAGGGCCACATCTTATATTCGGCGTGGCAAGTGAATGACCTAGCGACAGTCCTATGCATTAGCTCATGCAATAAGAAGCCTAAGCCCACAGCAATAAGTGACGAGACGAAAAGTGTTGAGAAGTGTTCTAAATTGATGTAAACGCCTCGTGCCGAGAAGCAAAGGCTTATCACGATCCAAGAGACCGCAAGGTCTAGGACTTCTCTCGTGGTGGGCCTCATCTCATGCAAGAACTTCACCATATAATGCCTTTTTACTAGCCTAATTACGCAGGTATAGCTTAAGAGCTTTTAGAGCCTTGTCGGGTATGCCTCGCTTTAGCGAGCTAGAGCCCCAAGGTCTCTGCGGGATTTTGGCCTTAAAGCTCAACATCCTCAACGCTCGCGAATAGCGCTCGCCATGGCGCGGAGCCATCGGGTAAATGCGATAAATTTTTCCTACGGCACATGACTAGATACTTAATGGTGGAAGGGCATGGCCTTGCTGAGCACTGGCTTCATCATAGCTGGAGCTTATGCGGATAAGGTCAGGAAGACGCTCTTCGCTCAACTAAGGGACCACGTGAAGAGGGGAGAGGTCTCGACCCAAGAGGTCGCTAGGGCCGCCGCTGAGCTGAACAGGGTCCTTTATCACATACTCGTCGAGAGGCTCAAGTCGGATAAGGGCGACGTCGTCAGGGCTAGGGTGGAGTACGACGTCGAGGATGGGAGGGTCGTGTGGAACTACGACGCCCTTCAGCTCGAGGTCTTCAAGAGGGTCCCAGACGAGGAGGTCCGAAGGGTAGTCAGAGAAACGGCCTCAGAAATAGACAAGCTATTGGAGAGGGTAATAGCCTACAACGTCGAGAGAGCAGTCGTCACGTCTTATGGCGATTACCTGTTTAGGGTCAAGATAGGCGACAAGGTCGTCGGGGCCCTAACAGTGACCACCGTCAACAACGAGATGGCTATAGTACGCGGGGCAGTGCTAGAGCCCACCCCGGTTGTAATCGATAAGAGCAAGGTGCTGTTGGAGGGCAAGAGCGTTGAAGAAGTCGTGTCTAGCAACTTAGCAAACCTGGTCAGATCTGCTCGAAACGTGGAGCTGGCGGAGGCCGAGAGGGCCCTCAAGAGTATCGAGGCAGTAATCGAGAGCGAGCTGAGGGAGGAAAAGGCGAAGGTTGAGGAGGAAGAGATCGAGTACTGAGCCAAAACCAACGCACTTTTTTACAATTTCGCCTCTATGTCCCCGTACCACATGGCTTTGAACATCTTCCTAGCCTCCTCGAAGCCCACCCTCCTCGGGTTAGCCTCCAGCAACCTAGTCATCTTGAGCATGTTGTCAGCCAGCTTGACTATGTCCTCCTCTGGAACCCCTATTTCCTGAAGCGACGTCGGCAAGCCCAAGTCCGTTAATAGGTCGATGACTTCGGCTATTGCCAGCTGGGCCAGCTCTCTAGCGCTCAGCCCCTCGCCCTCGATGCCCATGGCTATGGCTATGTCGGCCAGCCTCTCGGGTATCGCGAGTGAGTTGAACTTCATCACGTAAGGAAGGGATATGCCGCACGCCATCCCATGAGGCACTCCGTACTTAGTCGCGAAGGCGTAGGCGGCTGCGTGGCCCGCGCAGTTGCTGGCGTTGGTGAAAGCAAGCCCAGCCAGCAGGGCAGCTTCGCTCATAGCCTTCCTAGCGCTCAAGTCGCTTCCGTTGCTATAGGCCCTCCGCAAGCTCGTCGATATCATGCTTATTGCTTTGAGGGCCAGCGGGTCGGTGAAGGCGTTGGCGTTTACGGACATGTACGCCTCGATCGCGTGAGACAGCGCGTCTATCCCGGTCACCGACGTCAAGCTGGGGGGTGCCGTGACCGTCAGCGTTGGGTCGACTATAGCCAAGTCAGCCATGACCTTCTCGCTTATGATCCCCTCCTTCACCCCATTCCTCGCCAGGACTACGGAGTTGGAGACCTCGCTGCCACTGCCAGCCGTGGTGGGCACGAGTATCAGGGGGAGGCCCTTTCTCGGGACCCTGTCCACGCCGATGTACTGCCCTATGGGTCGGGGGTTGGCCGAGGCGAGAGAGGCGACTTTGGCCATGTCTAGGCTACTACCCCCTCCGAAGCCGATTACGAAGTCTATCCTCTCTCGGCCCAAGGCGTAGCCCACGTACTCCGCCAACTTCTCTGCTTGGTCGAGCGTCGGCTCGGGCCTGAAGTCACTGTACACGATAAAGTCAACGCCCGCTTTCACGAGCTCGTCTTCTATCGCCTTTATCCTGCCAGACTCGAGAGAGCCCCTCCCGGCGACGACCAATGCCCTATTGCCAAAGCCTTTGACGGCTTCGCCCAGCTTCTTAATGGCGTCTATCCCGACCGCTACTTCAGGCGCCTTAATCTTATAGACCCTCGGGCCCAGAAGTAAGCTCAATGACCTGCACCGCTACGAATCTTGCCCAAGAAAAGTATTAAAAGGGTTGGGTTCGGGCTGTCAACGGCCATCGGCTTCAGCGGGCCATGAGGCCGCTCTCTAGGATTTTGGGCTCACTAAGTTGGAGGACGCAAAATCTCTAAATAACAACTTCTTCTAAGTAGATAACACACCGGTGCGAAAATGAAGATAGCCTGCCTCTGTGGCGGGGTCGGGGCAGCGAGGTTCCTCCAAGGGTTGGTTCAAGTAGTGGACCCCTCGAACGTCACGGCCATAGTGAATACGGGGGACGACATAGAGATAAACGGCTTGATGGTGTCGCCGGACATAGACATAGTGATATACCACTTAGCCGGGGTCGTTGACGAGGAAAGGGGCTGGGGGATAAAGGGCGACACCTTCAATTGCCTCAAGGCCATGGAGAGGTTCAACCTAGAGACGTGGTTCAAGCTGGGGGACGCAGACTTGGCGACGCACATCTTTAGGACGCAGCTGTTAAGGAGGGGCCTGAAGCTGAGCGAAGTGACCGATATTGAGAGAAGGGCCTTCGGGGTGGCGGTTAGGGTCATACCCATGACTGATGACAGGGTCACTACCATGGTCAAAGTTGATGGCAAGTGGGTCCACTTCCAAGACTACATGGTGAAGATGGCCTGTCAAGGAGTCATAGAGGGGGTGGGCTTCGCAGGCATAGAGAGGGCCAAGCCAGCTCCCGGCGTCCTAGAGGCCCTCGAGGAGGCTGACGTCATAGTAATCCCGCCCAGCAATCCCATAGTCAGCATAAGGCCCATATTGTCGATAGAGGGCGTCGGGGAGGCGGTGGAGAGGGCCGAGAGGGTGGTGGCCGTAAGCCCGATAGTCGGGGGGAGAACTATCAAGGGGCCCGCTGACAAGCTCATGGCCGCGCTAGGCTTCGAAGTCTCGCCCAGAGGAGTAGCTGAAATATACAAGGGCTTGATAAAGTTCATGGTGATAGACCAGGTGGACTCGCACTACGCCCCCCTGATAGAACAGATGGGCATAAAGGTAGGAGTCACGAACACGATAATGAAGGACCTGGAGAGCAAGAAGGCCCTAGCAGCCTTTGCCTTGGACCTAGCGCTGGGTAAACGGCCATGACGGTCATAGAGAAGTACTCGATAATAATGGTCGTAAACGAGGTAGAGGTGGTTGAGGGAGAGCTCGTCAGGACCTACGCCCCGATAACGATATCTAAGCTCGTCAGGATGTTGCCCATAAGGTCTAGGATCTACAAGCTCCCAGACAGGGCGTACTTTCAAGTGGACTTGAGGATGGACGTGGAGAAGCCTAGAGAGCAGGTCGCGAGGGGCGACATATCCTTCTGGCCTCAAGCCTCCGCGATGGCCCTATTCCTCAGAGACTCCAAGTTAACGCAACCAGTGAGCTTAATCGGCAAGGTCACTAAGGGTCTCGAGGTCGTGGAGAGGGCCCCGATGGGCTCTTCCATAGTCGTCAAGCTGGCTACGTAGACTTACCTTGCTTGCGCGCAAAGCCCGTGAAGGGCGGCGGCTCGTCCAGGCTTATTATCGGTATGGCTATCCAGCCTGGTCTAGACCCCTCCGACACGGTCACGTACTCCCTGTTCTCCTCCGTCCTGATCAACAAGTACTTGCCATCGAGCTTCTCGTTGCTTATGTAATGGTAGAATATTGGAAGGCCGTACAAGTTGTAGTAGTCGTGATAAACCGCGAACAGGCCGTAGACGTGCTTTCCTTCGTGCTCGAAGTGTATTACGTAGATCATCTGCCCCAGAGTGGACATGGACGCCGCAAATCTGGCCAAATCGCTTAAGCTCTTGACCCTCACAAGGGTTGTGGGCTCGATACTCCTCTCTGGCGCGGTCATCTCCTCTAAATCGCCGTCTATCGCTTATAAGCTTTCAACAACCTTGACGACGTCATCTCCCGAGCTTCCTCAACAGGCTCAAGACGTCTTCGTAGTCTAGGTCCCTCCACTCCACGTAGGCGTCCGCCACGGCGAACCAAGGGCCCGACCTGATGTTCAGGCATACCATCAGGTCTACACTCCTCGAAAGCTTCAGTAGCGAGTCCAAGCAACC
>Ga0209183_1000594_pt1 | contig 14041 bp, 16 predicted proteins | sample LHCtaG_2_FD_184120 | JGI IMG/M metagenome (GOLD analysis project Ga0209183, IMG submission 184120) | Hot spring microbial communities from Little Hot Creek, USA to study Microbial Dark Matter (Phase II) - LHC4sed_replicate (SPAdes)... | ecosystem: Environmental > Aquatic > Thermal springs > Hot... | reverse complement strand
CATATAAGTTTAAACAGTGTTTCTTAATATTCACGATAAAAATGAAAACAGCAACCACCAAAATAAACCGATACCTCCAAATTCTAATTCACACTCTGGGCCTAAGCTGCCTAGGAGGAGCCATATTCCTCCAAATCCTAGTCTTCACAGACATAATCCAACACGGCTACTTCATGGCAGTGGAAAACAACCCAGCAATACTTGCCTTCGAAACAACTTTAACCTTCTTTGCCCTCGTCTACTTCATATACATGTACCTAAAGTTCATTCGCTCAGTAAGATAGCCGAAAACAAACATAATTCTTAAAAAAGAAACAAGCCAAAACAACAAATAACGAGGGGAAACGTGAAACCGTTAAATAAGCCCAGAGGGAATATCGGTTTTAAATCTGGGGTGCATAGCGTTGGTATGTAGAAAAGCAGCTACACTGTTGGTATGTTTAAGCCTTCTTCTTGCCCTAATATGCAAAAATGCTAGGGTTGAAGCCCAAACATATGAGGTTGAAACGTTTTTCAACTCTAAAATTCCAGGAATGAGAATCCAAGTTAACGCTACGTCTATTGCTAGACCTACAGAGGAGATATCAGTTAACTTCAGCATAACTTCTGACATTCAAGGGATTATTGAAATAGCCTCTATAAACTTGACCATCTACGGATTTAGGAATGGGACGGATAAAACCAAAATCTACACCAATAGCTGGGTTAATTTTAACCTCAGTGGAACCAAAGTTTACGGTGTCAGCTTCTATATTCCAGAGCGAATTTGGGGAGTGACTTATGGTGAAATAATTTTAAACTACAACATCACGGTTAAAGATGAATTTGGCACACATGAGTATCAGTTCAGAAATCTCATCTTAGGCTTTACCATGACCCCTGTGGAGAACGTGTACCTTGAATCACTTGAAGAACAACTTACTAACTTGCGAAATATTCTCAAAGAGTTAAATCAAACCTTTACGGAATGTTTCGGGAGGAACTTAACCCGCAATGAGTTGTTGAATCTTAATCAAACCCTTTGGGAGCTTAGGCGTGAGTATGAGACTCTTGAGGGGGTTAAGAGCGAGCTTGTCAATGCGAGGACTGCCATGGTGTTTCTGGCTGTTGTAGCAGTGTTTTTTGTTGCTACGACGGCTTATTTGGTGTTTCGGAAGCCAAGGGAATACTTGTAGCTTTCACTTTCCTATCCTTTTTTGTGGAGGTTTTTGGCGGCTATGAAGGTTAAGCCTTTCTCTGTTAGGGCTTTCGCCGTTCTGTTCACTGCATCATGTTTGTCCAAATAGTTTGCGAGCAGTTTTGGCATTAGTCCCTTTTCCATAATTTCCTTTTTAGACATGAAGTAGTCCAGTATGTCGGATGGATGTTCTCGGGTTTTCTCCACCTCCGGCGGGGCGCCTTCATGTTTGGCGCTTATGTTTTTCACGTGGTCTGCCAGTTCCAGCAGTTCATTTAGGCGGTCGTAGGGTTGCCTTACAATGCTCTTGTAGGCTTCTGTTATGTGATGTTCAATACGAACCGCGTCTTCGAAGCCTAAAACTTTGCGTGTGTAGGCTGCCAACTCAATGGTGCGGTTGTCCACGGAGTTGGATAGGTTGAATCCAGCCAATGGTGTTGCGCCGTTTTCTCGGCTGAAAAGCTTCGCCATCATGAGAATCCACAGAATTGAGTAGGGGTTGTCGGCTCCGAGAAAAACGGAGATTTTAAACTCTATGTCTACCCCGAGCTTATGTAGGAGAAACCCCAACAAAACGGTTCCCATGTTCGTGTTTAAAACCTGCTTTACGCCATATTCCGTGTAGTAGTGGAGGAGTTCTTCAACCCATTTTAGGGCGTACTCGTTTGGAACGCCTACACCGCCAAAATAGCCAGTTATGGTTTCAGGACCGCCCAAATGCACGTTTACCGGTTTGCCGTCAGGGCCAGGCATGGTGCCCTTAGTGTCCAAAGTTTGCACGTATGAGGCGCCTATAATTTGCATGGCTGCGCCAAAAGCTAGGATGTCACCGTCTTCCACTTGCTCCTTCATGGAGCGCACCCTTATGTAGCGGGCTGGCATAAGGTCCCTTTGCTTGATTGCCTTTTTCGCCTCTTCAACAAGCCAAGGGAAAAAGTTGCATGCGCTTATCTCAAGAGTAACAGCATATTCCTCATTAAACTTCATGGACTCCGCCTTATCCCCCAGAACTTTCCTGCGATATTCAGTTATGCTTATGAAGGCTTCCTTGTCCCGTTGTTTAACAAGCCACTCAAGGTCTTTGAGAAACGGCGACTTCATTTTTTCAAGACGTTGCATTAGACTTTCCAGTTGACTGTTCTCCCTGGCTTTACGGTTAATTTCCGCCACTCCACCATACTTGTCAATAATTTCTAAGATTCCGTTCACGAGGGGGTTGTCTTCCCGGAGTAGGAAAGCGTTAACCTCTTCGAGTTTCTCCCGCTCAAGAAGAAGTTTATCCCTTAAAGTTTTCAAGCACGGAACCCCCAAACAGGCGCCACTCATATTTTCAAAAGGGCTTAAATTGTTTAACGTTTATGGTATTCCAAGAGGGAAAACATGTTTAAACCAGAGGGAATTATGCCTGCGTTGGTTACACCTTTCACCGATGATGGCAAAACCGTGGACGAGGAGCGGCTGCGTCTTCTTGTGAATTATTGTATAGAGCTTGGCGTGCATGGTGTTGTTCCATGCGGCACAACGGGTGAATTTGTAAACCTCACGGTTGAAGAACGGAAACAGGTAATTAAAGTGGTGGTGGACGAAGTTAATGGACGGGTTCCCGTTATCGCTGGAACTGGGGCTAGTGGCACAGACCAAGCCCTTGAAATGACAAAGTACGCCAAAGACGTGGGCGCCGACGCTGCCTTAATTGTCACGCCTTTCTACTTGAAGCCAGCTGACCGCGGAATCTACGAGCACTACGACACCATTGCAAGCAAAGCCGACATGCCGATAATTCTGTACAATATTCCCCAGTGCACAGGCGTGCAGTTGACTTGGCAGATGGTTGAGGACTTAGCGCAGATTCCAAACATTGTAGGCTTAAAAGACAGCAGTGGTCAACTCAGCTACATTTTAGCTGTGCTGGAAAAAGTTCGAGACAAAATTAACGTGCTCTGTGGCCACGACGAGGTTGTGTTAGCCGCCTTGGCGGCAGGCTGCTCAGGCGCCATACTCGCAAGCGCCAACGTCATCCCAGACATCTGGGTGCAAATCTACAACCACGTCAAAAATGGAGAGCTTCAGGAAGCTAGAGAGCTACAATACAAGATTCAAAAGATTGCTAGGATAATTGCTGGAAGCGGCCCTGTGGGCGCAAAGGCAGCCCTAAACATGATGAAAATAAAAGTAGGTCCTGTTAGGCTTCCCCTGAGCGTCGGCGGAGAACTAACCTACGAAAACAGGGAGGAGCTTCGCCTGGAACTTGAAAAAATCGGCAAAATACAGCCTAAACCATTAACCTTCCAGATTGCAGAAAAGCCCATTGAACAAAGGTTCATGGCAATCGACATCACCCCAGAAATCATAAGAGACTTTCACCTCCGTGTAGGCGAGGCACTAGCAGGGTCCGGAGCAGAAGTAGCCCACATAGACCTCGTTATCGGCAGGAAAGAAGGCCCTGTGGGCGTCGCCTTCGCTAAGGCTAAAGCCGCCCCCACGCCCGGACATGAACCACTGCTAGCCATACTGGAGCCAAACCTGACAGTTAAACCCGTAACGCTTATAGTTCCAACAGTCACGGTGACTAACATGCGGCAAGCAAGTATGGTTTACGGGCCTGCTCAAGCTGCTGTGGCTAAAGCTGTTGTGGATAGTGTTGCAGATGGCACCATACCGAAGGAGGCCGTTGAGGATCTTGTGATAATAGCGAACGTTTTCGTTCACCCTTCAGCGGTGGACAGGCAACGCGTCTACATAAACAATTACAAGGCCATGCGCCACGCGATAAGAAAAGCCATGGAGGGTAGGCCAACTATAGACGAGCTTATAGAAAACAAAGACCGCGCCAAACATCCATTCAAATACACGCCCTAGCAAAACAGATGCATGGTGGCCGGCTTTGCAAGGCCAAAGGGTGATGGAAGGCGAATACGTGCTCCTATATTTAGACCAGAGGAGAACCTACCTCGTTAAAGTTGAGTCTGGAAAAACGTTCCATACGCATAAAGGCTTCGTAAAACTCGACGACTTGATAGGCAAAGATTACGGCTCAACTATTGCAAGCAGTTTGGGCGTCCGATTCACGATTCTCAAACCCCTACTGCGCGATTATATAATGAAAAGCGCCAGGCGAACCCAGATAATATACCCAAAGGACATAGCCCTCATCATACTATTCAGCGGAATAGGTCCAGGCAGCCGCGTCGTTGAAGCTGGAACAGGCACAGGCGCATTAACCACAGCCCTAGCCCACTATATTAGGCCAGACGGCCGCGTCTACAGCTACGAGGTTAGAGGCGAATTCATCGAAACCGCGGAGAAAAACCTTAGACGGGCGGGCTTAACCCCTTTCGTGGAGCTCAAAAACAAGGACATTACGACTGGCATAGATGAGAACGAGGTGGACGCCGTTATACTCGACATGGCAACTCCGTGGCTTGTAGTTCCCCACGCATTTAAAGCGCTTAAACCATGCGGAACCTTCGTATCCTTCAGCCCAACAATAGATCAAACCGTAAAAACTGTCGAGGCCCTTAAAGAAAACAACTTCATAAACATAGAAACAGTCGAATGCCTCTTAAGGGGCATGCAAATAGAAAGGGGGAGAACAAGACCCCAAACCTTGATGACGGCCCACACAGGTTATATAACCTTCGCAAGAAAAGCTTTAGAACCTGCGGTGGAAAAGGAAGCTTAACCGTAATGGACTGTTCCCTTCGGCTTCTTCAAAAGCTTTCTCCAAAGGGGCAATAAGCCCCTGTTTACAAGTAGTACGACGCCAAGTGAGGTGAGGCAGACGGGTACACCCACCATCACACCTTGCGCTATCAACAGCAAGCCCTTTGAAAGAACATCAATGATGGGGACCATGGGCGCTGGGATTTCGCTCCCGCTTTGCGGCTTCTTCTCCTTTAGGTTTATGTAGATCGTTGAGTAGTTGGCTTCCTGAGGCGGTTGAGGGGCTTCCACCTCTTCCACACTTATGTTTATGTAGGTAACAGTGCCGTTTGCATCGATTATTTCCCTAACCCTAAATGCGAAAGTTGTCACGTTTTCCGGAGGTAGTTTACAGATCAACTGTCCGCTCCATGCACAGTCAACGTAGGTCATGCGCGTGGACTTAACATAACCCCCCTTATGGTTCACTAGAACTACAATGCTATCCACAACGCTTTCAAAGGCTCCTCCTTCCAACTCACCCTCTATTGTCTCAGTTATGACTTGATAGCGTTGCTGAGACCCTTGAGCATAAGATCCGAGACTTTTTGTTGATAAACCCCACTCTGAAAGAAGGCTGCTTTCTCCATGGAAGGACCTGTATGCTGTTTCATTCATTATGCTGGAAAAGTAGACGACCAGTACAAGAGCAAAACCAAGCACGACCGCTGCAAGAATCTCTTTCCTTTTAACCCACATTCAATTTTCACCCACAAATACTGAAGGGATAGCCAGCTTTAATGCTAGGGTTTAGAACACAATTGTACCAAAACTGGAACAGCTTAATATGAGAACTTAGCCTTCACAAGAAGGTAGGCGGCTGTTGCAGTTATTAAGCCAACTGCAAAAGTCATGATGCCCGTTAAGTAGCCTTGCATTGCAGTCCCACGCAGTCCGTAGAGGGCCTCAAGGGCTTTAATTCTCTCCGAGAGGACTTGCGGTGCATATTCGGCTCCGCAATGTTCTGCCGTGGGCACGAAGAAGAGCGGAGCTACCACGAGCAGTGCTCCGAGAACGGCGGCGGTTAAAGCGTAAACCAATAGTTTTTTAGTCAAGCAGCTCAAGCCTCTAATTAATGGTGTTTTCCAGCTTTTTAAATCTAGACTTTAGAACGTTTCTTAAACTTGTGTTCAAAAGGGTTTGGCCCTCCAAACCCGAATGGTTTCAATCCAGAAGGCCGCTGATGCGATGAGCCCGAACATTAGGGCGTAAAAGTTTGGCCATGTATGGCTTACAACGCATAAAATCGTGTAGGTTGTTAACATGCTGGTGAAAAGAACCGAATAAAAGAGGTAGCGTGGAACAAGAAAACGGCCCATGCGCGTGAAGAGGCGCAAAATCCCGACTTTAACCTCTTCCTCAACTACGTATTCGCCTGTTGTCTTCTTCCGTACTAGGCCTAAGTCCTCCAGTTTTTCAAGGTGATGTAAAGCCACGCTTGGGCTGGAAAGTTTTAATGCCCTTTGGATTTCGCGGACGCCCACACCACGGTTCGGCTGTTGCAGCAAGTACCAATAAACAGTCAACGTTTTACCCTTCAGCATCGACTCCAAAACAGCGGGTTCAAATTCTTTTGGGGGTTTCGGCAAGGGATGCCGCCACGATAAACTTCTGTCCCTCAATTTTAAAAGCCTAACCATTTGGCGGAAAAGACATTTAACCAATCTAGGAATAAAGGTCTTCAAATTGTAAGGGAGAAAGACCCGCTGGTTATAGTGGACGAGCTACTGAACTACGACTGCAAGATGCGCAGGTATAGGCTTACCCTTTCAATGAGGAAAATTCTAAGCGAAGCCTTGGAGGTAGCACTGCAAAGGGGTTGGAAGATCAACTCTGAGCCGGACTTCGTGGACGCCGTGACCAAGGCCCACAAACTAGGCATTTTGAGCTGGCCTGCTGAAACCGTCAAATTCCTCCTCGAGGTTTTCAACTAGGCTAAGAGTAAGGGGTGGAACCCATTCGACTTTGCGGATTATATAACGCGCCATTACAACAAGCTTGTGCATTACATGCGCTATTTGAAGGGCGAGATAAGCTTTGAAGAGTTCAAAAGGAGGATAGAGCCCTATGTCCAAAGCACCTGACCCACTAGCACGAATACTGCTTGAAAAAGCTGAACAGATTGAAGCCGAAAGGCAAAGGAAGATTATGGAAAGGAGGGCTGAAGAGGAGAGGAGGCGAAGGCTACACCAGCAAGCGGTTGATGAGGCGGTGGGCGAGCTTGAAGCCTATGCCAAGCTCATAAGGGAGGCAAAGGCATTTCTAGGCGAATGCAGGGTTGATGCCGAACTTCTCATTTTGAGGGGGCTACGCGCCCAGGTCAACTCGGACCCACAATACGTAGCGCACGAGGCAAGGATATACCGCAAACTTCTGAAAAGAGACCTTGAAGAGGCCAGAAAGAATGCGCTTGAGAAAAGGCGCGAAGAGTGGCTGAAGCAGCAGGAAATTGTGGCAGTTATTGCCGTCATGACGCGTTCTTTTCAGCTTCAGAAGGCGCTGAACGAAATAAGCTGGCAGTTCCACGAGTTGCGCATGAAATCCATGAGACAACCCAGAGGTTGAGCGCACAGTATGTGACGGCTTAAAGGTCAAAAACTTGATTGAAGCGGAAGAGTACATTAAGAAGGTTTGCGTTGAAGTTTTCAGGGAGCAGTTCCGACAGGAGCTTAAAGACAACTCATACTGTTGGTATGCTCAGTTCCTAACTGCCTAAGCATTTCAAAGCGGCAGACTAATCATGTGTTAACTTCTCTTGGCGTCTTCTCCCGCTTTTCAACCTCTTTCAGGTACCTCTCGGCCTCGTCTCCCATCTTTATAGTTTCAAGGAGGTAGTTTTTCTGCTCCTCAGTGAGCTTGTCGCCCATCCTCTCCAGTATGCGCTTGGCAATTTCCCTATTTTTAGGAGCCCCGCGGAGAAGCCACAACACACATCAGCCTCCAATTTATTTATAACGCTTCTAAAATTTGTATTTTACCCACAAATTAGATTTGGTTTTTAGGATATTGAAGATGATGTGCCGGAGAAGCCAAGCATCATAGCCAAAATTATACGCCGTAAAATTTTTATCCCAAACCCAAAAAATGAACGGCAAAGCTAGGTGTTTTCCTGCACATGTTGCTGTATCTTTTTTCTTTGTTCGATAAGTAGATTGGCTAGTTTTGATCCGTCCCAAAGCTCAATGTTATGTTTTCTCGCTAACCTTTTTGCGGGCTCTGTGAAATCTGATGTTGTAATGTATATTCCTCTGTCTGCTTTGTGCTCGGTTGTCATCATGCCGATGAATTTCTGCATTTCTGGCGAATCAACCTTTTTATTTGTATATCTTTTACATTGAACCATCACGGTCCTTCCCATAACATCTTCACATGCTATGTCTCTGCTTAAATCTCCAGCCCCGCCAGTAACTCTAACCTTGCGATAGCCCAAATCAATAAGGAGCGTCGCCATAGCCCTCTCAAATTGGGATGGAGTTAAAGATATTAGCTGTTGAAGAGTTTCAACCCTAATTTTGTAGTACTTCTTGTACCATATAATCAACAGGATAATTGATATAACCAAAAATGGAATGCCTATTAATGGATACAAAATTGAGAAAAAACCAGAAATATTAAGAGAGAAACCCAAGGATTTCGCTTCATTGATCTATGTATGTAACGTGCGCGTATATTTATAAAATATGCGCTGTCAGCGTATAAAAAGAAAGCCCAAATTAGACATAGAGGCAGTCATATGAAAGAACTTATTAAGAAAATTGAAAACTGCGATCTTTGCGAAGCGACTCAATTCAAGAATTTAGTTATTAACACAAAAAGCAAACCATACCTAGAATTTAAAGTCTATGAAAATTGGGTTCCCGAAGAGATAAAGTGTTTACTTATCGGGGAATCCCCGCCGGGAAGAGGTGTCTTCTTCTATGATCATCAAACAGAAGGTCCTTTCAGGAAGAACATTTTCAGTCTTTTAGAGATAAATAAATATGGTTATGAAGGGTTATGTGAGTTTAAGCGAAGAGGTCTTCTTCTGGTAGACATTTTAAAATGTAGAATGGCAAAAAAGAAGAGAAAGTATATCCCAAAAGCCGTTATAAAAAATTGTCTGGGTATTTTCAAACTTGAAATCGAGCTATTAACAAAGTCAAAAAACGTAAAGAAATTAGTTGTCTTAGGTAATACTGCGCTAAAGGCTTTAAAAATGCTTGGTTTCGGTGAATTAGAAAAGCTTAGCGTAACTCACGATTGTGGAAAAATCGTAAAGTCTCAAAGTTTTGAAATATTTCTATGTACTTTGCCATTTGACAGAAACAAAAAGTATTGGAATACGCCTCAAGTAAAAGGATCGCTGAAATTATGGCTGAAGCTTCCATAAAGCCTGTTCCGAGGTTCTCTCTAGCAAAAACAACGGTGCCCACCGAATGCTACCAACATTTGCACATTAGGCGTTAAAAACTACATCCTTTTTCTTTGCTGGGGTGATGTCTGCACATGAAAAGGGTTCATGATTAAGGCTTTTTCTTAGTATTCGGCTTTGCTTTTCAAGAATTAATTAAGCCTTCATGCCTTCATGGAATACGTAAAAAGCATAAGCCTAATGACAGAAAAGCACTAGACGGAAAAATTTAGGGAGGTTGGGTTTTTGTTCCTCTCTTTTTCTTCAGGAGAATCGTGGCGATTAAAGTGGTTAGCATTAACAGTGGTAGAATCATGGTTGATGGGAATTCTGGTATGACCCATGCTCCTCGGATTATGATCTGGAATGTGCTTGCGTGAATATAGGTAAAGTTAATGAAGCTATGTGTCGCGTTTTCGCTCTCATTAATTTCTATGGTTAAAGGTATTTCGCCATCTATTGAATATGTCCATGGACCCTTTAGTAGATCTTTTGGAATTGTGATGTTGCAGTAACCTTTTGTTCCATGGAAGCCAGTTATTGTTAAACATATTTGAGCCTGTGATTGGTTGAAGTTTAAATTCGAAACCGTTGAATTGCTGAGAACGACTATTGTGTAAGTTTTATCCTCCCATGTGAGATTAAACATGTATGTTAATGGTTTACTCCAAATGTTTGTTTCTAAAATGACTGCTCGGAAGGACATGTTAGTTTCGTATCCTCTTTCTATGTTGATGTAACTTGCAATAGCCTCCTGTTCGCATAATATGCCGCTCATTTTATCCCATCTGATCGTTAATACAGCTATGGACTTATAATTGAGATTTGTGATGTTGGATTTAATTTGAAGATAGTTTACTTCTCTCTCTAAACCTGCATAGAAGGTTAAAGTTGTTGAGTTTATTGTGGGAGCATAAGCATTAAGGTACACTTTGTCGCCTGCCGTTAGGTTTGCTGCGATAATTGGACCGTAGGGCATTGTAAAGCCTGGGTAAGTTAGACCTGTTGCTATGTCCAGCCAAGAAACGATTTTCTGTTCTGTTCCATTTTTATAATGTATAACAGATTCGTAGGTGACATTTGTTCTAGCTACCGAAACAATCTTTATCAATAAGTAATCTATGTCGGCAATGATGGGTGGAGGAGCAACAGACGAGTTAGGATCATTTGTTGAATAGTTAATGGTTATGTTATACTTTGCCCAATGGCCTTCTTTGACTCCAACACTTCGAAGAGTAATTGCCAACACTTTAAACGTCGTCCTATCAGAGGTGCCGGATGTAACATCCCATACCATGATTGTATAGTTTCCGGGACTGACGTCTGGAACACTGAAACTTGCCGACCAACCTCCATCGCTTAAGGCTTCTGTATATGCTACATTCAAGCCGTCGAAATAGATTTCAACGTTGCCCTTTGGAGTTGCTCCATGTCCTGCGATAAACACCCATGTTCCAGGATAACCTTCCAATGGACTAACGTATTCAATTTTTATCTGCGTTAGAGTTGTTGGTAGCACATAGAATTTTGTTGAGTCGCTTGCGAGGGTGCTATTATCTACAACGTATATGGTGTATTCTCCTGGTGATATTTTGGGAATTGTGAAGGGGATAGACCAGTAGCCGTAGGCATCGGCAATGGTCCACCCCAGCGTCATGTTAACAACGAGTGTAACATTTTCTTGCCTTACCGGGGGATTTGAGCCTATAACAACAACTGTTTGATTAGTTGGTCCACTTATCATGGCAACAACAGTTCCGTTTGGAGTAGCTCCACCACCACTGATAATGCCCTTTGTTCCAGGGGCGCCTTCGGATGGGCTGATAGTGTCGATATAGATTTGCGAGGCCACCCTCGCGTTCACAAAGGCCGAACTATATCCGCCAATTCTATCCTCATACTGGTAGCTTGGACCCACATCAGCCTTTTCTCCAACTACCCCAGAAATTATTCCCCCTGCTTCGACTAATATTGAATAGTTGCCAGAATGCTCAGCTTTTATCCTCCAAGAGGTTTGAATGGTCGTGCCTGCAAAGATTAATCCAAGATCCTTAGTTGACGATTCTCCGTCCGCGAGAACTAAACCTTCGGGTAAGATTATTGTTGCGTTGCATGAGGAGGCTTCGTAGATGTGAATTGGAGTATTGGGAGGGCAAGGATAATATATGGTGGCTGTGACCGTAAAACTTTGACCAACGTAAACGTTGCTTGGCGCCTCAACTTTAACGTTCCATGGGGAAACAAACAAGCCCCAATGGCCAGAATAGTCCCACATTTCATCAAAGAAGGTATAATTCATGGGAAGGTTTGGGCCACCGTAGTCTCCACCCCACTGAATATTATTCCATGGGTCATGTAAGAAAATATGCGTAGCATTATAGCCCACAGCAACCCTGTAATGGCCATAAGGCTCGCTTGGAACCCATCTCATCAGCAGGATTACCGGAAAATTCCTATCTATAAGGGCCTTTAAATCATCCAATGTCATGCCAAACATTTCAAACGCAGCGTACCCAAGCTTCCTCGCAGAATATCCAGTTATGTTTTCAGCCATCTCGCTTCCCATGGAAGTGCTCATATCGCTAAAATGAGTAGCCCTCCGCAACTCGTCAGTATAAGTTACATAAGGCACTGTCCGCGCAACTTCAGCGATCTCAAACTGAGAAACATTCTCGCCAAAATAGTCAAAAACCATTTGAAGGGCAGCAGGACCACAATAATAAGTCTTCACCTGATAATAAAAAGGAACCTCAATAAAACGCCCTTCCCTGACGATAATAGCCTCCGCCACATTGAACAAATCATTCGAAACATTTAAGGAAAATGTTAGCAAAATGAACAAATAAACCAAAACCAGAACAAATAAACGAATCGCATTTAACCTTAACAAATCCTCCATTCTCCAAAATATTGGGGCATCCAACTAATTTAAAAAGATAACGTCTAGAACCCACGGCTAACTTACTATCGAAGTTCTTGATATATACCAGTATTCTGTTAGTTGCTGTTAATGGAACGACTTCCTTAAAATGAAAATAAATTGTGTAGAAAAATAAATGATTTGGGATTATGGTGTTATGTCTTCAAACTCGAACATTAATTTATATCGTTTCAATTTGTGATCATCTTTCTTTTGCCAGCGGATGTAAGATTTGACTTTTAAACTATTTTCCTTATGAGTATTCTCCCTGAAGGAAGAACTGTTTGAACGTCCCAGCCTTTAGCCAAGTACCCTTCAAGCTCGTTTTCATGTATTATTCTTTGCGGGTTGTGCTTTCCGTCTCTAAGCTTTTTCAGTTCCTTTTCGTAAAGCTCCGGCTCCCCGTCCTTATTTAGTTCTCTTCCAAGCTGTTTTCGCCTTGGGCTATAGCGTATTTGGGGTTTCCGCCGTTTGTAAGGCTTTTAGCCTTTTCTGTTACCTGGAAACGTTTGAACTCGCGGATTCCCCCGTCTATGTCTTTGGCTTTGGCAAGTATCTCTTCCAGCTTGCGGATTTTCTCTTCCTCGTAGCCTTGAAGCCTTGCAAAATCCAGTATCGACCTTATGCGCAGCTGCTTTTCTTGTATGGGCGTGGTTAAAATTGTCAAATGCGGTATGGCTTTTCTGTATTCGGCCAAGTGCTTGTCAATTTCAGCCTTAAAGTAGCTTTCATCCAGGTAGCCGCCTTTATGACCCATCCAATGTTCCCTGAAAGATGGGTCTACGCCTACTCAGTTGCTTCGGAAAACTTGCGCAAAGTGTGGATATGGAGCTTATACCCCTGTTTGATTTTTCAGCTAGGCCTGCCCTTCGCAGAAGCCTCGCCCAAACCTTTTCAAAGCCCTCAACCGTTATGCTTTTGCCCGTGTGATAGGCGTCTCCAATTAAGGGGCTTTCAGGCGTGAGTTTTTCGCCAGTCCTTTTCCGCTCTTCCAGATACTTTTTAAGCTCTTCTTTGGCTTCAGGCGAGATGAACGTGTAATAGACTTTTCCCTGGGCTACTCCGCGTTTGCCCATGAACTTTCTGCCCCTTTGCCGCTCAACTTTTATGCATGATACATCTGGGAAATTCCAGTCGACATCGCCTACCTTAAGGCTTAAAAGCGTGCCAATCCTCAGGCCGCTGCTGGCTAAAACCAGGATTACAGCTCTGTCTCGGCTGCTGCTGAATCTTATTCCAATCTGCCTTAACATCGTTAAGCTCAAACCATTTTTTGACGCCGAAAACAAAGTTTCTAACCGTAATATGCGCGTATTTTTCAAGCATAGCGTCAATAAACCCGTCAACACTTTTAGTGGCGTCTATCTCCCCGCCCTTAAGCTTCTGCAAAACTGTTTCAGGATCCCTATAGCCCAAATAAGCCACAAACTTTCGGACAGCCTTAATGTAGTTTTCAGCTGCCCTTTCACTTCCCACCCTCCTGGGACCAGCAATCGCCTTGTAAAGCCTGGCAATGCTTGGATAACGCTCAACCCACTCGCGGGCATACCTGCGCAAACTTCCGCCTCCAAAAAACGAGTAATGGAAGTTTCTCACCAGTTGCCGTCCGAGTAACTCTGAGATTTCATCCACCTGTCAACCTAATGCCTTCTCATCATCCGGCAATAGGGATATAAAACGTTGAGGGATAAAAGTTTAACGTGCATGTCTGAAACGGATGGAGACTTTGAGACAGCTTTTGTAAGAAGGCTTCTGGAGTTCCCATATTTACCCAGCCCGCTTAGCGTTGTGGACGCCGCTTTAAGCCTTGTTAAGGTCAAGCCTGAAGAAATTTTCGTAGATCTTGGCTGCG
>Ga0209183_1000591_pt1 | contig 14088 bp, 12 predicted proteins | sample LHCtaG_2_FD_184120 | JGI IMG/M metagenome (GOLD analysis project Ga0209183, IMG submission 184120) | Hot spring microbial communities from Little Hot Creek, USA to study Microbial Dark Matter (Phase II) - LHC4sed_replicate (SPAdes)... | ecosystem: Environmental > Aquatic > Thermal springs > Hot... | reverse complement strand
CCAGACTCGACTGCTCTAATAATCTTCTCCAGCCTAATCTTAAATAATGATTGGACAAGTTTAGCTACTGCATCTACTTCAGCTTCTCTCAGACTAGTAGATATCATCATCTTATCTGAGACTCTAAGATAACTCTTCAACCTTGAGAAGTATTCTCTTAGCTTTTCCTCGAATCCTTCTGGAAGCTTACCTAACTCATCTGTAGAGTTTTCTATTCTCCAAAGCTCATAAACAAGTTCGTATATTGATACTTCTTCTGGCATCCTCAAGAATTGAGAATACTACTTAGATAATAAAATTATTTTCCTAGTGAGCGATGTAATTTTCTTGAGGTTAGTTAGTGGCTGGTTTCGAGAGGGTAGCTACATTCTTAGCTATAAGGAACGTGGCCACGGCAACTGATAGACGAGTAACCGTACCCTCATATGGTCCAAATTCTTCTCCAAGCATCTTAAATCTTGGAGCTCTTAGAACACGTACTTCAACCGTCTTATCATATGGTAATACGGTAGCTTGGAGGAATGGGTCAAAATCTTCAAGTTCATTTAACATAATTATTTTAGCTAGTAATCCTGACTTACCGTTAAGTGTATTTGCTAGCCTAATTAATCTATGAACATCTGAGGTAACCACGACATCGATTTTTGCAGAGGCATAATTTGCTGCTGCTTTCCCTAACAGCCTTACTATACTTCTTGGAAGAGTATCCCATGCACAACGTTCACTCCACTCTTCTGAGTGTCTTCTCAGAATATCAACATACTTCTGAGCCAATCTGTAATCTATGGATGTTAGTTCAGATAATTCAACAGCATTGGATCTTATAGCTAGTTCAATCGAGGCTCTGGCTATTCTACCTCTCCATCCTGGATCAGAAATGTCCGGTCCACTTATCCTAGTAGCTTTATCCTTTTTAGGATCTTCAATCAATCCCATTAATCTTAATGAGATACCTGTTCCAGTGATGTAATCTACTATCTCTTTTCTTTCTAGTTGTCCAAGTTCTAAGACTTCTTCATCCATAATCACGATGTGGTAGCCTCTATTACCTGAGAAAGCTATCCTGATCTTTTCAAAGCCTAGGTCTCCCTCTAGAAAATCTATTAGCTTACTTGTTTCCTGTTTAGCAGCTTCTAAACATAACTCACAAACCCATTCAATATCTATTAATAAGCCACCGCACTTACTACATCGATCTACTTGATTAGGGTAAGCTGTGAAACATTTCGAGCATACTTTGAAGTCATGTTCTCTTCTACAGGGTGTCTTGAGATGATCTGCGTCTATATCGAAAGCTAGTTCTGCTCCCACCCATTCTTTCTCCTCCATTGGTGCACTAGGATACTTATAGAATGCCGCTGAATGATATACGTGAAGAGGGTTATTCTTTATAAGGAATTCTCTCAGCTTCTCTGCAGAATCTATGTATAGATGCCTAATCATAGTTTTCTCTTCAAATGGAAAGTACCCGAATTCTCTTTCACTGATTCTCTCTGGAATATATACTGTGTTGGCTTTCTCCACATAATATCTCTTAAATAGTGATTCTACGAATTTCTGATCAGCCTGTCTTAACAAGGTTAATTCTATAGTAAGATTCGTTCATGCAATTGTTAAATCTTACTTCTTCGAAATCTCTTTATATAGAATATAGGCTATAATCAAGATGAAAGCTAGGACAGAAATCCAGAAAAGAGAGCCATAGAGTAAGTCTATGAAGCTTTCTATAGTCATGCCTGCTTTAGCCCTCTTTCTTTACCGTGTAAAGGCTGTTTTTAAGTTTATCTTGTCTTTGGATTAATCCCTTCTTGGCCAGAGAGTAATTAGAAATCATTTTATGAAACTATGAAATAATTAAAGTAGAGATGCCTATCCCAATCGGAATAATATGTAGTGGTGCAAGTGAGTCTAGTGCTACAGTTGTCTTGTATGATGGAATGGAGAGGGAAGTAAGGAATGAAAGTCTAGTCTTGATTAAGAATAAGAATGGTGGGAACGTATTAGCAGTATGCAGAGGAGGATTAGGGATAAATGAGAGCTTAAGAACAGGAACCTTCACACCTGGCGTAGCTTATGCTAAGAGTAGGAGAGTTCCTAGTAGTGTAAAAGAATATTTCCTCTTTAAACTTCAAGTCATCGGAGAGATAAATGACAACGGTATCTCTCAGAATAGAATCATAATTGCCCCAACATCGACTGTCGAGATATTTACAGATGAGGACAGCCCTATGCAGTATCTTGGAAAGAGTGAATTATTTATAGGCCATTATTGGGGGAAACCAAGCTGGAAGGTTCCAGTCCTCAAAGAATACATAAATTATCATATAGGAGTCTTCGGTGTAACTGGGTCAGGTAAAAGCTATCTAACAAGGTATGAGATCATACCTTTACTTAGGAGAGCCGGATACGACGTAGTAGTTATGGATTGGAAGGGAAGCGATTATGCTCCATACTTTGAGTCAACAGTAACTCTAGACCAGATAAAAGTAGATAACCAGACAGTTGTAAAATATTTTGGAACTATAACTAGAAACTTTGGATACTATGATAGAGAAGAGAATCCTGTGGCGGTGGCTGTTGAGACAGCTTTAAGACAGGTAGACTGGAGGGGTAAAGACCCGGTGGTTAGCCGTGAACTAATTCTACAGAAGGCCAGACAGATAATAATGAGTTCTCCAGGGGTAAAAGAAGATACAAAGACGCTTCAATTGAATAGGCTTGAATCATCTTTTGAAACAATAACCGAAGAAGAATTTGAGAGATTCATTGGAGTAATAGAACCTTGGGAAATAGTTGCAAAAGTAAAAGATAGAGGGATTGTTATTATAGACATGAGTAAAGGAATCAAAGAACAGAAACTCGCAGTCTTCACAGCTATAACAAAATACTTGAAAAAATTAATGGAGAGAAAGCAGACCCTGAATATTGCCTTGGTAATTGACGAGGGACCACAATATGCTCCATGGCAACCTAGGGGGATGGAGAGAGATACGACAGACATGATTATAGATCTATGCGCTTTAGGTAGAAGCTATGGTTTATCAATAGTAATTCTATCCCAAGGAATGGCTGGAGAGATCGGGTTGAACGCTGCTGTAAGAAGAAATCTAAATACACAGTTTATTGGAAGGATTCACCCATTAGATGTAGAGGAAGCCCAGAAGCTTGCAGCATCCTACTACATCTCTCCAGAAACTCTATTAACTCTTCCAGAAGGACACTTCTACTTCCTGGGGAGAATGAATCCATCGCCTATTCCTTTACTGATAAGCTTCCAGATACAGTAAAATGGATAGAAAAACGATCCGGGTAGTTATTTAGAAGTTTAATAGGCAGGATAGTCTATGTTTAGCATCGGAGGCGAGTAGAGATTTTTGAAGAAGAAAAGACCTCGGCCTTTAGTAAGCTACCTTTCAAGCTCCAGGTGGATTTCTATGAATATGCTAAGAAAGCAGCTACGAGAGCTTTTAACGAGATTAAATGTGAAAGAGAGAAAATTTCAAGAATTGCCAGCCTGCTGAAGATTAAAGATATACCTGAAGTTATGAGTAGAGATCTAAGGATTGGAGCTGTAGATGGTTCTTCTTCACCTACGTTCAGTGATAGACTGGGTTATAGGATAGGAGTCTATACTGCTTGCTATATGGTATTCGAAGGCGGTGAGATAATATCTGATAAAGATGATGAAAACATGGTGGGAGGATACATAATGGTTAATCAAATAGGTGAGATACAGCAGACCAGAAAGATACTTACACTTCTGATGACGGTCAAGGAGAGGGAGATGGCTTTAAGATGCATCGAAAAATACGATGTTGACTTACTGCTTGTCGATGGCTCATTTTATGGTTTTAGAACCAGATGTAGTGAGATAAAAAGATTGGATTTAACAAGTCTTGGAATAGAAGAATATAGAAGTGGATGGGAGCTGGTAGAACACACATTAGACTTAACTAGGAAGCTTGTTAAATCCGGTAAAGCAGTAGGTGTTATAAAAAGGCTTAGAACATGTGCAATAGATGGATGGATCCTCTCTAAGACGTGGAGTAAGGAATCTACGTTAAACAGGAATGATAGGTCCGTACTCCGCTCTATAATGCCTTTTGGAAAATACTTTGATTACAGAGATATTGTAGAAGATGAGTGGACCTACCTACACTACAACAGCCTTGTAACATGGTATAATGAAATGGTTAGAAGAGGTGTAATCAGAAAAGAGAATACTCTAGAGGAGAATAAAAGGAATGCATTTAATTACGTTAACAAGAAGCTCAAGATACAGACGGCTACAGACTTATCCCCACCTACTTATCATATTGATTTAAAAAATGAAGATGGCGGAGATCTTGTTAAAGAAATAACTGGTAGACCTAGAATACATGCTAGGCTATCATGGTATGCTGCACCAATTTGCCTAGAACTGGGTGAGGGAGTAGACTCTGAAACTGTATTAGCTTATACTCTTAAGAATGCAAACATAGTAACTGGGATACCTTTCCCAATAGATTTAGTTGATGAACAAATATCAGTAGATAAAGAGCTTGCAAGAGAATTCGCAGAAGAAATTGAAGCTAGACTACTACTTGAGTCAGAAGTATCTTCGGAAGAAGTTGAAGCTAGGCTTGAACCTTTAAATCCTCAAAAAGAAGGTTAAACGAATATTAAATATATAACTCCTAATTTAGATTATCGTAGAGGTGATGGGCTCTCGGAAAATACTTAGTTACAGCAGCTCTTCCATATTCTTATGCACCTAGACATTTCGGTCATCTTGCAGGAGCATACTTACCAGCCGATATTTTTGCGAGATTCCATAGATTACTTGGGGATGAAGTTGTATTCGTATGCGGTACAGATGAAAATGCTAGTAGCATCGTGCTAGAAGCTATCAAACAGAACATGAAGCCTAAAGAGTTATGCGACAAATACTATCCACTGCAGAAAGAAGTTTTCGAGAAACTTGGAATAAGCTTTGATATTTTTTCACGTACTAGTAAATCTATACACTATGAAGTAGTCAGAGAATTCTATAAGAAACTTTGGGAGAAAGGGTATATTTATCCTAAAGAGATTAAGCAGTGGTGGTGCCCTAGAGATAAAATGGTTTTACCTGATAGATTCGTAAAAGGTACGTGCCCTAAATGTGGAGCACAAAACCAGTATGGAGATGTATGCGAAGTATGTGGTTCATGGTATGAGTCTTTCGAGATCCATGACCCAAGATGCACTCTATGTGGAAGCAAACCTGAAATAATTAAAAAAATACATTTCTTCCTTAAGCTTAGTGCACTATCATCTAGAGTGCTGGAATACGTTAGAGATAAGAAACATTGGAGAAAAGCAACATACAACAAAACAATCTCATGGTTAGAGAAAGAAGGATTAAGAGATAAAGATATTACTAGAGATTATGAGTGGGGTCCTCCAGCTCCCTTCCTTGGTTCAGAAGGACAAGTAATATATAACTGGGCTGAGAACCTCCTCGGGTATATCTCAGCTACAAGAGACTGGGCTGAAAATGTTTTAAATCGTCCAGAAGCTTGGAGAGACTTCTGGACGGATCATGAGACAAAGCTATACTGCTTCATAGGTAAAGATAATCTCTTCTTCCACACTATTCTATTTCCAGCTTTACTTATTGCTCACGGAGAATACATCCTTCCATACAATGTAGTAGTGAATGAATTTGTAAATCTAGAAGGAGAGAAACTATCAACAAGTAGGGGCTGGGTTATATGGCTTCACGATCTATTAGCTGAATATGAGCCAGATATTATAAGATATTACGCAGCAGCAATTGCTCCTGAAACAAGAGATACGGATTTTAAGTGGCAGGATTTCGCAGACAAGATCAATGGAGAATTAATAGGTACTTTAGGCAACTTTATACACAGGGTATTAATATTCACGTATGAAAGGATGAACGGAGTTATTCCAGACCCGGGAGAGCTGGATGAGAGGAGCAGGGAGATGCTTGATGCATGTTGTAATATAGTGGAGCAACTTAAGCAGAAGATTGAAGCATGCGAATTTAGAGATGGATTAAAAGAAATACTCCATCTGGCTCAAGAAGGTAATAAGTATTTAAATGAAAAATCTCCCTGGAGAAATACTGAAGAAGCACAGAGAACAATATATGTGCTGATCCAAGTTATCCATGCTCTTGCAGTAATTATGTCCCCATACCTTCCTTTTACATCTCAAAAATTACTAGAATACCTGAATATAGACAAGAATGTTAATGAGTTGAGATGGAGTGATGCTGAGAAGACACTTCTTCCAGGACATAGGATAAAGGAGCCTAAACCATTATTTAAGAAGATTGATGAAAGAGATATACGAGAAAAAATAAAAAGGTTGGAGGAAATAAGAAAGAGTCTTAGCTGAGATTCTTTATACCTAGTTCTTCTATTATCTTCTCCAAGTCTTCATCATTAAAGGCTTCGTCTTCCTCTGCTTGCTTTATTGTTACTTCTGGTTCTTTACGACTCACACCAGTTAGAATCAGGGATACTTGAAGCTTAGAGTCTAGAGAGCCATCTATTCTCGCACCCCATATTATTAAGGCTTCCTCACCCATTAATTCTGAGACTATTTCAGCAGGTCTAACCGCTTCACTAATCTTCATATCTTCTCCTCCTGTCACATGGATTATTGCTCCAGTTAAGCCATCATATGTTACGTCTAGTAGAGGACATTCTAGTGCGCTAAAAGTTGCTTCTTCGGCTCTATTCGGTGTTGAAGATATCCCTATACCTAGAGCTGCTAGATTCCCTCTCAACATTATTGTTTTGAAGTCTGCATAATCTATGTTAATTAAGCTAGGCTTGAGTATAGACTCGGTGATACTTAAGATCATATTACTTATTACTTCATCAGCTATTGCGAAAGCATTATTTAGACTATACTGGGGGTAAAGTTCTAAGAGTTTATTATTATCTATCGCAATAACAGTATGACAGTTACGTTTCATATCTTCTAGTCCCTGTAGAGCTATCCTCTTTCTAACATTTCCCTCAAACTTAAATGGAAGAGTTATGAAACCTATAACCACCGCCCCTTCTTCTCTAGCTACTTCAGCTATTAGCGGTGCTGCACCAGTACCTGTTCCTCCCCCTAGCCCAGCTGAGATGAATACTATATCCGAGCCTTCGAGTGCTTCTCTAATCTCATCTATGGATTCTTCAGCTGCTTCTCTTCCTTTAACTGGATCACCACCCGCACCTCTAAACTTTGTTATGGTTTTTCCGAGGATTATTTTATGAGGTGCTTTTACTATTTCTAGATGTTGTGCATCTGTGTTTGCTGCAATCAGGTTAACGTTACCTATGTTTACGTATGATAGTCTATTAACTGTATTACATCCAGCTCCTCCCACGCCTATTAATGTTATTCTTACATTATTTAGTAAACCTGCATCAATAAAGATTTCATCATTCACTTATGTTTGCCTCCGATTGGATAAAGTCTCTTACAGCCATTCTAATTGCTTCAGCTCTATTCGGATAGATTTTTCTTCTAACCAGCTCATCTATTGCTTCCAAGTATGCTTCTGGAAGATGAACTGTTACTACCTTCATCCAGTTCTCACCTCCGAATCTGAAACGTAGTTGAAACTACACATGTAAAAAGATTTGTAATACAAATGTATGACTTCTTTAGCTACTAAATTTGTTTTCGAGTAGAATAAGCTGTCAAAAAATGGTAAATTTTTGACCTGTTCGACACGGTTTTTCTTAAACTATGGAAGCATAAGAAAAGATTCTATTATCTTCTAGAAGGTAATCTATCTTAATAAATGGAAGATTAATGTTTCAGATGGCTACAGAAATGGATATGTGAGGTGATATCCACGAAGAAGCATAGACACATTGAAGAATACGAAGAACTCTCAGAGATAATTAGAAGAATGATTAAAGAATCTGAAGATGGTTCTCCAATAATTGTTGAAGGGGAGAGAGACCTTAAAGCATTAAGAGCTTTAGGTGTAAAAGGGACAATCATAATATATAGGTCGCGAGAAGACTTAATGGAAAGAATCAGTATGTTAAAACCTGCCCATGTAATACTACTGCTTGACATGGATTATGAAGGAGAAAAGAAGACTGTGTACCTAAAAAAGTTTTTGGAGGGATTGGTAGGTAATATTGACTTAACATATTGGAATATGTTGAGAAAGTTCAGAGTATTAGGGCTTACAACCATAGAATCGATACCTAAGATGCTTGATAAAATGGTGAAGTAAACAGTGTTAAGTACAGATTTAGATTGGATAGCTTCAAGATGCGTCTCAGCTCTATTACTAGAAGTATCTACAACACCTAAGCCTGGGCTAGTTGATAGATACCATGATTTTAGAGAAACATTATTTGAACATTTCCTTTTATCTTCCTCAACACTATACTCTTGCTTTAGGAATGCTGCAGAGACCGGCTATAAGAGACGTGGTAGAGGCTTAGGGAAAGTAATCTATGAAGGAGCTATGAGTATGATGTTATACCAGAGAGGTGGTAATACACATCTAGGAGAACTATTATTAATATCTCCCATTGCAGCTGCATCTTCATTATCGAGAATTAAACCAGTAAAACTTAGAACTCTCAAAAAGAACCTGCAGATAATATTACTAGGAATGGATTGGAGAGACACAATCCATATATTTAATGCTGTAAGACTTGTCTCACCGAGAGGTTTAGGTAGAATACCTTTTATGGATGTGCTAAACGATGAAACGTATATTGAGATAAGAAAAAATAAGCTGAAACCTTTACACGCTCTAAGCCCCTTTATAGATAGAGAGATAGTAGCTTATGAATGGGTTAGATTATATCCTAGAACAATGTATGGAGCCGTGAGGCTTATAAGGAATGTTAAGAAAATGCCTATGAGAGAAGCTCTTGCTCAAACTTTCCTCGAGCTTCTCTCAAAATACCTAGATACACATATATTGAGAAGAGGTGGAAAACCAGTAGCAAATCAGATATCATACATGGCCTCTAGAATTCTAAGTTTAGGAGGCGTAAGCACTCGGAAAGGATTAGAAGCATTATACGAGCTTGATAGAAAGATGAGGAGAAGCTGGAGGATAAGACCAGGTGCAACTGCAGACTTATTAGCTTCTTCCATTGCAGTTGCACTTTTAACAGGCTGGACTCCGTAAAATAGAGAATAATCTCTGATTTCTATTCTACATGTTCTCACAGAGTAAACTTAAAAACACATTTTGTAGAGAGATTAATAACAGTATGAATGTAGGATACATGTCTATCAGAAATATTTTGCTCAAAGCATCTCCAAACATGACCTACGAAATTATCTTAACGACTAAATCTAGAGATGGTGAAGTAGATGCTGCACCCATGGGTTTGAGATTCTTGGATGACAATCTTTCAACATTCCTTTTAAAAATCTATAAGGAGACTAAGACATACAAGAATCTGATAGAAAAAGGTGCAGGTGTAGTAAATATCACACGGGATCCAGCTGTTTTCATTAAGTGTCTAATGAAAGATAAGGATAAGTATCTTAGAGAGGAGATTGAAGATTCAGAAGTAGTAGATGTAGCTAGACTGAGGAGTGCTGAAGCATATATCGAGTTTACTGTGGAGAGTATTTATGATGAGGTTGGTCTTGCAGATTTTCGCTGCTTAGTTGTTAAAGCGTATGAGGGGGTTAAGGCTATTGAGCCATATAGTAGAGCAACATACGCATTAATTGAATTAGCTGTCAACATTAGCAAGGTGGAGCCATACTTAAAGCAGGGTATCGAGCTCTCTGAGCTATTTAATGCTATAGCATATTGTTTAAAAGTTATAAAGAAGACTGCCACCGGGACAATAATAGATGATTACTCTAAGATTCTACTATCTTCTCTTTCTGAAGATTCTTCTTCGCTCTTGAAACAACATCTTTTACAATCAGGAATACATTTAAAATAATCAAGACTATCAACACTATTTTCCCATATGGTGGATAGATTTCACCTCTAAGGAATAGTGAGAGATATCCTAGACCTGTCCAGTAAGGAATCTTTATACCAGTCCATCTTCCAATGATATATTTGGGAGGGATCGGTGAAAAATAGTCTGAGCTAGTATTTGCATCCCCCTTCGTTATGAATCCTTCATTAACTTTTTGTACAGCTCTATGGACAATTAATACATTCGTACCAGGTTTGTAGAAGACTATAATGTCTCCATTTTCTGGGTCTGCATTAATATTTTCAGGGGAGACATTCTGTATAATGATTACGTCTCCTCTAGATAAGACTGGCTCCATACTTCCACTCTTTACTACAAGTATTGGAAAGACTTCTCCTCTAATACTATATATCATCGCAAAGATTAGTAATCCAAATAACATAATTAATAATGTAAACATGAAGAAATCTAGTATTTTACTGCCTCTCCTCAATATATCCACCCCTTATATCTTTGGTACTTTTCTAATCGTTTTCATAGATTCCTTCTTTCGACGAAGATCCTTAGCTTTAAGCTTCTTCATGAAATGCAGCAAGATTATTACTACATTTATTAGTGGAAGTAACATTACGATGATTGGATTAAATACTTGTATTGGTAGAATAAAGTTTAACTGAGTTGCATTGCTTATCTCAATAGAGGAGCTATATTCATTACCACCATAGCTTATTTTAATCTTATAGGCTCCTCCAGGTAGGTAGGTATCTATCATTCCATTCTCATCTGTCTCTAATTCTTCTATTAGAGTATTCTCACGTTCTAGCCTTAGACTTAGCCCTTTCAATCTTTCACCAAGAGTATCGTAGAAAGTGCTCACAAACCTGTATACATCAGCTTCTATCGGTAATTCTTTCGATGCATCCAATGTGAAACTCTTAGATGCAACTCTAGTATTCTTGAATACTACTTCTATCATCAATTCCCCTCCTGGAAGCCTCTCACTAAATGGATTATTCTCTGAGAGAGTGACCTTTGAGGTTTTCTTACCGCCTACATATATATTAACTTCTCCGAACTTCATTAATTCACCCTTTTTCAGTCTCACAGAAACCTGTAATGTATAGATATTTGCACTGACTGTTACAGGCATTTCATCGCTAACTAGATATATTTCACGAGTATCCGTCTTTACTTTCACATCTTTATAGTATAGGCCAGCGATATAGAGGGTTGTATTTGGAAGATTAGGTATTCTAGCTTGACCATTCTGATCTATGTTTGCAGCTATTTCCCGGTCTCCTACTGTTATAATGATCTTCCCCCCGTCTATTGGTTGTTTTTCACCATCTACGATAGTTAATCTTAAATCTAAGATGCCATGTGCAACCACTTCTACGAGTTGCTTATCTAAGCCTATATTTACTTCTCCTTCTCCAACTTTAAAACCATACATGTATGCTTTAAACAGGTATTTTGTAGAAGGTATATTCTTGAGGGAAGCAATCCCAGAAGCATTCGTCGTGCTACTTGCCTTCGAGCCTTCTACATATAATTCTATCAATGCATCCGGGATAGCTGATTCTCGATCCTTATCGTATAGTTTAATGTAGGCATCCACAACATTCAGCTTCATTGTATATGACTCTGAAGCTTGAGGTTGGACGGTTACTTCACCGCATTCAACACCCATAATATATGCTTTAAATTTATATTTTATAGACAAGAACTCACCTGTTTTCGCTAAACCAGAATCATCAGTCTTAAATTTGAAATATTCATCACCATTTTCAAGATAAACTTTTATCTCAGCTGATAAAGGCTCGTCATATAGGTTGAGGGTATTTACGGTTACATTCTTTCCTCTTATCTTCATGGACACTTCTTCTCCGTCTTTCGTGATGTCAACCTTTGTCTCAGCCACTTCGTATTCTTTGTAGTAAAGCTTAACTAGGTATCCACTATAAGCAGGAACATTTTCCAGAGATATATACCCAGTTGAGAAGTCCAGAGGTATTTCTAGAACATCTTTTTTTAATACCCCCTTCAGATACCTAGTTATAGTTGAGTTTACGAGGGAAGATCCATCGATCGTTAACTTAGCATCAAAGAATCTTGCTCTGATACTTCCCTTAGCAGTTTGCTTGTTTATTTCATATTCTTGGGAATAAACATCGATTCCAGCGATAAAAACGTTCAACTTGAACCTTCCAAGAGGTACATAGCCGAACCTTAATTCTCCCTCCGGTGTTGAGACTGTCGATACAAGCCTATTCTGATTATCTCTTATTTCTCCAGTAAGCTCAGCTCCAAGACCTGAGATAATAGCTTCACCCTCAAAATCGTATACTGTAACATTTAATCTTACAACTTGAGCAGTTATAGAAGCTTCCTCATCAGCATTCATCACTTTAAGAATTTTCTCTTCTGAGCGATAGACTTCATAATCTCCTAGCTTAGCAGTAAGATAATATTCACCATTTGGAACAAGCTTCAATACAGCATGACCTGTCGCATTTGAAGAACTCCTAGATAATACATCTTCTTCTAATTGTCTCTTTATCTCAACCTGTATATCTTGTACTGGTCTATTAAGAACATCCCTGACTGCTACTATGACTCTGAAAAGATTAAGTTTGATAGTGACTTCTCTGTTTTGTTGGGAGCACTCAGCTTCTTCAATGTAATTTTGTCCAGCATAAGTGATATCAACCTCGTAGACTTTATATGGAGTCATACCCAATGGAACAAAATTGAATAGAACTCTCCCATCAGAGCCTGTATTACCTGTTTGAGTTATACTCCTATCTTCAGGATGTGTTATCCGAACAAATACATTGGGTAAAGGGTCTCTACCATACTTGTCTGTGATTCTTAAAGTCCACTTACTGAGTACGTTGACGTACAATTCTTTCTTTGGTAAAGCGGAGTAGTTAAAATTTTCTGTAACATTAACTAAGAAACCACTAGGATAAAATATTTCGAGTCTATAGGTCTTAGTTTCATTAATTGAGAGCTTAACCCTTCCACTGCTATCTGTTGTTTTAGTATCCTCCAGCTTATTTTCACCTACGGTATATGCTTTTACTATCGCATTTGGTAAAGCTACGTTATCTATTGTTTTAATAGTTATTGTTACATCGGGATAGGGATATACAGTATGTAAACCATTCTGAAGAAGTAATACTAAAACTAATAACGCAGCTAGGATAATCTTTACAACATTGTATTCCCAGTTCACCATGGCTCTCTACACTGTTATAGATAACGTTCATTCTAAGATATATTTATGATGTTCTCTAGAAATCTCTTCAAAGGGGTTTAGGATATGAGAATTTACCGTGGCGAGATAAATGTTAAGACTTCTGGAGAAGGGGATCTAGTAGATTTAAATGGGAAGATTGAGGAGCAGGTGAAGAGGTCTGGTGTAAGAGAGGGGGTATTGCACTTGTTTGCAGTAGGCTCGACGGTAGCTCTAACAACAATAGAGTACGAGGAGGGTTTGAGAGAGGACTTATTCAATGTGTTAGAGAGGGTTGCTCCGAGAAATGCTGAATACAAGCATCACCTTAGATGGGGAGATTATAATGGGCATAGCCATGTAAGAGCTTCAATTATTGGTCCAAGCATATCTATACCTATTGGAGAAGGTAGACCTATACTTGGAACTTGGCAGCAAGTAGTATTGGTTGAGCTAGATACTAGGCCTAGGTCTAGAAAGATAATAACGACTATTATTGGTGAGTAGACTGCTTCTCGATTATCGTTTCTATTGTCCATCTAATAGCATTAACTATCTCTCTAAGCCTGTATTCTTCTCTAAAATTCCTTATCACTATTTCTTTAACTCTATCACCTTCCTGGATTATGTTATAGCTTAGTTCTTGACCTGGAGGGAGCCTGCCTTTCTCAATCCTCTCCAAATCCGTCTTAGCCATGGCCTCTAAAACTTTCTTAACTAGGAATGATGAGAAAGGCTTCATATCATAGCTAACGTTTATGCTTGGATTAATAATGAATCTCAACTCGTTCGGTAAAATATAGACTGTTGCTAAGCTGTCTCCAGTCTTAGATTTTAGAATCTTAACTCTACCTTCTTCGATTTCAGGTGTAATAGGTATCTCAGGTTTAATGGATACTTCCCTTTGAGCTTCTTTAACAACTTCTTTAG
>Ga0209183_1000590_pt1 | contig 14093 bp, 4 predicted proteins | sample LHCtaG_2_FD_184120 | JGI IMG/M metagenome (GOLD analysis project Ga0209183, IMG submission 184120) | Hot spring microbial communities from Little Hot Creek, USA to study Microbial Dark Matter (Phase II) - LHC4sed_replicate (SPAdes)... | ecosystem: Environmental > Aquatic > Thermal springs > Hot... | reverse complement strand
CGGTAGTATAGTGGTTATGGAGTTCAACAGCCAATACCATTGGATTACGGCTGCTAAGCTAGGTGCATCAGCTGTAGTATTCCTAGAACCAGATTGGACTACTTCTATAGAGGCTAGGATGAAGCAGTTGGAGACTGTAGCATGGAACTTCGTAAGAGTATACGCTAGAGGCGAAGAAGCTAAAAAGATTAGGGAGCTTGCCGAGAGGGGCGAGACTGTTACGCTCGTATCTAATATGAAGTGGAGGACCGTAGAATCATACAATATCATAGGATATGTTTATGGCCAGCGTAGGGATGAATACGTTATAATATCCGCTCAGTACGATAGCTTCTCATGGATACCGAGCGTAGCACCAGGAGCTAGGGAAGCTATAGGAACAGCTATAATGCTACAACTAGCAAGATACTTCGCGAAAAACCCAGGATTATCGAAGTATACGCTAGTATTCATAGCATTCTCAGGAACAAACCAGGGAGTAATAGGATCAAGATGGTTCGTAAAAGACTACGTAGAAGGAAGATGGACAGAATGGGGAAGAAAAATAAGACTACAAATAGAGATAGCCATAAACGATGCAAACAAGTATCTCATGCCAGCACACGTACAGGGATGGACATGGGGATGGAACGAAGGAACAGCACCATGGATTGAAGGCTATAATCGTTGGCTTTTTGAAGTTTTGATTCCTGATTTAGCTGAGAAGTTAGGTAAACCAGAGCTAAAATTTGATTATCTCATTGGAAGAGGCTGGATTCCAAGGGATCTCATCGGTCCAAGTGGACCTGGGCACGGTATTGTCTATGAAGATTATATAGGATCTCCTTTGCGATACGCAAATAATGAGCCTCTTTTAGTACTGGGAGGTCCAGGTATTGTTTGGGCTAATCTTTACGCTTATAGCAACTATTACTGGACCTCTCTTGATCTGCCCATCACTATAAACTGGGATAATATCGGGTTTAAGCTTGAAGTTCTGTATCCGATAATCTACGCTACTATTAATATAGATCTTTCTGATCTGATAGGGGGATGGTCCCCTCGTCCCCCAGGTATGTATTATCCTAAGTGGGTTGATGTAACAGGTAGGATTATGGAGTATAACATTAACACGGGATGGTGGGATATACCGATCAAAAACGCGATAGTAGTATATGGACGAGGAGGCCCATCTGGAACCTATGGAGGGTGGAGAGTAGGTCTAGTTACTTTTCAGAGACTTCTACCCTCTTTCACGATGTCTGATGAAGATGGAGTTGTTTTTATCCCCGGTTTGCTTCAAGCTGAGAGATTTGGAGGATACGGGCTAGAGGCCTATGTTGTAAACGAGTCTACTGGTAACGTAGAATATGCACCAGGCTTCGGAACTTACTGGTATTCAGGAGGGGCTATAAATGTAAATGCTTACTGTAGTTCAAGCTATAGTGCAACTCTTCTTGGTATTAAAGAGCAAAGTTTTGGTATATACACATTGTTTAAGGCAGGGACTGTTGTTCTTTTTGATATAGGCGATATTTACTATCGTAATGGGGCTCCTGATAACCTTGTAACCCTTATAGTTAATGACTTTACTTCCCACGCTCCTCCTGATCAGTGGAGCTGGGATATATACCTCTACGGTGGATATGGTATTAGCGTAGTAGCAGCATTTGTACCTCCAGATACCCCAGTTGAGTTTTTAGTCCACACATCTTACACAGGGAAATACCCCATGCTCATACTAACGAATTCTAGTGAACAATATCCACTAGGTTATGGTTTCAAGATTAGCGCAGGCGAACAGTATATACTCACTCATACAATGTTTCGAGCTGCACAAGACATGCATAGGCTTAACATCAATAGGTTTAATATGTTGGCTGCACGAGGGATAGTTCCAGTAAGTTATACGGAAACTAATATACTATTTAATGAAGCCTCGCTATTTATCGAAAATAGAAATTACAGTAGATTTGAAGCTTTATCTAACAGATTAGTTGTTTTGGAAAGAGAAAATTATTATGTTTTAAGAGCTACTACTGAGGATACTATCTATGCGATAACTTTCTTCGGTTTAACGCTTGTTCCATTTAGTATAATAGCTGAAAGACTTTTTATTCAAACGGGAGGAGTAAAAAGAGTGTTTGCAAATATAGTATGTTACGTTACACCTCTAGCATTTCTATGGATAGTTCATCCCGGCTTTGTTTTAGCTAGCAATACCTTTATGGTAGTTATAGGATTCTTAGTAGTAGTTCTTGTTTCCCCCCTAATGATAGTAGCGTTCAATGCTATAGTCTCCGGTATTAAACGTATGCATATTAAAGCTTTCGGTGTTCACTGGGTTGAGATGCCTAGGTTCTCTGTAGCATTACTAGGATTCTCCACTGGTATATCGCACATGCGTAAACGTAAGCTTCTTACAGGGCTAACCCTAATGGCAGTAATACTCGTAACAATGGGGGTATCGGCGTTCACATCAATATCGACTATAAATGTTATGACTATGGAACCCACAACTATCTCCGCCCTTTATGACGGAATACTTCTTCATCAGTGGGAATATTCTTATGGTGGTCTAGAAGATTTTGGTGGTTTAGGTGGTCAATCTCTACCTCAAATCGGGGAAAGACTTCTAATAGAAGTTAAAACTATTTATGGAGATAAAATTATAGTCACCCCTAGGGCATGGGGCTATATAGGTTTCGTAGAACGGGGTATTCCGCTCTTTAATAATAAAGGTCAACCTTATAGTGAACTTATCCTTGGTGTTCTTGGCATGACTTCCCTGGAGCCTGAAGTTACTAATGTCGATAAAACTCTAATCGAGGGTGTATGGTTTACAGAGGAGATGGAGGATAAGCCTGTAGCCATAATAAGTGAGAGTATAGCTAAGGACTTAGGCGTGGGTCCAGGAGATATAATATGCCTATCGGGAACCGGAGGTATGAAATTCCAAGTAGTAGGCATAATAAATGAGAGACAATTTTACCAAATATATGACCTAGATGGATTACAACTAACAATATGGGATCCACGATTACCTGGGTATGATGCTCGAGTAACTCCTAAAGAGCTATTAATCATACCTTATAAGACTCTTTTAACGATGTTTAAAGGGTGGATTGTTAACATCGCGATAAAGTTCAAACCTGGTTATATAGATGAGGAAACGGTGTTTGAAATAGCTAAAGATATTTACGAACAAACTCGTATTCCTCTCTATGTAGGATTTAATGGTGCAGTCTACACCGTCTCACCTAGGAGTGTTGTTACATTGTTTGGTTGGCAACAGCAAATTATACCTGTAGTTATAGCCGCTCTAGTAATACTCGGTTTGATGGTTGCTTCTATGGAGGAGAGGCGTCGTGAACTTTACATCTTGAGTTCTGTAGGTTTATCGCCTTTCCATGTTGCTTTCCTATTTTTAGCCGAAAGTGTAGCGTACTCGGTAGTAGGAGGAGTAATAGGTTATCTATCTAGTATGGTATTCTCTCTGTTCGGAGCTTCAATTTTTGGTTCTAGTTGGCAGTTTAACTACGCTTCCACTACCGTTGTCATGACTGTGACTATAATGATGGCTGCTATCTTAGCCGTGACTATATATCCGGTATACAGAGCTTCAAAGATCATCACTCCCTCGCTGGAGCGTAAATGGGCGCCTCCACCACCTAAGGGGGATCTATGGGAAGTACCGTTACCATTTGTAACAGTAGAAGATGAAGAAGCAGACGGAATATTAGCATATATGTACGAACTCTTGATGGGGCATTTAGCAGAGGACTCAGAAATATTCAGAGTAAGACTGCCTATAAAGTTCTTACAGAAGAAAACTGAGAAAACGATGATAAGAGGGTTGGTATTTAAATCAGATTTAGCACCTTATGAGGTAGGTATAAGTCAAGCTGTTCAATTGTTAGACGTTAAGGAAATTGAAACAGATAAGCATAGTTTTATTGTTGTAATAGAACGGCGTAGTGGGCCTTCCGCTCCCTGGATAACATTTGGTAGAAAGTTCTTAGATTTAATGAGGAAACAAGTCCTCCTCTGGAGAAGCTTTAAATACAGTGAGCGAGTAACGTATCAAGAAAAATTTAAATTTACGGTAAAGGATTTAGAAAAAAGTGAAGGGTGATAAAAGATGAAGGAGCAGGTAAACATAATAACTACACAATCTACCTTCCAAAAAGGTTTAACATGGCGTTCTATGTTGGCATTACTTTACGTGTTGTTTGTTTTTCAATCCGCGTTTGCTTATCTACATCTAATGACCGGTAGTGCTCCTGCTGAATCTGCTATCCAATGGGCTGCCATACTCCTATTTGTGGAGCTTTCCGCTGTCTTCGCAGGTACACGGTTATCGCTTGCCGAAGCTATCGTAATATATCTAGCTAGTGGTAGAGCTATTCGTTATTCATGGTTTTTAGCTCCGCCTACGGGTAATCTTAGCCATCCTGGATGGATTTATCAGCTATATCTTAGATATTCCCCTATAAGTAAGGCTCTAGGTATTGCTGATAAGATACCATGGTTCTATGCTCCTGTATCTTCGGATATATGGATAATAAGGACATTTTTACATCCAGAATGGACACCAGTAGTAATATGGACAATAGTATATTTCATTGTAAGCATATGTGGCAACGTTGTTCTAAACATTCTAACCTACAACATCTATGTTGTGATGGAAAAGCTTCCCTTCCCATTAGCTTATCCTATAGTCGACTCTGTTAAAACTATAGTAGAGAGAGACTGGCGTAAAATGACTGTCCTAGGTGGAGCTACTGCAGTAGGTATGGTTTACGGCCTTTTCCTATATATTCTTCCTCTTCTGTTTAAAGTACTCCGGAATGTATCTATGTCTATAATTCCTATTCCATGGATTGACTGGAATACCCTTATACAGGGCATCCTTCCCGGGGCTTCCTTAGGTATAGCGACTGATATAGCGATTATGGCTTTAGGCTTCATAATACCCTTCCAAGTTGCTTTAGGATTACTAATAGGGTCCATCGCACTCTACATTGTCGGTAATCATTTACTTGTAAACTATGGTTTAACTGGCTTTTCTCAAGAATATACCTTCGGTATGTCCATAGCTACTGCTTGGCAACGTTCGATGCTTTGGGCTTGGGCTATGCCTATTGTAGGCTTTAGTTTAGCAATAGGTGTGATACCTTTACTCCTACATCCTAACGTCATGATTAGAGCTATAAAGTCTTTGAAAGCTTTAAGAGAAACTCCCATAGAAATCTCCCCATGGCTTCTTTTAATCCTATATCTCATACCTACACTAACACTAACTATTATGGATTATTGGCTCGCACCGGATATGCCTATACCATTCTATATTCTGCTTAATGTGCTATGGCCCTTCCTTCTAATGATAGTTACAGTTAGAGGTCAAGGCTTAGGTATAGGAATCGGTATACCCTATGTAAGGGAGATGACATTTAAAGCTATAGGCTATGGGGGAATAGATGCATGGTTCGTACCGATATACTTACCAGCTGCTTGGACAACCGACCTTAAGGTATGTGATATGACACTAACAAAACATAAAGATTTCATATTGTCACTCTTCATAATATCACCTATAGGTCTTCTCTTCGGATTCCTCACATTGCAATCCTTATGGAGCTTAGCCCCTATTCCCTCTTCAGAATATCCCGGCGTCTTGTATTCATGGCCTATAGAAGCAACTATGCAATCGCTATTCATTTCGCCTCAAGCAGCTGAATTCTTCAGAATTGACCGTATTCTGTACGGCTTCATAGCTGGTAGCATATTATACACTATCGGTGAACAATTAGGTTTCGCTCCACTGATAGTCGGTATAGCTGGAGGACTAAGCTCAGCTATCCCAACAGCGATCTCTACTTTCATCGGAGCGGTAATAGGTATTATAGTATCTAGAGCGGTAGGCAGCGAATGGTGGAGGATGTACCGTGGTGTAATATTCGCAGGTATACTCCTAGGTGAAGGTCTAATCATATCAGTAGGTACCGGACTTGCCGTAATAGCGAGGAGCATGTGGTCTGCACCATACTAGGCAAGCTTCCTTAGATACTATAAAATTTTTAGATATTTTTAAAAAGATCAATTTGTAAAATGATACGCTCTGTTATTTATTGTTATAATATCCTATCGATAATAGTCTAAAATAGCTTAGATAAATATTGTTTATTCGTTTATATTAATTCATATTATTCAAATGTTTAATTTAAATTAATTTATAAAGAATATAACTTCATAAAATGCATTTTATGTTAGATATATTTATATATTCATGCAAATATGTTACTAATATTTTTAAATAAATTTGATAAAAAAGAAAAACAAATAGTAGACATATATAAGAAATTGTCATAGACTAGCTGAAGTATTTTTCGATCTTAGAAGTAAATTATGTGACTTTAAAAATCGCTATGATTATTAATGAAAAGTTAAGGCGATATGAAAGAGCCTCATAGGATCAGAGATAGTAGTATGAGAGTAGTTTTCTTTAAATCGAGTAACGTGAGGAAGCATTAATTACTGAACATATGATTATTATCAAGAATAATCTTTTCAGAGAATGTTTAATCTTTTAATATAATCTTATTTTGTAAACTTTACTTATCTTACAGTCTTTACAAACCTTGTTGTATACTCGAATTCACTAAGACTATTAGATGGTTGTTATAATTAGGAGATATAAAAGAATTAATTTTGAACTTAAATTATATAAAAATCTATGAGCTTTTCTAACCTCTTAACGAATACAATGGGACTCTTGCCTTAGCTCTTAGAAAGAAAGCTTTATATAGGTAGTGGAAGATAGAAAAAACCTTATAGGTATGAAGGAAAAATCCTCAGTCGAGATAATCATACGTCCTAGAACTTATGTCATCGGTGCTATAGCTGTAGCCCTAATAGTAACTCTCACAGGTTTCTTCGCCTTATTTACCCCTGGCGGAGCCTTAATGCCCTTAGTTGTAGCTGCTTGGCCCTCTTCACATTACGATAATTTCACCTTCGTAATGTTCTGGCCCTTAATATTTTCAGTTATAGGTAGTGTATTAGCTAAAACTAGAGGTTTAAGTAAACAAGAGTTGACTGTAGTTATGGCTATGGTATGGATTTCATGGATATTTCCTACCATCATGGGTGTTATGCAAGTTATAACACTGTTAGGTACTGCTAGGATGGATGCCGCTTTCCGTAAATGGAATTTAGGGTATGCCGCTCCAATCAATTGGCAGTGGGGTCCAGATCCGTATAAACCAGAATTATGGGAATCCTGGCTGTATGGAGGACCAGTACCCTGGGATGCGTGGATGCCAGCTCTGCTTTTCCAGATAGCGAGAATAATACCATACTATCTCATGTATGTGTTCCTTGCATCCCTGTTTAGGAGGCAATTCGTCGATATAGAGGTTTTACCGTTTCCTCATGCTACCGCCGCTGCTAAGCTAATCGATATGGCTTACGAGAAAATCGACGGAAGATATGCGCTCTTCGAAAATATATGGCTATGGCTAGGTCTCCTTATAGGTTTCCTTGCCATATTCCCATACTGGGGCTGGTGTTTACCTGGATTAGGGCTTTCAAAGCCGGCAGATATCTGGGGTGTAGGCATTAATTTAATACCCTATGTTATAATACCTTTAGCTCCCACAATCTTTAATTTCGAGGCCTTCTATATAGGTGCAGCTTTACTAGTTCCATTAAAAACATTGTTTAGCTTTATAGTGACGACCCTAATCGTGCAATGGGGCTGGTGGTCGGCCATGTCCTACCTAGGGATATGGGAGCCCCAAAGTGCAGGCACTACTGATACTTACTACTTTATCTGGCGTGGATGGACTGGGCCTAAATTCAAAACTTGGGCCTATTTCTGGGGATGCCCTGTATGGCTTGCCTTCGGTGTAGGATTTGGTACGGTATTTTATCCGATATTCGTTACTTACAGGAAGGAGTTTATAAACGTATTTAAAGCTATCTTAGGTAGAGCCCCTCCTGAAGTAGAGGCAAGAGAGCCCCTCCGATACCGATACCTGTTCCTAGGATTCATACTGTCTCTCCTAATATACCTTGTACTATTCTGGTATGCCTCCATGGGTTATGCGCCTATACTTGGAGTTGCTATATGGACTGTAGGAATGGGTCTATTCTACGTTGTCCGTGGTAGAATCGCTGCTGAATTCGGAATAGTTATGGATACCTATAACGACAATATATGGCCTAACGCTTGGGTCTACTCTACGATAAAATGGTTTGTCGCCGATCCAAAATCTCCATTCTTCATCAGAGATCTAGCTCAACGTTTTATAGTATTAAGGACAGAGTACTGTCATCCCTCTCAATTTGCTAGAGCAGCTCCTGCTCATACCTTACTAGAGGCATATAAACTTGGAGCACTCGAAGGCGTACATCCACGCTATATTTTAACAGGTGCGATTATCGCTACCGTAATAGGCGTCATAGTAGCTCTATTTACGTTGCTTCCTATGTGGTGTACATTTGGAGCATTAAACCTATCCGATTTCAACTATTCCGGAGCTCCCAATAACTATGCCCAAAGAGACCCAACCTATTCATGTATAGAAGAAATAGGAGATTACTGGAGAGGCGGATTTTGGCCTCCACCAACAGCCTACCAATGGGTACTGTTCTCTATCGGTGTAATCCTATCCTCGATAGTTTGGATCCTTTACGTAAGATATCCATGGTTCCCGATAAACCCAGGAGGTTTCATGACTGGATTCGGATGGATCTATGCATATATACTTGTACCTGCTCTAATAGCATACATAGTTAAACTAATAATAATCAGAATAGGTGGCGTAAGACTATATGAAGAGAAACTTATGCCGTTTGCCATAGGTCTTATGTTATCGCTTCCAGTAGCAATAATAATGGGGGTAGTAAATAATTATGCTACATTGCTAGCTATACTGTAGATCAATATAACATCAAATATTTACACTTTAATTTTTTATTTTTGAAAACTAAATTTATTTAATCTTAATAATTAGAAATTTTATGTGAATATTTTTATAAATCTAATAATTATTTATTATATAATTTATATTATTAAAGTTGAAATAGAATAGGCTTATACTTTCCATTTCGGCATCCATAAGTGTACCTCGCCTAAGTATTTACCGATAAAGGGTTTACCAACGATTGCTGGTTTACCATTTACATGTATAAGTTTAGCGTCATGGCTTCCAACACCTTCATCAACGACATGCGTTTCAAATATACCGTTGCCCTTATTGACGAATAAGATTACTTGAGGGTTTTCGGTAAAATCCATTTCAATAACACAAATATCAGGTAATCCATCGCCTGTGAAGTCAGTAACGATAAGTGAGTGCGGATCAACCAGGTCATCAGCTAATACATGTTCTCGCCAAAGCTGACGTGGATCTCCTTCAGCCTTAAACCATGCAACTCGTCCACGCTCCTTCCGCCCAAAATACTGAGCATCACCCTCTGAAAGTACAATCTCTATCTGTCCATCTCCATCAAGATCCGTGGTTTCAACTAGTGTACCGACATATCCTTGTGCAAACTGGAAGCGCTGCCACTCGTCAGGAGCGCTATTTTTAGGCTTAAACCAATAATTTCCCGCAATTAACTCTGGTTTGCCATCTCCATCAACATCCGCCCACGCAAGGCCTTCACCCTCTACATCACGTGAAATAAGATGTGCTTGCCATTCTCTATTTGGATTATCACGTGGTTTTAGCCTCAATAGAGCTCTCTGCCCTTGATTCCAAGTTATTAGTTCACCCCTACCATCGATGCTCACCCAAATCTGCGTATGAAATTTGTTAGCGAATTTTCCAATAATGTGCCGTATCCACTTCTGTGATGGTTCAGAAGGCTGTTCCCACCACCAAATATATGGGCTTTGCCAATCCCCGCCCGCAATAAAATCTAAACGTCCGTCGCCATTAATGTCAGCTAAAACTCCTCCTGACTCAAGATTTTCCGCATCATCATCGATAATATGTATATACCAGTCATCAGGTGCATGTTGTTCAAGCCAGATCAGCGAATCTTCCCCCTTCTGTCTACTGCCAATTACAACATCTTCCTTTCCATCATTGTTGATGTCACCTACAACACAAACAGTCCTATTAAGTTGCGGGTTGAGGTGTGCAATGACTTTACGCTGCATCTCGTAAGTAGTACCCTCAGGAGGATGAATGCCAATCCATTGGGCAGCTTTCTGAAAGAAAGCACGTTTATTTGGTGTATTGATAAGCCAGTTCGTAGGCGGTGATTGGAAACCATCTCGATAATTGTTACGTCCCTGATCATAATAGCCCCAGCTTGCTCCTTCATTTAACGCTGCCTCCATATTCCGCAAATCTGTGCTGTCTTCATTAAAAACAATAGGTTTAAGTGTCCCCCAAGACTGCAGCTTCCCCCTAACAATATTTACCATCCTTCTGATGTTAGTGGCTGTTTGCCCATTTCCATGAAGGAGAATAAAATCAACAGCGCGTAAAACCTCGTCAGGCGGTATAACACCGCCGCAGAAGCTAGTTGAAACTAGCAGTTCTTCGTTACTCAAGTTTTTCACTAACCGGATTAGCTCAACAATACGAGGCGGTTTAATAATCTCATGTTCATAGCTAGGATGATCGCATTCATTAGCAATTTCTAAGAGAACATTACGATAACGATAGTGCATTAGCCAATCGACAATATTCTCAGTTGCACGCTTAACAGCTGCTTCGTTAAGTAACCGCTGATCCTGACCAAAATAGAATAATCCCAGGATCGCCACCATATCTAATTTTTGCGCTGCATCTAAAACCCGCTTAAGTCTATCTACCCAAGCACTTTTTAAATAGCCGTTCTCATCGAATCCGCTCACATGCCAGGGCTGATTACCGATAAAGTATTGTCTCCTTGGTTTACCACACTGCATGTTTATCGTAAAAGCTATAACCCCATAAGCCTTGTAGAGCGGTAGTGCTTTAATAAATTCATTAGTGTTTCTTTCGGGATCGAAGTCGCTTCCATCAGGGTAACGCCACAATTTTCGTGTTTCAGGATTTTCATCTTCGAAGAGCGCCTGGACCATACGGGTATTTAGTAGCATACCTATGGCTCTTGGATTAACATTCGGTACTTCAGCGTAAGTAGGTCTTCCATTCAGAAGAAAACTTTCACCTCTTACGGATATAACCGCCATGCCAATAATAACCTCCACGATATATCTTATAAAGTTTTCTAAGACTTTATATTATCAACATTATAAATGAAGTTTATGGAAATTATAAAGTTAGAGCCATCTTTTGTTTTATTCTTAGGGAATAGTAGTTAAATTGAGAATAGAACTACGTATGGCCGAATTTCCATAAAAATTATGTTATATGTAAGATATTAAAGGCATAGGTTGGCTACACTAGTATATTATTGAAGAAAGAGATGGGATATCCATCATAAGTTGCTTAATGAAAACAATAAATAACATTATAGTTTACGTTAATGTAAGTTAGCTTAAAATCCATCTAGGAAATTAGGCGGAATCCCAAGTATAGAATCATTCATCAATTTATCAGCTTCTCTAACAACTTTCATATAATTCTATTCTAATATATATTAGAGTCTTTATTTATATATTTTAAACTTTTCTTATATGTAAAATATTGTATTCTATTACTCCTAGAAGATCTCGCATGGAAATATCAGAGTTGGTATTATTAGGGTATAGTTACTACCATGTGAATTTCTTGAATGCTTGGTATATTACCGCTCCCTCAGCATCACGTGGTGGTGGGACGCCTAGAATGTAGCATATGGTCGGTGTTATATCTGTAAGCCATACTGTCCTTTCGAGTATGAGCCCCTCACGTAAATCGGGTCCTTTCATAGCTAGAAAGCATCCGTTAGAACTTATACCCCAACGTGCTGTTGAAAGAGTATCTCCATGAGTGCCTCCGTATGGCTCTTTAAATGTGAATACTATATCCCCTATTTTCCTATATGTCGGGTCTCCATACAAACCTAGATATCGTGCATCTTCCTTACGTAAGACTAGATTATATGGATGTAACCCTGTACGCTTATCGATATAGCCATGTAGAGTCGCTATAATTTCATCTCGTATTTTTTCGTATTCCTCTAGGGGCACTATTCCATATGGCTCCCTTCCCCTCAAATTTACGTTAATAAATATGGCATTCTGAACGTAAGCCTTGGTTCTACTCCAATCTATTGTTCCATCTCTGTTACGGGTAAGTAATCCAGCTTCTTCTAATACATCGTTAGTATCTATTCTGAGATATCCAGGTAGTCCGCCATGATCCGAAACCACTATAAGCGTAGTGTTTTCATCCGCCCACTCCAATAACTCACCTAGCATTCTATCTACACTCTTATAGAGTCTTTCAATAAAATCTAAGTACTTCTTACGTAGTTCAACGGGAGCCCCGAAAGATGGATCTGCGACGGCTAGAGCATGATGGTTAGCACAATCTATACAGTGTACTTGCATCATACATAAATTCCACTCAACCTTTGAGGAAAGGTATTTGAGTGCTCTTACAAGCCATCCATGCTGATATTCGGCGAGTTCTTCCATCACATCGATACTAAACCAGGCTTTCCTCCAATCGTGTCCAAGTCCCTCCCAGCCTATATCTGTAATGAATGGGCCTACATTCTCGTAAAGTTCACGTCCTACCGATTTAGGTACCGCATAATTATCGATATCTATTATTTGAGTAGCATAGATCCCGACTACCCTAGCATCAGAAGAGAGCTTTTCAAGCTTAAACCGAAGAGCACCTTGCCTTATTCCTTCTATCGTCTCAAAATCCTCGCATATCCACTTAGACCATTCTCCAACAGAAAGATCTGCTAACACATTCTTCCCTTCAGGATCATTCGAGATGAGAACTCTATCGTACTTCTCTCCATTGGAAGAGTATATTTGGATATAAAATTCTTTACCTGGTGGACGAAGCTTACATACCGGAGTACTTAGGCTAATTCCTTTAGGAGCCTCAACTGAATCTGGAACTCCATAAAGCTTACTTTTCTCATCAAGTTCTGTAAATACCTCTCCCCCTATCCCTCTAGCTTCAAAACGAAGAGTCCCTCTTAATACAGGCTTTCCATTCCTTTCCTCATCTAAGACTTCAAGTTGTAACTCTGTACCTCTAGGTTCGATAGTAGAAAAGTAGTGTGCTCCATCTATCTGGTGGACGCACGGTCTAACATGACAACCGCATATCTGAATACCTCTTCTCATAGTGGGTGGCCATGATGCAGGATACTTAAGCAAAATACAGGTCCCCCCTTCTCTCTCGACAGCATCCCATATAAATTCAGCTTTGCACTCCTTAGAGGTATACCCTGCAACCCATCTACCGTATGTTTCTGGAAGCCTGAATACTTGGAACGACATTACTTGATGGGTTCCGTTCCAAGCTCCTGTTGATATCGTAGTCCAATTCTCAGGGGTAGAAGTAGGAATTGATGAAAGACAATATGGTGCATATACCCCTTCTTTTAATAGCTTCTTGAAAGCAGGTAGCTTCCCTTCATTAATCATCCTCTCTATGAAAACTGGGCTTGCACCGTCTACTCCTAAAACAATAACTTTTCTATCTTTCTTCACAACTTTATTTTTATTCAAAGTTTAATATAAATCTTACTTTCTACTAAAAGCCATCCTCTCTTGGAAACCGGATTTCCACATTTATTGACTCTCCATTAGTCTTAATAATTCTCCTTATACTCTAGCTACAGTTGATCTTACCGGAGTAATCAGAGTGAAAGGAAGATAAGTTAAAGGGGGTGGTCCCAAAATTATGGTAATAGTAGCTATAACTCTCCTCATAATACACTTATCATATTGTATGGTAGAATGTATTGCTTCAGAGATAAGCCTCCAATCTAAACGTATTTAGCCTCTACCCCCTCAACCGGTGGTTTGACAAGTTTAACCGAAACTTTAATAAGGGTTTAAAGAGCTTCTATCTAATCTAGGTTGGGAGGATGTCTATGAATCTAAATCGCATAACTCTCTCCTTAACCCTGCTATCCTTGATAATCGCTGTATCCATTATAGCTCTAGTATCACATAATTCCACGTCGGT
>Ga0209183_1000589_pt1 | contig 14113 bp, 12 predicted proteins | sample LHCtaG_2_FD_184120 | JGI IMG/M metagenome (GOLD analysis project Ga0209183, IMG submission 184120) | Hot spring microbial communities from Little Hot Creek, USA to study Microbial Dark Matter (Phase II) - LHC4sed_replicate (SPAdes)... | ecosystem: Environmental > Aquatic > Thermal springs > Hot... | reverse complement strand
AACCAAAACACGCTTAAGGAATCAGAAAACCTGACCACACTACTCAGCGAGTTGCTCCGAGTTGGGGATTAGCTCACTAGCACACAACCGCGTCCCTCACTCCTACGCCCTAGAACATCTCTTCTCTAGTACGTCGCTGAAGAGGAACCACAGCGTGAATATCCCTAAGGATAGCCCGACACCTATTGCCACGCCCCAACCTAGTGAGGACCTCATCTCAGGGCTTAACCCCGTTAAGTCAACTATCATTGAGAGACCGAAGAAGAACATGAGTATGAATAGCAGACTCTCAACCTTCTTCTCGAAGACTACCGCCTTACTAAGTATATCTAGAGCTAACATCAAGATCAGCAACATTATGACGACACTCGTCACGCGCGTGACATACGTTATCAACTCAGTGTAGGTGCCGGAGGTCGCTAGAGCGAATACCCTAATAATCATCGTTATAGCTAGTAACGCGATCCCTATATCAGCTATCATGACCGTTATCGTTGTTACGGAGAATCTTAAGCCGCCCGGCACCAACTCCTTAACGAAGTCTTCGAGGTTACTCACTCTCACGACCCACCTGATAACCTTATTTATCAGCTTAGCTAGGAGGATTGAGAGCAGGACTATGCCTACAGCTATCACCACGTAAGGGACTAACCTGACGGTGTTCCTCAAGACCTCATATAGTATGTCCGTTACCTCCACCGCGAACCACCTACATCCCCGAGAGCCTCATGATTAATTCATACAACAACAATATTAAGAATGAGAGGAAAGCCAGAGCTACTAACTGTACGAATAACCTTAAAACCCTCTTAGAGGTCTCTACAGTGAATGTGTAGCCAATAGTGCTTATTGAGTAGACGAGCTTGCCGTAACCGTAAGCAGTCTTAGGGGGTACCACCGAGGTCTCAGGAATCGCTAAGACGCACACGAATAAAGCAAGGAACTTAAGGAGTGTTGCGACACTGAATACTATTAGTGGGGCGTCAGGCAAGTACCTCCCGAGGACGGACGCTATGAGTAAGCCGACAGCACTGGATGAGGTTAGGAATGTGGATGCCTTAATCACTCCTAGAGACTTAACGTATTTAGAGTATATCGCCGAAGCTATTAAGTTAGCTCCTATGAAGGTCGCTGATAGGATCGCCGAGACTAGAACGTGTGTCAGCGGGTTGCCGAGGAACGGTATTGATGACGTGAAGGCTACGTTGAGGGCTACTGCGAGGACGTACGCTTTATACCCCCTCCACAGATAAGGACCTACTATACCGCCCAGATTACCGGCTATGTTGAGGGCTATAGTGATATAGAGTGGTGAGTTCATGGACTTAAGGAGTTGAGGCCATGCAAGACCTATCAGGTTACCCCCGCTCATCATGAGGATCAGCATTAAGAAAGTGTTCGCTTTCCTCACCTCAACCTCCTCCACCTTTTTGGGTTCCCTCAACTCCCTGAAGTCCTTAGGCATGTCGTAGTATATGAGGGCGGTGGTTGAGAACAACCCTATCACCGAGGACGTTATGTAGGCTACGTAATACGAGGCCGGCACATCAATGAAGGCAGTTATCAACATCGAGTATATGGATCCTAGGAGTGAGGACGCCGCGCTTAAGGCAGCCCTCAAAACACTTATTTCAACGAACTCTTCCTGAACGAAGACGTTGAGTAAGGCGACGTTGAGTAAGACTCCTACAGGTATCGTCACGGTCAGGGCTACCCCGTAAATAATTATGAGTATATCCGGAAATCCGATTAGAAAGGGTAGCACAGCGAATAACAGCCTCTCAAGTCCGTGAATAAGTAGTAGCTTTGTCTTTATGTTCTTAGCTAGGGCTTCCGGGTAATTGTAGATTAGGTATGATATGATGACGTTCATTAAAGCAGCAAAGAAAGTTACTTGAGATAACGCGTTGAGTGTGTAGCCTGAGTAGGTGAGCATGGGGACGAAGAGACCTCTAGTCACCGCTACGTAGAAACCGCCGAAGAAAGCTTCCGCTCCCATCAAGATCTTCGCGATGCTCTTCCTCATCTACTCACGCCTATTATGTATGATTTGATGGTGGCGTTATTTAGGTTTTAAATCCTTATCTCTCACTGACTCGTAAACAGTTATTAAGATACCTACCAAAGCTAACGCCATACCCCCTAAAGTCTCTGCTTGTACTTGCTGACCTAATATGAGGGTTGCTAGTAAGGTAGCTCCAGGGGGCTCCCCTAAAGCTATTGAAGTGACTACGTAAGACTTCATCCTCTTCAGTAAGTAATTCATTACTGTATGACCGCCCAGCATAGGTATCACGGCTAGCAAGAATACGTAAGCCCACGAGATAGTTGTGGTTGGTAGTATGTTTGAGTTAGTTATTAAGGCGTAGGTGAGGAGCGTTAGTGAAGCCGAGGTGTACGCGATTATTGCGTAGTCTGTTAAAGGCATGCCGGCCTTCCTAGAGGTCCTGCCTAGGTAGAAGTAGCCGGCAGCGCATAGGGAGCCTACGAAAGCTAGGGAAATCCCCTGAACACCCGCCTCACTACCTAGTTGAGGCCTCGTCGCTGTGAGAACTCCGGCGAAAGCTAGGGCAAGCCCCAGGATCTCGGCACTCCTTAAACTCTTGTGTGTGATGCCTTCGAAGAGAGCGTTTATTAAAGGATAGGTGACCACGACTGTGGTGGAGAGTGCTACGGGTATTAAGAAGAGAGACTCCATCCAGGTAAGGAAGTGTAGCCCTAGTAAGACACCCGCTACAGCAGACTCTAAATATGTTGATGGGTTGGTAACGACCCTCCTAGAAGGCTTAAGAAATCTCTTGAAGATCTTGTAAGATATTATGAGAACAGAGCTCGTGAAGACTCTCCAGAAAGCACAGACTAACGCGGTAGTTCCTGAGAGAATCACCAGAACTGAAGCAGAGGATATGCTTACCCAAGCAATAATCATTAAGGCTAGGTCAGCGAGGAGTGCTTGCTTCCCCGTACCCACCGATTCACTAACCTCTTCCCTCAAATTATTCAGCTCCTCACCAAGTAATGGTCGGGGACGCGTTAATGAGGTAATGTAGTGATTGAGTTGATTAAACTGTCGCTTCCCTCATCACCTTAGCTAATTTCTCGTAAATAACTCGATCACCAACTAATTCTCGCAACTTACTCAAGACTTTCTCGACGTCATATCTGATTCTGTAGAACGTCACGCTATTGCTTACGGTATCGTAGACCGCGTATGAAGCTCTGGTATCCCCGTCTCTCGGCTGACCCGCGCTTCCGGGGTTAATCACCGTTGCTTTCCCGACTTTCCTCAAGAATTGGTGGTGGGTGTGCCCAACGAAATACGTTAACTCCCCTAACTCACATCTCCCCTTACCAACGCTTAACCTGTAAGACTTCTTTTCCTGGAGTAGGAAGCATATCTCTTCGTTTCTTAACCAAGGGTATAGGTATCCGTAGAGTGGTTGTTGCAGTGTTCCGTGCACGAGTATTATGGGGGGATTAACGGACTCTATCTTAAGGATTTCCGGCAAATTACTCAGGAATCTCCTGTCGTTATCTGATAGTTTCTTCATTGATATCGCGTTCCTAGTGTACTCGCTTACGTCATGTAATTCGTGACCGCACCTGCAGTCCACGTTCTTCCCCACTGCCTCGTCGTGGTTTCCTTTTATTATCTTAGCGCCCGCACCCCTCACCTCATCTAGTACTAGGTCTGGGTCAGGACCGTAATCAACTAAATCCCCTAACACGAATATCTCATCGTAATTTCCGGCGTTCTCCAGTATTGTTTTCAGTGACTCGTGGTTTGCGTGTATATCCGTGATTAACAGTATTTTAGCCATCCTCACTCACCTACTAGAGCGTACTCTCTATCCTTAGCTAAAACAACGAGTAATGCCCCCGTAGCTATTACTACTGAAGCGTAACCCACGTTTCTAGTCACCTCACTCAAGTCCGTTGTTTTAGAGCTTATCGTGAATTGGTATATGACGTTATCTATTATGTATACCTGACCCTCCTGCACTACCAAGATCTGAGTTGTTATCTTGCCGTAACCGTATGTTAGGAACCCTTCTGAGTCATAGTATCCTCTGAAGTAATTGATTAGTAAGCTAACGTTACGCCTTATGTTACCCACTCTTAAGAGGAGTGTGTAGCGCTGATTCTCTAACTCCACGTTCTCGTTTCTGTATCTCTCGTTACGTATTAGGTTGACGGCGTTAAGCCTGCTCAGCAATATCCTGGTAGTGGTTAGGGGGGTTTCCGCGATGTAGTTCTCGACGTTAGGTAATCGAATCACTGCGTAATCGCGGTAGGGAGTCCCGTCGTAAGTGTATTGAAGGTTCAGTACCTTCACGTCACCTACCTCGGGTAGTGCCGTGATTATGTAGAAACCCCCTAAGATAACTGATATTATGACTATCGATAAGATGATCTTAGATGCTTTACTGAATCCACGTGTTTTAGGGTACGTGAATATTAGGTAGGGTAACGACCTGATGTACTCCATGAACTTCAGCTCCTTAAGTCTTGAGCGATCTATCACTGCCGGCAGGAGCGCGATGCCTGCCAGGAATCCCCCTGCGTGAGCGAAGACAGCCACACTACCCGCTATTCTGGCGTAGCCGTAGAGGACTTGAGTAACGAACCAGAGGATGAGGTAGAATGAAGCTCTCAAAGAAAAACATGCGGGGAAAACGAAGAAGATCCAGCAAGCCGTCAGCGACGTTCCCGGGTAGAAGATGAGGTAAGCTCCTAAGACCCCGCTTATAGCTCCTGAAGCTCCTATGGCTGGGATAGCGTAGGATGTGAGACCACCTAGGAAGCTGAAGGTTACGTGGAAGAGGGTTGCTGAAATCCCTGAAGCGAAGTATAGTAGTAGGTACCTGAAACTACCTAGAACGTCCTCAACAGCTCTCCCGAATATGTATAGGAAGTACATGTTGAAGAATATGTGGAATATGTCGGCATGCAGGAATATTGAAGTGAATACCCTGTATAACTGTGTTAGTTCCGAGATTAACGCTGGCACGAATCCCCCGCTACTAACCCAGTAATTACTGATCGTCATGAAGAAGTTCTCGTATGAAGTCATCAAATACACCACGACGTTAACCAGTATCAAACCTATAGTAGCCTTAGGTCTCCTCCTATAATGCGTGTCCCCTATAGGAAAACCCATACCGTACCTCACTAAACACCGCCCTCAACCCAGTCCTTAATACATTAACGAAACACATTATAAAAACGTCTTCTCACGTAATTATATGGTGTGAGTATATGAACCTAGTTGAAGGTCTTAAAGTTCTCGTAACCGCGTCTACGAGAGGTATCGGTAGGGGTGTTGCCGAGGTATTGCTAACTAACGGCGCTACGGTGGTGATTAACGGTAGGGAGAAGGCCAGGGTTGAGGAAGTCGTTAATGAGTTGAGGGGGAGGTTCGGGGACAGAGTTTACGGCGTCGCAGCCGACTTAACTATTAAGGAAGACGTGGAGAGACTAGTTGATGAAGCCGCTAACTATATGGGCGGGATCGACACCCTGGTCTACATCACGGGCCCTCCCAAGCCGGGGACCTTCAAGGACTTGAGTGAGGAGGACTGGGAGGTCGGTGTGAGGTTACTCATACTCAACGCTGTTTGGATGGTTCGTAAAGCACTCACCTACTTGAGGAATTCTAAGAACCCGTCAATAATCTTCTTCACGGGGACGGCTGTTAAGGAGCCTGACCCATACCTAACACTCTCAAACGTTCTCAGGGTCGGCATACACGGTTTGATGAAGACCTTAGTGAGGGAGTTAGGTCCTGAAGGTATTAGAGTTAACGCTATTATGCCTGGCTACATAGAGACTGATCGTGTGAGGAGTGTGTTAGGGACCAGAGCTTCTAGGGAGGGCAAGCCATATGATGTCGTTTACAGGGAATTCGTTCAGCAAATACCTCTTAGGAGGATTGGGAGACCTGAGGAGGCTGGGTGGTTGGTTGCTTTCTTAGCGAGTAAGTATGCCTCATACATTCACGGAGCTTCAATACCTATAGACGGTGGCTTACTCAGGTCGCATTTCTAGCTAGTATTTCCAACGCTAAGCTGTAGTCAACCTAGCTACAACTAGGCGTGATAGTCTTGTCTGATAGTACTGAGTGGTGAGGGAGGGTTGACGTCTCTAAGCTGGACGAGGACACTAGGTACAGGATCTTGAAGTACGTTGTTGAGAGGCATGATAGGAAGAGGGTTCTCGAAGAGTCTGGGATAAGCAGGGTTACCTCTATTCGCGTTTCCGGTAAATCTTTTCCGGTCACCTTCCTTGGTATCCAAAAGAATAAAATCTTTGACAGCCTTAGGTAAAGGTATAAGGAAAGGTGTTTGCTTCCTATATTTTTATGTATTCATCACCGTATCTCTCTACGAGCTTTTGTTCCTCGATAAGAGCTATCCCAGTAATCGTGAATAATAATACCAAGTAAGACAAGGCAGGTAGAGGAGTATGCGTGAAAGGCACTGCTCGGTTGAATAGATGAAGTAATGAATAGCACCATAACAAAGTCCAAGGTACTGTGGATGCCTGCTATACCTGTATATACCCCGCTTTATTATTCTAACACCGCTCAAACAATAATAAAACCAAGTAACAACTGATACGGATAGAATCAATGAATCCTATAGAAATAACAAAAACTATTACTCCAAAGGCCGTTATTGTTGCTTGAACAGTAATTCCCAATAAGTCGAGTAGTAGGAATGGAGACAATATGATAAGAAGTGGTAAGAGTAACATAGAGTAGCCAATCAACAATACTCCGTGAACAGTATCGAGAACAATACCGATAAAACAGACTTTGAAAAATTAGAATTCATACCCTATTCTCACCAATAATATCCTTAAATAAACTTATAATTATGAGTCTTTGTTATCTTAAGATATCTAATAGTACCGGTAACGAACAATAATGTGACACTATAATGGTAATTATAGGATTAACGCATTCTTAAATAACTTGGCTTTAATGTACTTTTCAATAACATATAATAACCCAGTGCAACCATATATGAACGTTAGTACTGTTGTTAATATACGTTATTGAAAGCCTTATTGAGCTAGAGAACCCCCCACGGCTATAATGCATACGGCGTAGTGCATTGGTCCAGGTCCCAGGTAGGAGTACGAGGATACGACCTAGTACGACGAACCCCGTGGTTACTTGCCGGTTCAAAACTGCCACTATGAGATGCGCGCTCCTTGTGGACCGACCCCCTTTCCTACCAAAAGCAATTCTCATACTCTAGGCTAAGTACTTTTTGTTTTTCATAACTATTATCTGGTTTAAAACAAAGGGTCTAACATTACTCTTAGAAGTGTATGGGTTATGCTTGTAGCGTAGTTTGTTAGTGTGTACAGTCTATACTTGGCTACTTTCTTGCACCTTACAAGCCCTGATACTTTAAGTACTTTTAGGTGATGGGATACCAGCGTCTGATCTAATCTCAGTGCCTTTGATATTACGCACACTAGTAAAGGACCATTGTAGTAGAGGAGAAGCAGGATCTTGAGCTTATTCCGTTCAGAGAACAATTTGAGGATTCTACTAACTTTCTCTACCTCTGAGCTTGGCACTATTAGCTCCTCCTTATTGAGTAAATTGTTGACACTATAACCCCCTCTTTAGCCAGCTCAGAAAGCAGTTTAGACAGGTCTATTTTACTAGACACATCGCACCACTCCTAAATACAAAATACCTTAGTCAGTAAAATTAAACTTCCGTAATTTGAACTTCCGTAATTTGCGTCCTCAGTATCTGCCCATAGAAGGTATGATCAACGATGGTTACGGACAAATAGTTTGAACCCTAGCTACGATCTCCATGGTATGTTATCGCACTTGATGGGCAGATCTTCTGACATCCTCGGCAAAGCTCTACACAGTTCTCTGGTCTAGTAACTACCGGTTTATCATCGAGTCCTACTTCGTATACACTGTGTGGACAGAAGTTAACGCATGTAAGACAGCCAGTGCACTTGCTATAGTCTATGACCAGGTACCAGTTTTGACCATACTTCTCATCCCTTCTCGATAGCTTTCTCGATAGCTTTAATGGCTTCCTCAGTAGTCATGTTCCCTAATCTCAACTCCAACAAACTTGGATTCATCAAAGTTCAGCTCCTTGAATACCCAACCAAACATCTTCTTCTGCATAACCGGGGTCACATCCCGCCACTACAATTTCATCTATCTTGCCACTGTCCCCTCCTAGTAATACTCTCCAGAAGTTGTCACCATCATTTGCACAGAGTTGCGGATGAATCAACGCAAAGTTTACCTTACTATTCCTCACTATTCCTCCTAAAATAGCTGACTACTTCGAAGATATTCATTTTCTGGAACGAGGGACACGTACCCTGACATACGCACACAACTAGACCTTTCATATGAGTGGTGACTCATAATGAAAATTTGTTCAGATTAAAAGCTTTATTGCCTGGGGATTCCTAAGCGACCGACCTCACCCCCACACTGAAGGGCGAGGCTTTCGATTGTAAAGGTGGGGAGCTCTGGCATAGAGATGTCGCGGCCTGCTGGAACTTCCTACTCAAAGCCCTGCGGGATGATGGGAGCAATGCTCCAAGCCCCGCAGGGTATAACCCCCTAGATGGTAGCTCCGTGCCGTTGGGCTCGACCACCACCCATGACCCCACAGGGATACCCAAATCCCAGTGGACGAGGGGAAGTCCCAAGATGCAACAAATAAACATGAAGAAGAAAATGAACATCTAGGGACAAACGGCAACCTTTGCGAAGATGTCGATTTCTCTGCACATAGTAGCCCCCTACTCAATCTCTTTAGAAACGCTAAAATGAAGTTGGGGAAAATATCTGCTTATTTGCAGGCTTTCCTGATAATAATCCATACGATGATAAATCCCAGTACTATGCCGTAGGATGGTAGGAGCCTAGACAACTCTAACCCTCTCTGTAGGATAACATGCGTAATAGTTATACCCACTAAACCTCCTGCAATAAGGGCAAGTAGGAACCAAGGACTACGGTAAGCTTCTATACAAAGTGTTCGAGCCATTTCACCACCCCCGCGCTCTCACATATTATAAGCGTGTCCATCCTCTATATATTTTTATATTACATGGCTCCGCGCCATTCTTTACAATGCCTTGGGCTGGCGATTCTACATCGGGTACTTAACCGATGCGGTCTTCACCCCGCTGTCCGGGGCGGGTCCTGGGGACTGGTGTTTTTGGGTGTTGTGTGTCCTGGTTTTGGGCTGGCTTCCCGGGGTTCTTGCGGGGTCTGTGTGGCGAGTAGTTTTAGGTATTCTGGGCAGTATTGGTCTGCTTCGCCTAGGAGGTTTTCGTATCTTGCCTCGCTTATCTTAAGCTCCCCGAGGTTGCTTTACATGAACCTTGCCACCTCCCTTGGCATTGCGTGTATCATCAGCCTCCACGCCGCTTTCCTTATGTATCTTGGCTGGAGGAGGCCGTGTCTCCCAGCATACTTCCTAATGTTGTTCCCGTCTATTGACTTGCCTGCGTGTTCTTCCAGTAATCTCAGTGTTTCCAGGGAGAAGTACGCCCACTCGCATGGCTTCTGTGAGCTCCTTATACCTACGTAGTACCTGCAGAAGTCCCTATCCTCGAAGCGGACCAGTCTCGTGGTCTCCAGCCACACCTCTAGTATCTCAACTATTTCCCTAAGATCGTAGCTCTTGATAATATGCAGCGCGTGAGATAATCTCAACCCACCCTCAAGCATCATCCTATACACCAGGTAATATGGTTTATGTTTTCTCCTTGAGATGCTCCATTGTCTTCTTTACCTAGTCGAGGCTTGTCGGATACAACCTAACGTCGATCTTGTAGCTCCTAGATGGCACGATCTCCATGAGCTAGCCGTAGACTTCTGGGGTATCTTTCTCAAGTAGTATAAGTACTGGATGTAGTGTCTGAAGACGTTCCTCAGCCACTTGTTTGGATGGTTAACAACGTATTCCTCTAGCTCTTCGCTAGTGTCTTGCCCTCGAGATGCTTTTTGAAGGGGCTCTTGTAGTACGCTATTGTCTCAGGGTCTACTACTTTACGCCTTTTCTTCCTCTCCTTGAGGAACTCTTCAAACCCAGGCTCCCACTTGAATACAACATGAGCCATGCTTAACCCAAGTATTTTCCTTAGGTCTTCTCTGAACTCCTGGACTACGAATCTCAGTATGATATTCTTCAGGTACTCGTCATTCTTAGCCATAGCGAGGATCTCTAGAACTAGGCTGTAGTCCACTGTCCCGTCATCCCTCATTATGCCCAGCGCTTTGAGTCTGTCCTCAGCCGCGACTAGGCTTTCTAACTCTTCTCAAGTGAGGAGCTTTAGCAGGGGCTTAACATATTCTGGCTTAAGAGGGGACTTCCTCTCAAGGAGCCTCCACAGGGTAACCCTACTTATCTCCGCTTCCTCCATTACAACTGAAAGCCTCGTCCTTTAGGGCGGGGGTGGTTGGAAAAGTTTATAAGCTCTGTATTCGGTGATGTTCTTTATGACGATAATGTTGTTGCTCGTGAGTCTCGGGAGCTACTCTCTAGCGATACTCGGTATGTGTGCTAGACATACTAGGTTAGAGCTATGCTCCCGAGACTATGATAATGATAGTATCCATAACCCCGAGTCCCTCGGAGAAGGGATAGGGGTAATGGGCCGAAGACCCGGCCCGGGATTAAATCCCCCAAAGCAGGGAGATGTAATCCCAAACCTCCCAGCTCTAGTGGGAACTCTGCCCTTCAGGGCGGGGAGGAGGTCAGCTTCTTCCTACCGTGCTTCTCAACAACATATGCTAGAATCCTGTACCTGACGTCCTCACTAAGCTTAGAGATATCTACTTGCTCCCACCACTCGGGATAGTCAGACATGAATATCAGCCATGATGTTTCAGCCTGCCATATGACCCTGAAACATGGGGAGGGGTTAGTAAGCCTTGTTCGGGGATAGTGGGAGATATGCGTGGATGCGGGCCCGCCGGGATTTGAACCCGGGATCTCCGGCTCCGGAGGCCGGCGCCTTATCCTGGCTAGGCCACGGGCCCTTGATTACTATTTTATGAACTTTAATAACTTGGTTTGATTCCGCGAGTGTGTCTATCTGCGGACAAAAACTTTATAAGGTGTGATGGTATAAGTTAAATGGGTCTACTGAGGGTAGTGTGAGACCCCGAGGTCGGTGGTTCAAATCCACCCCCCGCTACCATGTTTCTTCATCCTAGTTATTTAGCTGTGTGTGAAGTAGTTATTATGTTTTGTGTTTTATTTTATCGTGGTGGTTTGTTTGGGTCTTGGTGGTTTGTTTGTGGGTCCTGCCGGTATTCCCTTGAGTGCTAAGGGTTCAGGGGTTCTTAGGGGGGTTAGGGTGGTTAAGGAGCTTGGGTTGGATGCTATGGAGATTGAGTTTGTGAGGGGTGTGTGGCTTAAGGCTGAGGAGGCGCCTTCCGTTAGGGAGGTGGCTTCCGAGACCGGTGTTATTCTCAGTGTTCACGCACCGTACTACGTGAATCTCTTATCCAATAACGAAAGGACTGTTACGGAGTCTGTTGAGAGAATACTTAACTCTGCTAGGGTGGGGTATTTAGCCGGTGCTTGGTCCTTGGTTTTCCATCCTGGCTATTACGGTAAGTTAAGTTCTGAGACAGCGACGAGCGTGGTGAGGAGCATTCTCAAGAACGTGGTTTCCAGACTAATCGATGAGGGTGTGAGGATCTGGGTTAGGCCTGAGACTATGGGCGGGTTAGCTGAGTTCGGATCTCTTGAGGAAATAGTGGATGTGGTTGAGGGTATTGAGATGGCTCACGTAGCTCTAGACTTCGCGCATCTGTACGCGAGGAGTAGAGGCGCTTTAAACAAGCTGAGAGATTTCGAGAAAATCCTTGAGTTTATTGAAGCTAGGCTGGGCAAGGAAGCATTGAAAGAAATGCACATACATCTCTCAGGTATCGAGTACAGTGATAGGGGTGAGAAGAAGCACCTAGACTTCAAGGACTCCAGGTTTAACTGGGTCGACGTGATTAAAGCTCTGAAAAACTATAACGTTGAGGGAGTCATAATATGCGAGTCTCCCAACCTAGAAAATGACGCAATACTAATAAAGCAGAAGATCGTTGAGCTAGGGACTTCACGCAGTTAACCACACTTAATCCTAAAATCCTTCGGAGGGCAAATCCTGAACTTCTCGAACGCTAGACAAACATGATCGATAGGTATGAAAACAGTAGCTCCAGACTTAAGTTTTATGAATACAGACTTACCCACTATCTTAACCTCAGCTTCCTCACACGAGGAGATCGCTCCACCACCAAAGTATTTTTAGTAAGAAAGACTATAAGACTAACTTCGAGTGGGTATTCAGACAACCTTACACGTTTGGAAGCTCCTCGGTGAGTGGGTCATTACTTTCAGAGAGTCAGAATCCTCATCACTTGAGTATGGCAACCACTTTTTAAACCCCTTTACTACTTCATCGACGAGGATGTTGGAGAAACATTATTTAAGGGGATTTGCGAGCTATTATGGGGTCAGCGAATGCGTTTAAAAAACGTTTTATTCGCTCTCTCCGGGCTGCTAATCGTGGTCGGGTTCTTAATGCTTCTGGTACCGCTCACCGACATACTATTAGGTGATGAATTAAGCTACTCCTTCCTGATATTAGGTGCTGTATTAGTGGTTGTTGGGTATGCATCCTTCAAGAAAACACAGAGCCTATCTGTTATTGAGTCACTCTTAGTAGCTTCTCTAGCGTGGTTAGTTATACCTGCCTTAAGTGCCTTAGCTTTAGTGATAGAAACCAGGATAGATTTTGCTGATGCATTCTTCGAGAGTATGAGCGGTTTTACGGGAACAGGGTTCACGGTCTTAACCCCGTCCACCCTGAAGAAATCTATCTTGGTGTGGAGAGCTCTAATGCAGTGGACTGGCGAGTTAGGTATAGTGGTGTTCGCCATGATTGTGATACCCTATTTTTATGAGACTGCGAGAACTGTCTACGGCTTGGAGAGACCTCTGAGGATAGGGATGAACTTATATGAGACGGCGAAGAGGCTGATCCTAGTATACGTCACGCTAACTTTAATAGGTTTCGTGTCTTACGTGATGACAGGGCTAACCCCCTTCGACGCATTAACACATATAATGACCACCATAGCTACCGGCGGCATGTCCACATATAATGAAGGCTATAACATCATATACGCTTACTCGCCTAGCTCAGCGATACCCTTCATAGTCTTTATGACTTTAGGGGCTCTGAACTTCATAGTGCTTTACAACCTGATTACAGGGAACTTCAGGGAAGTTTTGAGATCAGAGGAATTAAGATACTTTATTCTCGTGTTAATTATCCTCTCAGTGATTACCGGAGCTACCTACTACGTTCTCGAGGGCAGGGACTTCATGAACGGGTTCTTCAATCAGGTGTCGGGCATGAGTACCACGGGATTCAATATAGGTTCGTTAAAGAATTTAAAGAATTTTACTAAGTCATTACTGATACTCGGGATGTTTTTAGGAGGCATGACCTTCTCCACTGCTGGCGGCATAAAAACACTTAGACTCGTGATGCTTCTTAAGAGGTTAAGTATCTACACCGAGAAAATAGTTCTCCCTCCCTCAGTCGTTAAGAGAGTGGTCATACAGGGTCAGACAGTAAGTGATGAGGAGGTATCTATCTCCTTCATGCTAATATCCCTTTATGTTATGACAGCGTTTATCATATCATCGCTTATAACCCTATTTAACGTCGAGTACTCATTTATTGACGCTCTCTTCGAGACTGTTTCAGCTTTAAGCTGTGTTGGTTTGAGTGTGGAAGTTGTTACTCCCACAGCGCCGCTAGCAGTTAAGTTCTTGTTAATATTGGCGATGTATGTAGGGAGACTTGAGTTCACCCCACTACTCGTGTTAAGGAGTCTGGCAGCACGGCGCAAATATTAAGTTCAGTGCTATTTAAAAACATGTTTCAATTAATATTATCTGGTGTAGTGATGAAGATTCTGATTATAGGTGGTGGACCCGTAACTCAAGAGTTGCTTAAGGCTTTCGAATCTGAGAGAGAGCTGAAGAGGAATGAAGTAGTCGTTGTCGAGATAGATGCTGAGA
>Ga0209183_1000588_pt1 | contig 14123 bp, 13 predicted proteins | sample LHCtaG_2_FD_184120 | JGI IMG/M metagenome (GOLD analysis project Ga0209183, IMG submission 184120) | Hot spring microbial communities from Little Hot Creek, USA to study Microbial Dark Matter (Phase II) - LHC4sed_replicate (SPAdes)... | ecosystem: Environmental > Aquatic > Thermal springs > Hot... | reverse complement strand
TAGCTATGCTGGTGGCAACGCTGGTCGGTATAGTCGTTGGGTGGGCTGTGGGCGAGCCGATTACCGGCATAAAGTTCCTCGGCGATATCTTCATCTACCTACTGAAGTTCATCGTAGGTCCCTTGATATTCGTCTCGATAGCTTGGGCTGTTACTACGGTTAAAGCCTACGCTAGGCTGGGTAAGATCTTCGGAGGCTTCTTCGCCTACTGGGTCGTTATGGCGTTCCTAGCGGCGGCTACGGGCTACGTTATGGCTAGCGTACTACGCCCAGGCGTCGGGCTCCAGCTACCCCCACCTCCTGGCTGGACGGCGCCTAAGCCTGCCTCACCTATCGACGTACTGCTGGGCCTAATACCTAGGAACCCCGTCCAGCCGTTCCTAGAGTTCAACGCTCTCCAGATAATAGTTATGGCCCTGCTAACGGGGTTCGCCATAGCTCTAGTGGGGACGTTCTCCCCGGAGACTAAGGAGTTCCTCGAGAAGCTACTCTCAGCTATCCTGGCCGTGATATACAAGATCGTAGACTTCATCCTGTGGTACGCACCTATAGGTGTGTTCGCTCTAATGGCTAACCTAGTGGCAACCGTCGGTGCTATGGGTCTTACCGCGGTTGGAGCTATGATAGTGACTCAGTGGGTTAGCTACGCTATAGTCCTATTCATCTACCACCCGATAATACTAACCGGGGTCCTGAGGCTTAACCCGATCCAGTACTGGAGGAAGATATACCCAGCTATGCTAACAGCTTTCACTACCTGCAGTAGCTCCGCTACCCTACCGGTTACGATGAGGGTTACCAGGGAGCTGGGTGTACCGGTGGACGCGGCGAACCTCATACTACCTATAGCGGCTACAATCAACATGCAGGCAGTAGCTGCTGAGATGCCTATATACGCCGTGTGGGTATCCCAGATGTACGGAGTACCCCTAGGAGGGGTGGGGACGTTCATAGCCCTACTCATGGGCGTCCTAGGCTCCGCAGCGTGCGCCGGGGTACCGGGTGGCGGGATAGTGGTAGCAGCTATGACCATGTCGACCTTAGGGCTACCCATGGAGCCTGTTGGCTGGATCGCAGGCGTCTACACCCTGATAGACATGCCGAACACCATGCTGAACGTAACTGGAGACCCCTTAGGCGTTCTAGCAGTGAGTAAGCTGGTCCTGAAGGACTTTGACGAGCAGAAGTTTAGGTCTAGGTAGGCTATTCCCAACCGGTATACGTTTTTACTTCCCCAAGTTCTACACGCCTTTGACTAACCTACCTAGGGTGGTGGGTTGTACGTACGTAAAGTCCTAGTAGCTGGGCATGTAGGTGTAGGGCATACCTACAGCCACGGCGGTCTTGTTCAGGACGATTCCCTAGGCTTCTCGGCAGCCCTAGGAGTGCTACGTACGTTCTACGACTTCGATACGACTGTAAGGAGAGTTCGGGTAGAGGCTCTTAGGTCCTTCTGCGTGGAGACAGCCTGTGGAGGGGTCGGTTGCGCCACCCCTAGAGGGGGTTTAACTGTATTCGAAGCCGAGCTCCTAAAGAACCTCGAGGGGCTCGACTCATCCCTACCACACCTGGCAGCCCTTAAGGTTTTCGGTAGGGTACGTGGCGGGGGGTGTGCCGAGGTTCCTACCGTAGCGGAGTACGCCCTCTCTACTGCAGCCCTCGATACCGTAGCGAAGTCCGTACCGGGCTTCGTCCTCGCCCGCGTAGGTACCGATGGTGATGTCATTGGAGGCCTCAACGTAGACCTCCCGGGTGGGGTACTCTCGGTAGTTGTGACAGTAAACGGTTCGGGTAGCGGTGTAGGTCCTGCCGAGGACCTCGAGGGCAATGTCCCGCTCGGCCTTAAGCGCCAGGTTATGGAGCTCCTCGGATGTAGGGCTGTGCCGGCGGTAGTCCTTGAGAGTAAGGCCTTCATACCAGCGCTAGCTAGTAGGGTTAGGGGTTCGGTGATCCTCCTAAGGTACAATAGGGACTACGATAACGTAGCTGTAGCTAAGGCTATAGCTAGAGCTCTCTCAAAGCTTGGAGTAGGCTACGTAGAGCTGGACAACGCCTTCCCAAGGTACTCGAGGTCTGTTGAAATGGTTAGGGTGGAGCTAGCCTCGAGGTTAGGTAGGCTAGCCTCAGCCCTAGGTGGGTCTACGAAGTCTTCGGATAAGGTGCTGGTGTCTGCAGAGCTAGCTAGGGTTGTCTGCGAAGACCTTGGAGGGGTCTTCTTCATGAGTGAGGACCTAGCTGAGGTAGTAGGCCCCGCAGGTCTAGTACCGGGAACGGGTGCTGTGGTATCGGTAGCTGTAGGTGAGGACTACCTAGCTGAGGTCGGCATACCCTACGCTACTAGGGAGGATGCCTACACCCTCGCTAGGGTAGCTCTAGCATCCGTAGAGGAGGTGTTGGTGGTCTACGAGGAGGCTGTGGAGGTATTAAGGCGGAGGTACGTTGATCCCGCGGAGGTGCTGCGGCTTGAGTAGGGTTCGGGTACTCGTAGTCGGTGTTGGGGGTACGATAGCGAGTATCGCGACTAGTAGGGGGGTAGCACCGGGGTTAAGCGCTGAGGAGGTCCTTAGGAGGGCCCTAGGGGGTAGGTTCCCGGTAGGTGTTGAGGTGGAGTTCCTGGACCTAATGAGGGTTGATAGCTCGCTTATGCGTCCGGAGGACTGGGTTAGGATAGCTAGGGCGATATACGAGAACTACCGTAGCTACGACTCCTTCCTAGTACTCCACGGTACTGACACCATGGCCTACACCGCGGCGGCTCTAGCCTTCTCACTTAGGGGTCTGGGTAAGCCGGTGGTGCTAACGGGGTCTATGAGGACCTTGGAGGATGAGGGCTCCGACGTCCCTAGGAACCTGTGGGACTCCCTCGTATTCTCTAGGGAGGCACCTGAGCTAGGGCTATCCGGGGTTTACGTAGTGTTCTACGGTAAGGTGATCCTAGGGGTTAGAGCTAGTAAGGTAAGCTCCGTAGACCTAGACTCCTTCACCTCAGTGAACTACCCTTACGTAGCCTACGTGAAAGGTGATGAGGTGTTGTTGCAGCACTTACCCAAGAGGCTGGTGGAGGGAACTCTAAGGTTGGAGGCGGGTTTCGAGACCTCTATAGCTGTGGTGAAGGCCTTCCCCGGAATTAGGGCGGGCCTCGTAGACTCCCTCCTATCAGCCGGGGTGCGGGGTCTGGTAGTCGAGTCCTACGGTTTGGGCGGGCTCCCCGAGGAGCTCATAGCTAAGCTCTCAGAGGTCTCCAGTAGGTTACCGGTACTCATTACGTCGCAGCCAACCTACGGCGGAGTAGACCTCAGGGTCTACGAGGTCGGTAGGAGGCTCCTGGATAGCGGGGTCATCCCGGCCTGCGACATGGCTAAGGAGGCTGCTACAGTTAAGCTCATGTGGGTGCTGAGTAGAGTGAGCGATGTAGGTAGGGTTAAGGAGGAGATGCTTAAGAGCTACGAGGACGAGGTAAAGCCCTGCCTCTAGCTGTCCGCGAGGGCCCACCTAGCTACCCTAGAAGTACAAGGAGAGCCGCTCCCGCGCTTGCTAGAGCTAAGCTAGTCGAGGTGGTGTCCACTAGTTAGGCGCTGTTACTGCTCAGTGATGCGAGGCCGTTAGGGGCCACGGGTGGTTTAGGTAGGTACTGGCGACGAGGGCCCCGACCACTAGGACTACCAGCACCGAGAGCAACAGCCGGAGGCGCACGGGTTCACCCGAGAACTACTAGGTTCAGTTCAACTTATTCCCTAAATGCAGAAACAACCAACCCCTAAGGAGTTTGGCAACCGCTAGCCCGACTAGCCGGCCCCCACGGAGCTTACCTAAGGGGCCTACTTGAGGTCTCGGCTTAGGGATGTAAATGGACTCCACAGCTTTCCCGACATACTCTCCGCCCTCGGCCGTAAGGCCTTAGCTGGGGAGCTATTAGCTGACCCGGGCTCTAGGCGGTCAGTTCCCTCACTCTAGCGCGAGTAGCCCTAGCTGTACGTAGAGGGACTTTAGGGCCTCCTGCGCCCTGGTTACTGTAGTGGATACGTTCTGGAGTACCCTCAGCCTAGCCTCATTCTTGGAGACCCTGCTCTCAGCTATCTCGGTAGCTAGCCTATCCCTAAGCTCGTCTAGGTCCTGGAGGAGGAGCTCGACCCTGCTTAGGGTCCTGGATACGCAGGACCTCAGATCCCCGCTAGTAGGCATACGTACACCGAGGGACTCCTAGGCTCGGTGGATTTAAAGAAGCGCACCCACTACAGTATAGTGCCGCCGGGGGGATTTGAACCCCCGACATCCCGGTCTCTGGGATAGCCTTCAGCCGGGCGCTCTCCCGGGCTGAGCTACGGCGGCTCCGAGTAGTGTAGGTTACTCAGGTTTAAAACTTTTAGTATGTAGCTGGTACCACTCTCTCGGAAACTCTTGGAGAGCTGTAGGAGGGCTGTCAGGCTTCAAGCTTTTCTACCTCTAAGCTAAAGCCTAGGTGGAGGGTCTAACCGGTGGAGTTGGGTAAGCTAGCTAAGGTGGTTGAGGAAGTCCTCAGGGAGGTTGAGGTCCCGGGCTTCGACGTCGACGTAGTCTCCTCTGGGGTTGTAAGGTCCTTTAGGCTATCTAAGGACGGTAAGAGGGTCGCAGTACTCGTAGACTTCCTAGGCTCCGATCCAAGCTGCGGCTTCTGCAGGTGCTGTAGGAGGGCTGTCAGGCTTCAAGCTTTTCTACCTCTAAGCTAAAGCCTAGGTGGAGGGTCTAACCGGTGGAGTTGGGTAAGCTAGCTAAAGTGGTTGAGGAAGTCCTCAGGGAGGTTGAGGTTCCGGGCTTCGACGTCGACGTAGTCTCCTCTGGGGTTGTAAGGTCCTTTAGGCTATCTAAGGACGGTAAGAGGGTCGCAGTACTCGTAGACTTCCTAGGCTCCGACCCGAGGTGCGGCTTCTGCAGGTTTATAAACCACACGCTGTGGAGTACGATAGCTAGGAGGATTAAGGAAGCCCTTAGGGCTACGGGGTTCGAGGAGGTCTTGGTAGTCGATGTAAGGTCTGGGGCCGAGCTCTAGTGAGGAGCCTGAGTACTGCGGTGGTTTCGTGGGAGCGTCGACTACGGCTAAAGCTCTTATAGCTGGCGGCCTGGGGATCCTCGTCTTCCTAGGTATAGCGCGGTACGTGTTCTCAGTGGACCTCGGTAGGGCACTTAGCTACGCCCTACAGCTACCTCCCCACGTCTTCACCGTAGCCCTAGCCCTAAGGGCTGTAACCCCGCTAATCCACTCAGCCCAGTTCTACTACGCCGCGAGGTCCCTAGGGCTACCCCTGAGGTTCTCCGATGCTGTACTAGGGGTCTACAGCTCCCTAGCTATGGAGTACGCGATCCCTGTTGGAGGGGCTACGGAGGTCTACAGGGTTTACTTCCTAGCTAAGTGTGGTCTACCTCTCAACTCTTCCCTAGGGGCTACGTTCCTACATAGGCTACTTCACTCAGCTGTAGCTACGGTTGAGCTAGCTGTAGTATGTACCTACATACGTACCCCTAAGTACGCCGGGGCTTGGCTAGCTATAGCTGTAGGCTTAGTGCTACTCCTAAACTCCCTAGCTCTAGCGGCCTCTAGATCTAGGAAGCTGGCTACAGCTCTAGGTAGGGTACTCCGTAGGCTTACTCCTAGTGCGGTGGAGGTTGGGGAGCTACACCTAGAGGGACCTAGGTACCTAGCTACCTCAGTAGCTTTAGTAGCCCTAGAGAAGGTAGTTGCAGGCTCTGCAGGCCTCCTCCTCACGGTCTACTTCGTAGGCTCGTTTAACTTAGCGGCATCGCTACTGCTCTACGACCTTGTACTAGTAACCTTCTGGCTACTACCTATAGTAACCCCAGCAGGTGTAGGACAGGTTGAGGTAGTGCAGCTAGCTGTGGCTGTGGAGCTAGGTGTGGATGGAGCTTCTATACTCCCAGCATTGGTCCTCTACAGGGCTACAGCCTTCCTAGCTGTACTACCGCAGCTACTTGTAGCTTTAGCTAGAAGTGAGGTCTGGGTACGAAAGAAGTAGAAAAGACCTGTGGGAGCTCCTACTAGCTAGAGGTGTAGTTGGGGACGTACCTCTCTCTACCTCTAGCTAGCACTAGGTACACTGCTACCAGTAGTGCTAGACCTAGCGGGAGTAGCACTAAGGCGCTAGTTACCCCGGCAAAGAAGAGCACATAGAGGACTATACCGATAGTAGCTGCTAGAGTACCGTAGGGGATCTGGGTCTTCACGTGGTCTACGTGGTCGCACCCGCTGAACATGGAGGACATTATCGTGGTATCGCTAATGGGGGATACGTGGTCCCCGTAGATCCCACCTCCGAATACAGCTCCAATACAGGCTGCGGTTATGGTGTAAGCCACACCTACGTCCCCGTACTGCAGTAGGGCTAGCTTCCAGGCTAGTGGTACTGCTAGGGGCATCATTACCCCGAAGGTACCCCAGCTCGTACCGGTAGTGTAGGATATGAACATGGAGACTAGGAACACTATTAGGGGGGCTGAGTAGGCTGGTACTCCAACACCAACTGCATGGGCTATTACGTACTCAGCTGTACCTACAGCTCCTGTAGCTGTCTTTATGCTCCAGGCTAGTAGGAGTATAGCGTTAGCGTAGAGCATGGTGTACATACCCTTAACGGTATACTCCATAGCTTTGGAGAAGCTTAGGGCCCTAGAGGCGAGGACCCCCACTAGAGCTACTATGTAGGCTGTGAAGCTACCCCATAGTAGAGCTGTAGCTGCGTCGGACTCCATGAGGGCCTCGGAGAAGGCTATAGTCCACCATGGGGCTTCGTAGACTACCCCCTCCTCAGCCATGGACTCGATAATAGCCTGAGCACCGGTGTACCACATCCCCAATAGGGTTACTGCTATTAAGGTAGCTATGGAGACCGCGAAGAGGGTTGCCGGGGCCCTCCTCTCCTTAACAGGCTCCCCGAGGACTGTCTCCGTAGGCATGAGGGGTACAGCCCCGTCTCTGAGTACCTTACCCTCGGAGACGGACCTCCTCTCAGCGCTTAGCATGGGGCCGAAGTGCCTCCTAGAGAGTACGACTAGGTAGACTAGCACTATAGCTAGTATTGAGTAGAAGTGGTAGGGTAAAGCACTTAGCCATAGGGCGTAGGGACCTACCTCCGGGGCTGCAGCTATCCTACCGGCCGCAAGCTCCTCCTGAAGGGACTCTACAGCGACCTTTATCTGACCGACCTCATAACCTATCCACGTCGATACTAAGGCTATCCCAGCTACCGGCGCAGCTGTTGAGTCGACTACGTAACTCAGGAGCTCCCTACTAACCCTGGTCCTATCGGTAAGGGGCCTCATGGTGTTCCCCACAACTATGGTGTTAGCGTAGTCGTCGAAGAACACTATGGTTCCGAGAGCCGCGGAGGCTAAGCTAGCCCCCCTAGCCGTCTTAACCCTCCTAGCTAGGGCTTCAGCTACGGTGTGCATGGAGCCCGATACGTATAGGAGGCCTACCAAAGCCCCGATTACGAAATCGAAGAGCAGTATGGTAGCGTTCCAGGGGTCCGTAGCGTTCTCAACTAACCATCCAAGGCTCTTAACCGTCCCAAGTACGGGGTTGTAGGATGACACCATTAAAGCACCGATCCAAACCCCGAGGAAGAGTGCCGGTAGGACCTGACCGGTGGTCATACATAGGGTTATAGCTAGTAGAGGTGGGAGTAGCGGGAACGTTACATAAGGGAACCTCAGCTCCTCAGGCATGTACTCAGCGTTAGGGGGAGCGTAGGCCACGAAGGCTATAACCAGCACTACCAGGACTAAGATTAGCTTAAATAGAGACCGGGGCTTCAATAGCGCACCCACTACTCTACTACTAGAGCGGAGCTTATAAGTGTTTAAGCTATTGAAAGGATGCTATAGTAAAAGCACCATGAATGCAGAAAGCTCGTGAGGTTCTACCCCACACTTAGTAGGACCCCTAGAACTCTCCTGTTGGAGGAGAGCTAGGGATTCTCAATACCCCTAGCTAACTAGCTATCGAGCCAGTACCTACGCTTAAGTAGTTCCCCTAGAAGCTCATCTACATCTACATAGGCTATAGCTAGGTACTTATCGGAGGCTCCGTAGTATACCAGTAGCTTTCCATCTAGGACTACGTGACCGCATGAGAATACGACCCTCACACCCTCGGTTTCATACCACTCCCTAGGCTCGAGTATCGGGTAGTCGAGTCTTGAGATGACGGTGGTTAGATCCTCCCTATCTAGTAGAGCTGCCCCAAGCCTGTAGGCTCCGTCCTGTACAGACTTAGCGTGGTAGATCATTAGCCACCCCTCGTTGAACTCTAGAGGGGGTCCGGCAACGCCGACCCTATCGCTATCCCACATGCCGGGTCTTACCCTAAAGAACTCGTAGCCCCTAATCCAGTAGCTCTCGAACTTCAGATCCTCCACGAAGTCGACCCATACGTTGGGGAAGAACCTATGCAGTACTACGTACCTACCCTGGACCTTCCTAGGGAGTAGGGCGGCGTTCTTATCCCAGACTCCGGGGGGTGATATGAGCTTAGGTCTAGACCAGGTACCCCACCTCCTCTTAAGGAAGGAGTCTACATCTATGCTAGTCATAGCTACCCTGACGTAGTCGTAAGCATCGCTGACAGCTGTATACAGCATGTAGAGCCTACCATCTAGTACCGTTACCCTAGGGTCCTCACAGCCCGCAGGTCCGAAGCCACCTACTACACGGCTCTCGAAGAGCTCGCGCGGTCTGTAGATAGGCTCCTCCGATACGTAGGCTACCGTAAAGCCGTCGGGCAGCTCTGCTAAGGCTATCGTCGACGTAAGGTCAAAGGCCTGAGCCCTAAAGAGGACGTAGACCCTACCCTCCAGCTTCACCGCCGCGGGGTTGAAGGTGGCGAACTCCATGAAGGTCTTCGAAGGGTCTGGTCTGAGGATCGGGTTCCCCTTAAACCTAGTAAGGGATACCACTAGGAACCACCCCTCAGTAGGTGTCTAACCAAGCTCTCCACATCTACCTCAGCTACAGCAACGTACCTATCGGCTGCACCGTAGTAGAGTAGGACCTTATCACCGAACCTAGCGACTCCGGATGGGAACACCACACCCCTTAAGGGCTCCGAGAAGGTGAGCTCGTACTCAAGAGTAGGGCTTAGCAGGGGTTTTTCGGATTTAGCTACAACCCTAGCTGGATCGTCCTTATCTAGTAGCATAGCAGTAGCCCTAAACTCCCTGAAGTGCCCTTCCTCGTAGGCTATATCCGGTAGGAAGAGTAGCCAGTAGCTATCTAGCCCCAGTGGAGGGGTCCCAACCTCTACGAAGGGCCTCGCAGGCGTACCCTGAAGAACTACCCTAGCCTCACCTAAGGCAACCCCCCAGAACTCACGGTCGAGGAGGTCTGAGAGCTTATCGAAGTACACTAGTACAACCTTAGAGGGAGGTAGGTCAGGGTTTAGCGTTAAAGCTAGTACGTACCTACCGTCGTACTTCCGGGGGAATACGAAGCCTGCCTTGGAGTTGTAGGGGCAGATAAGCCCTACCTTAGATACCCTCCTGAAGTCCTCTGTTACCGCTAGAGCTAGGTGTACAGTATCCGGTCTAGGAGGTATGGACGCTACCGCGGTGTAGGTTATGTAGTAGACCCCGTTTACCTCGGTAATCCGGGGGTCCTCGACTGAGTGGGACTCCCACGGTAACTCCGGACCTAAGAGCATTCTCCTACCCTCGAAGCTGTAGCCGTCGTGGGACTCCGCGTAGAATATTGTGGAGATCCTGATGCTCTCGTAGGGGGACCTAGGTATGTCCTTGGATAAAGCCCTGTAGAGCATTACCACCCTCCCATCGAAGACCGTAACTGAGGGGTTGAAGACTGCGGACGCCTCAAGCCAGTTTCGTGGGTTCGGGTAGAGCAGCGGGTTACCTATAAACCTCCTCAGCAGTGAGCGGCACCCATAAACAGCTACAGCTACTGGGTTGTTTTTAAGTGGCCCAGCTCGTAGCAGACGTAGCTTCAAGCTCTTCCTCAAGCTCCCGTAGGTCTACCTCACCTAGAGATACGAAGTAGTCGGACGCTCCGTAGTACACCAGTAGCTTCTCCCTAGCTAAAACAGCTCCAGTAGGGTACATGACCCCGGGCTTACCTCCCGGGTAAAGCTCATACCAGTGAGTCGGGGCTCCTATGGGGTAGTCCGGCCTGAGTAGCACCCTCTCAGGGTTCTCACGGTCTAGGACCATGATGCCTATCTTGTAGTAGTAGGGGCTACTGGGGTACTTAAACATCTCCGGGGTAAGTCCCTCCGAGTAGTAGTAATCATCCCAGCCGGTAACCCCGTAGTAGACCATTAACCACCTACCTCCCCACTCTACAACTGCTCCAGCACCTACCTTTCTACTATCCCAGGATCTCGGCCTAGTCCTAATCGCAGGTCTCCCCCAGAGGTAGCGCCCTCTGGAGAGCTCTTCAACGCTCTCCACGTAGTCTAACCATATATACGGGAACACCCGGTGGAAGAAAGCTAGCCTACCCCTAACCCTCCCGGGGAGTAGTAGGACGCTCTTATCGGCTACCCCAGGGCGGGTTATCACTATGGGTCTACTCCACATATCCCAGCGGTACTCTAGGAAGTCCTTTAGGTCTATCCAGCTAATAGCCCCCCTAGGGGGGTCGACCCCGTTGTAAGCTACGTAGGTTAGGTAGAGCCTACCGTCGAGCACGGTAACCCGTGGATCCTCAACACCGAAGTGGGAACCTCCTGAGAGATTGGATAGTCTAGTACCTACTATCCTTACATCCTCAAGCCTTACGTAGGGCTCAAGACCTGGGTAAACCTCGAAGCTCTCCCTAGGTATGTAGATAGGTTCACAGTCCCTCTCTAGAACCTCGTAACCGCTGTCTAGGACTGCTAGACCTAACGTGGAGATACCGTTACGGGATACCTGCCTATAGAGTAGGTACACCCTACCCCCGTAGCTGAGGGCCGCTGGGTTGAAGGTACCGCCAACCTCCCAGAAGCACCCCGACCTAGGCCTTAGGAGGGGGTTACCGTACCACCTAGCCAACCTAATCATACCCGTAGCTCAGCCCTCGTAGGCTACTCGAACCGCAAATGGGGCTACTCAGTGCTAACCCGTAGAAGTCTGTACTAGGTGGCATGGGGGTTAAGCTCCTACAGAGTAGCTCTCCGTAGTTGAAGACCTGCTGGATTGGAAGCTCTGTTAGTACCTCCTCAACTACCTTAGGTAGGGATTGGTACAGCTCCAGCATCCGTGGCGCGGAACTATTCGCAGAGCTATTAAGGTAGAGTGCTCTACCACAAGTGCAGAAGCCTTGGGAAAACCTATAGACCTATTACGGGAACCCTCTGCAGAGTGCTTATCTGTATTACGGAGACACATCCTTAAAAAAGGTAGAACCACCCCAGCACAGTGAACTCTGTGTTAGAGGAGGTAGAGCACTTCGAGCTAAGGAGGAGGCAGCTACTTCGGGCTCTCTCAGACCTAGAGGAGAAGTACTCTATGAGAAGCTCTAAGTTACTCGAGCACAGCCATGTCCTTGAGGACATCGTTACAAGAGGTAGGGAAGGTGAAGTAAGTAGAGAGTTAGCTCTATGGCTTTCACTGTACGACGAGCTGAGGAGACTTGAGGGACTTAGAGCTTCCCTAGAGTACTCAAGTAGGGAGCGTAAGAAAGGTTAGGTCTACAACTACTCGGAGGTACCTTTCAGGAAAAACTCCTACAGGTTCCCGAGTAGTACACCTAAAGCTGAAGCCCGTTAGGAGGTGGAGATGCTTCTAGCATACTACTGAAGGCAGTGTCCGCAAGCTTTTGATTCCTTCAAGTATCATTGGGGAGATATTAGCTGTAAAACAACTGATCTCCGGTGATGAGGCCGACGTAGTCGGATACGTGACGAGGGGTTGATTGTCTGAAGGAACTCCGAGTAGCACTCTCGTAGGGTTTTGTGAGAAGCTATTTAGCTGGTTAGAGGAGGTAGGGTGGTGCGCGAGAGGTTTAGGTTCAGGTACGTCGATGGCTACGTCATAACCTCCTGGGAGGTGGAGGAGGTAGAGAGAGCTCTTAGCTCTGGTGCTACTGAGTTCCAGCTAACCGTAGACCTCGGGCTGAGTACCCTAAGGGCTAGGCTCTCCGGTAGTAGGCTGGTACTCGGAGGTGTTGAGCTTAGCTTAGATGACCTAGGAGCTGTTGAGGAGGGCTTTACCTACAAGGTCCTAAGGGGTAAGCTGGTTAGGTTAGACCTCTACGCTGGAGGTAGGTACTACAAGCTCAAGCCTACTGGGCCTAGGGTAGCTCCTACTCTTGAGGTAAGCGGTGTCCAGATGCATAGGACTGTCGGTGTGGATCCGTGGACAGACTCAAACCTTAAGGTAAAGGCCTTAGGTCCTTTAAGAGGTGCTAGAGTACTGGACGTGTGTACTGGGCTTGGCTATACAGCTATAGCTGAGGTGCTTAGTGGAGCTACCTCCGTAGTAACTGTTGAGGTAGACCCGAACGTCATAGCCCTAGCTCAGTACAACCCCTGGTCTAGGGGTCTCGAGGATAGTAGAATAGAGCTAGTTCTAGCGGACGCTGTTGAGCTCTTAGGGGAGCTGGAGGGAGGCTCCTTCGACGCAGTCCTCCACGACCCTCCGCGGATCAGCATAGCTGGGGAGCTCTACGGGCTTGAGTTCTACAGGGAGCTCTACAGGGTCCTAAGACCTGGAGGTAGGTTGTTCCACTACGTGGGGGAGCCCGGTAAGCATAGTAACGTAAGTTACGTTAAGGGGGTTAAGAGGAGGCTTGAGCTAGCCGGCTTCGTAGGTGTAACCTGGGTAGACTCTGCTAAGGGGTTTAAGGCCTTAAAGCCCCGGTAGCGTGGAGGTCCTCAGGAGGTCCTCAAAGGTCTCCCTCCTACGTGCTAGCTGTACCCAGCTCCCAGATACTACGACCTCGGCAGGCCTCGGCCTTAGGTTGTAGTTAGAGCTCATGGAGTAGCCGTAGGCTCCGACATCTACTATAGCCAGTACATCTCCTTCATCAAGCTTAGGTAGAGCTACTCCGGAGGCTAGTACGTCACCGCTTTCACATACGTTTCCAACTACGTCAGCTACGATCTCTCTAGGTCTATCAGCCTTGGATACAGCTACCACCTCGTGGTAGGCCCCGTAGAGGGCTGGCCTTATTAGGTGGTTCATCCCGGAGTCCACACCTACGAAAACCTTCATAACCCCACCTAAGCTAACCTCCTTGATGTCTACAACCCTAACTAGTAGGATACCTGCGTTCCCAACTAGGTACCTACCGGGCTCTAGCCTAAGCTTTACGTGGCCGTACTTCCTGGAGAATTCCTTAAGCCTCTTAGCAACCTCGGTACCTAGGGTAGCTACGTCTAAGGGCTTCTCACCGGGTCTGTACGGTATGCCGAAGCCCCCACCTAGGTCCACGAACTTCAGGTCCTTAAATCCTCTAGCAACCTCTAGGAGGACTTCAAGAGCTCTTAGGTAGGGCTCTACCTCCAGGACCCCGGAACCTATGTGGGTATGTAGCCCTACGACCCTTAGGGAGTACTCGGAGGCCACCTCCTTAACCCTAGCAACCTGGTCTAGGTATATACCGAACTTAGTTACCCCACCGGTTACAGCGTACCCGTGGTGGCCCGCACCTATACCTGGGTTGATCCTCACCGATACCTCTGTACCTGGGAAGAGCCTACCGTACCTCCTAAGCTGTGAGATGGAGTCAACGTTGATCAGCACCCCCAGCTCCTCCTTAACGAACCTCATCTCCTCGTCGGATACGCTACTCCCAGTGAACAGGATCCTCTCTCTGGGGAAGCCTAGCTTCACACCTAGTAGAGCTTCGAAGGGTGAAACAGCATCGAGACCGCTACCGAGGTCCTTCAAGGTCTTCAGGATCCAGGGGTTGCTGTTAGCCTTACAGGAGTACAAGACCTCGAAGTCTTCGTAGGGTACGGACTTCACGAGCTTAGAGTAGTTCTCAGCTACGGTATCGAGGTCGTACACATAGAGAGGAGTACCGAAGCGTAAGGCCAGCTCCTCAGCTCTGTAGTTACCTACGTAGAGGTAGGAACCTATAACCCGGATCGCCATACACACCCCCTAAGAATAGGTAGTACAGTAATATCCCTACAC
>Ga0209183_1000587_pt1 | contig 14152 bp, 14 predicted proteins | sample LHCtaG_2_FD_184120 | JGI IMG/M metagenome (GOLD analysis project Ga0209183, IMG submission 184120) | Hot spring microbial communities from Little Hot Creek, USA to study Microbial Dark Matter (Phase II) - LHC4sed_replicate (SPAdes)... | ecosystem: Environmental > Aquatic > Thermal springs > Hot... | reverse complement strand
TTATGAAAAAGATTATAAAATAATTGATGGAGAAAAAATTGAAGTATTAAAAATTTTTACAAATAAAATTGAAGATAGAAGAAAAATAGCTAAAGAAATAGGTTTAGAAACAACTTATGATAAAATGCCTGCTTGGCAACAATTTATTCTAGATAATAATATAACTCCTTTATCAATTATTGAAATAGATTCGATCGAATTTTCAAATATAAGAGAAATTGAAATACCACAAGAAATTAACCTTAAAAAATTATACTTTACAACAATAATTTATTCTGAGCATGGTTATCCGAAAATTGGCAAGGATCCAATATTAGTAATTGCATGTTTAACGGATAATGGAGAAAAAATCTTTATAAATCAAAAAAATGATAAAGAGACAATAGAAAATTTCTTCAATTTCATTAAAGAATACGATCCAGATATAATAATTGGTTATGGACAAGATATAAATGATTGGCCATATATTATAGCTAGAGCTAAGAAAAATGGAATAAAAATAGATATTTCAAAAGATGGTTCAGAAATAATTGAAACAGGAAAATATTTTAGAGGAATGATATTAAAAGAAACATATATTGCAGGAAGAATAAATTTTGATTTATTTGCAATTGCTTGGAGAGATTTTCCTCATTTGCCAACAAAATCATTATTTGAAGTAGCTGAAGAATTGGGTATAAAAGATTTAGAAGAAATACCTGAATATAAAATTGGGGAACTTTGGAAAAATGAAGGTGGAAAAAACAAAATTATAGAATATGCTAGAAAAAAAGTTAAATTGATTAAGAGAATTTCTAATGAATTACTACCATTTCAATTTGAATTAGCAAAATTAGTAAAAGTAATGCCAAATAATGTTATAAGAATGACTATGGGTGAAATAGTTGATAGTTTAATCTTAGAAAGAGCATGGAGGAAAAACATTCTCTTACCAGAAAGACCTGATAAAACTATGAAAATAGAAGCAGAAGAATATATTGGAGGTTATGTTTGGCTAAAATCTCCTGGTATATATGAAAATGTAGTATACTTAGATGTAGCTTCAATGTATCCCTCTATAATTCATAAATATAATATTAGTTTTGAAACAATTAATTGCGAGTGTTGTAATTCAAATGAAAGTTTATTAAAACTTAATGATATAAAAGCAAATGTTTGTAAAAAGAATAGAGGATTAATTTCAGAAACAGTACTTGAATTAATTAATGAAAGGAAGAAAATAAAAGAAGAAATGAGTAAATATAAAGAAGATTCTTCTCAATACAAAAGCTTATATGCAAAACAATTTGTATTGAAAAAATGTGCTAATAGCATTTATGGCTACTTAGGATGGATTGGAAGTAGAGTATATAATAAAGAAGCAGCAGAATTAATTACTAAAATTGGAAGGTATTTCATTAATGAAATAAGGAAAATAATTGAAAAAGAAGGTTTTAAAGTAATTTATATAGATACTGATGGTATTCAATTTACTAATGGTGACATTAAGAGATGTTATGAATTGATTGAAAATCTTAATAAAAAACTTCCAATAACAATTGAATTACAATATATAGCTAATAGAGCAATATTTTTAGCAAAGAAGAAATATGCACATCTTATAAATGGAAAAATAGAATCTAAAGGATTTGAATATATTAGAAAAGATTATCCAAAAATAATTAGAGATGCACAAAAGGAATTAATAGAAATTATTTTAAAAACAAAAGATTTTGAAAAAGCTTTAAAAGCAGTTCAGAAATATAGAAATAAATTAATTTCTAAAAATATTACAAAAGAAGATTTAGTAATAATAGAACAATTAACTAAGAAAATTGAAGAATATGAAAGAGTAACAAAAGGGGTTTCAGCAGCAAAATTCCTTGAAGAAAAAGAAGGAATAGAAATACATAGAGGACAAAATATTAAAATATTAATAATAAAAGGGAAAGAAGCAATAAATTATAGAGCTAGACCAGTTGAATTTTTTGAATTAGAAGATTGTGATATTGAATACTACTTAAATCTTTTTGATCAAACAATAGAAAGAACATTTGAGAGTTTAGGTAAGAAAATCTCATCAAAACAAACAACTTTACCATTTTCTTAAATTTCTATAAGAATTTTTAAAGCTTTTCTCTCACTAATTAATTTGAACGCTTCTAAAATATTTTCAAGTCGAAATTTATGAGAAATAAGCTTTAAAACTTCAACTTCCTTTTTAGCTAGCATATCTATAGCTTTATCAAATGGACCGCATCTTGTGCCTATTAATTCTATTTCTTTAACAACTATCTCTGTAGCATTTATATTTGAATATTTCCCACAAGTAGTTTTCATGATTATTTTCCCTCTTGAACGAACAAGTTTAATAGCTTCAGAAATTCCTTCAGGATTTCCAGTAGCTTCAATAACTATATCAGCTCCGATTCCATTTGTTTCTTTTAAAACTTTTTCAATATAATTTTCTTCAAGAACATTTATTGTTAAATCTGCTCCAAGTTCTTTAGCTATTTTTAATCTATCTTTCTTAGTACCTAATACAATAACTTTTCCTATACCATATTTTTTAGCAATTTGCATAGAAAGTAAACCAATTGGGCCAGGTCCTAAAATTACTATATTATCTTTTGGTTTAAAAGAAACAATTTCAAAAGATCTTATACAAGCTGCAATAGGCTCAATAAATATTGCTTCATCCATTGAAATATTATCAGGTATAAAATATATATTTTCAAAAGGGACTTTTACATATTCTGCAAATGCTCCATTAATATTTATTCCTAAAGCTTTCCTATTTAAACAATGTGTTTTCTCATTTATTAAACAAAAGTAACATTTATGGCATACAACATTTATTTCACTTACAACTCTTTTACCTATAACTTCCCTACTTATATTTGGAGCAACTTCTTCAATTATACCTGAAAATTCATGACCAATGATTAATGGTTTTGGAACAATAAAATCTCCTGAAACAATAGCTTTATCTGTTCCACATATTCCTGCTTTATGAACTTTTATTAAAACTTCATTTTTAGAAAGCTTTGGCTTATCTACATTCATTATACTTAATCCATTTATTCCATATACTGCAGCTTTCATAATAAATATCTTTAATTTATATAGATAAAAATTTTTATAATTTTATAATAATTATAAATTGCTATTTTTGGAGAGCAAAGAAAATGAGAATTATACTTATAGGATATGGAAATGTTGGAAAAAATTTTACAAAAATACTTTCAATAAAGCAAATGGAAATAATGAAAGAATATGGATTAAAACCAAAAATAATAGCAATTGTAGATAAAGGAGGAGCAGCTATAAATTTAAAAGGATTAGATTTAGAAAGAATTTTAAAAGTTAAAGAAAAATATGGTTCAGTATCTTATGATCCAAAATATGGATATAAAGAAAAAGAAGCATTAGATGTGATAGAATCTTATGAAGCTGAAATAGTTATTGAAACAACTCCTACAAATATTAAAGATGGAGAACCAGGATTAACACATATAAAATCTGCTTTTAAAAATAAAAAACATGTAATAACTACAAATAAAGGACCATTAGCTTTAGCATTACCAGCTTTAATAGAATTAGCTGAATATAATAATGTTTGCTTTAAATTCAGTGGAACTGTTGGAGGTGGAACACCTATACTTGAATTTGCTAAAAAATGCTTAAAAGGAGAAAAAATCACTTTAGTAAAAGGAATATTGAATGGAACAACAAATTATATACTAACACAGATGCTTGAAGAGAATATTCCTTTTGAAAAAGCATTAGAAAATGCCCAAAAATTCGGATATGCTGAAGCTGATCCATCGATGGATATAGATGGAATAGATACTGCATGCAAAATCGTTATTATAGCAAATTATATTATGAATAAAAAAGTTACTTTAAAAGATGTAAATATTGAAGGCATAAGAAATATTTCTTTAAAAGAGTTATTAGAAGCAAAAAAGGAAGGATATAAAATAAAACTTATAGGAAGGGTAGAAGAAGATTTGAAAGTTTCACCGATTAAAGTTTCTATGAAAGATCCAATATGTGTGGATGGAGTATTAAATGCTGTTACTTTTACAACAGAATATTCAGGAGATAAAACAATTATTGGACGTGGTGCAGGTGGTATTGAAACTGCAAATTCAATAATAAGAGATTTAATAGATATAAAAGAATCTTTATTGATTAAGAGTATATCTTAAGTGATTGATATGAGAATAGTAATGAAATTTGGAGGGAGCGTCTTAAAAGATAAAGAATCAATTTTAAATGTAGCAAAAACAATACTTGAATATTATAAAGAAAATGAATTAGTAATAGTTGTTTCAGCATTAAAAGGGGTTACTGATTATTTAATAAAAATTTCTGAAGAAGCAATTAATGGAAATGAAGAAATTGTTAAAGAAAAAATTAATGATTTAAAGGAAAAACATTTAGAAATAATTAAAGAAACTATTAAGAATGAAAATATAAAAAAAGAAATAGAAATAATAATTAAAGAATTAATAAATGAATTAGAAAAAGTTTTAATAGGGATAATATATTTAAGAGAAATAACACCTAGAATAAAAGATTATGTACTATCATTTGGAGAAAGACTATCCACACCAATTATTTATGGAATCTTAAAAGATATTGGATTAAAAGTTAAATATTATACTGGTGGAGAAGCTGGAATAATAACAGATTCAAATTTTGGAGAAGCTAAACCACTAATGAATGTAACAAAATATCAAATAAGAGAGAAGATACTTCCTTTATTAGATAAAAAAATAATACCAATTATAAGTGGTTTTATTGCTATTAATCAAGAAGGAATGATTACGACTCTTGGAAGAGGTGGATCGGATTATACTGCAACTATAATTGGGTCGGCCATAAAAGCTGATGAAGTATGGATATGGACGGATGTTGATGGATTAATGACAGCAGACCCGAAAATTGTTCCATACGCAAAAACTTTAAACGAATTATCATTTTTAGAAGCAATAGAAATGGCTGTTTTTGGAGCAAAATATATGCATCCAAAAGCATTAGAGCCAGCAATGGAAGAAGATATACCTGTTAGAATAAGAAATTTATTTAATCAAGAAAATCCTGGGACATTAATAACTAAAGAAGTTAAAATTGTTAAAGAAAAAATAGTAAAAGCAGTAACATCGATAAATGATGTAGCATTAATAACTGTTAGTGGGTTAGGAATGATAGGCACTCCTGGAGTGGCTGCTAAGATATTTGATATACTTGGAAAGAATAATATAAATATATTAATGATTTCTCAAAGCGTATCAGAAGCGAATATTTCATTTATCATTAAAAGAAAAGATTTAGAGAAAGCAATAACAGCATTTGAGACATCTATATTTAGGAAAGATTTTATACAAAATATTGAAACAGAAGAAGATATAAGCGTTATTGCAGTGGTAGGAGCAGGAATGAAAGGAACACCTGGAGTAGCTGCGCGAGTATTTAATGCGGTTGCTAAGCAAGGAATAAATGTAAGAATGATAGCTCAAGGTTCTTCTGAATTGAATATTTCATTTGTAGTAAAAGAAAAAGATTCTGAAAAAGCTATTCAAGCAATACATAAAGAATTTGGATTAGATAAATTATTGTAGAAAAATATTTTTAGTATTTTAACATGATGAATATAGTGGTTAATTTAATGTCTTCATATTTTGCAAGCATCAATAATGAAACTTTAGGAAGATTTTTTGAACTAAAATTATGAACATAACTCATTTTTTAACTTTCCTTTTTGTATCCTTAGTTTATATTAGATTTGCTAAATAAGTAAGAATAGATTTAGAGAAATTATAATATGATTAAAAATTTCTTAACGGTATTTTTTTTATTTTAATTCACTTCTTATAATCATAATCATTACATTTGTACTCGACTTTTATGAGAAATAGCTTTATTGATATCATTAAAAATAAAATGTTGGTAAGCAAATAGTAATAAACATAATTCTTCAAATTAATCTAACTTATAAAAGGTAAATTTCAATCCAAATTTTTGTTTTAAAATGCAGGGGGTGGGATTTGAACCCACGATGGCTTGCGCCAATGTCTACGCCAGCAGGGTCTGAACCTGCCTCCCTACCAGACTAGGAAAACCCCTGCATTTTTTAAAACTTAATACTGCTAATTATTCTATAAGGAATTAATACATCCTATGATATAGCGAGTAATATAGATAAAACAATTAATATTAATAAGAATGGAGCAAGCAATTGTTTAAATATTGGAAAACTTAAAAAATCTACTTGTAAAAGAATATAAAGTAAATAAAATGAAACTATTGCTATTATAATTCCAATCAACTTAAAAATTATTTTAAGTATATTAGAATATTTAATGATTATTGACATTTCATTTTCAATCTTGAAAAATAAAAAATCTTAAATATAAGTATTTATTTTTCATAAAAATAAAAGCTTAAACTTTTCATCCTTATTAATTACTACTTTTATTTTTTTAATTAAAGTGATTATTATGGGAAAAAGGAAAATAGTTTCAGAAGAAGAATTAGAAGAACCTATTGAATTAGGTCCAGGAGATGTTTATGGAATAGTGAATAAACTGCTTGGCTTTGATAGAGTAATAGTTGATTGTTCTGATGGAAAACAAAGAATATGTAGAATAAGAGGACAACTTAAAAGAAGAATATGGATAAAAGAAGGCGATTTAGTAGCAGTTTCTCCATGGGATTTTCAAAGGGATAGTAGAGGTGATATTTTTTGGAGATTTACAAAAAATCAAGCTATAAAAATAGCTAAAAAAGGAGAATTGCCAGATTTTTTACGTAAAAGAATAGAGGGTGTGGAATGAAAATTGATAAAATTGAGAAAGAAATAAGAAAGAAGGAATATCTTTTAGATAGAGAACAAAGGTATTTAAGAAAAAGGTCAGAATTAAATGAAGTATTAGAAGAAGTATTTGATCAGCTTACATTAATGACAATCTACGATTTAATGAAAAGTGGAGACATAAAAGAATTTTATGGAGTTTTAAGTGCTGGAAAAGAATCTAGAGTTTATTTAGCATTAGGAAAAGAAGGTAAAATAGCTGTAAAGATATATTTAATTTTAAGTGCTGAATTTAAAAGGAATAGAGTAATTTATGTTTCTTCAGACCCTAGATTTAAAAAAATACCAAAAGATTTTCGTGATTTTATATATCTTTGGGCTAGAAGAGAATTCAATAATTTAGAAAAAGCATATCAAGCTATGATAAAAGTTCCTAAACCATTATTTGTTAAAAATAATGTTCTTGGAATGAGTTTTATGGGAATTGATGATACACCTTATCCTAAATTAGTTGATATATCATTATCTAAAGATGAATATAATGAAATTTATAAAAAAGTTTTAGAAAATATGTTTAAGCTATATAATAATGCAGGATTAATTCATGGGGATTTGAGTGAATATAATATTTTTATTGATGAAAACTTAGATCCTATTTTTATGGATTTCTCACAAGCAGTAGTATCAACACATCCTCTTGCAAATGATCTTCTTCATAGAGATATAAAAAATGTAACAAAGTTTTTTTATAAAAAAGGAGTAGCAACTATTAATGAAGAGGAAGTTTTCAATTGGATTATAGGGACAGAAAATGGAGAATTTTAATAAACAAAGTTTTATTATTAATATTCCTCTTGAACGAGTTGGAGTATTAATAGGAACAAATGGTAATGTTAAATCTAGAATAGAAAAAGAGTTAAACGTATCATTAACTATAGATAGTAAAGAAGGGGTAGTAACTATTACTCTTCCTTCAAAGAATGATGATCCAAGCAAACTTTTTAGAGCTAAAGATATAGTATTAGCAATTGGTAGAGGTTTTTCACCAGAAAGAGCTTTTAAACTTTTTGATGAAAACACATTTTTAAGAATAATAGACTTAGAATCAATTTTAGGTAAAAATAAGAATACCTTAAGAAGAATTAAAGGTAGAATAATAGGAGCTGGAGGAAAAACAAGGAGAATAATTGAAGAATATACAAAAACATTTATTTCAGTATATGGCCATACAGTATCTATAATAGGGGATATAGAAGGTTTACAAATTGCTGAAGAAGCTATAAATAAACTTATTAGTGGGGCTCAACATAGTAGTGTATATCGCTTTTTAAATGAATATGCTCATAAAAGAAAATTCAAAAAAATATTAAGTTATTAAAAAATTTAAATATTTATTCTATTTGAAGTTTAAATATAGGTTTTTATATCCTTTTCTTAAAATATAAAAAATGGAAATTTAAATTAAGTGGTATTCTATGAGTGAAGTAAAGTTTGAACAAATATCTCCAGCTGATTTCTTTTATCGTAATAGAGATATTGCTGGTTTTACAAACCCAAGTAGAGCATTATATATGTCCATAAGAGAACTTGTAGAAAATAGCTTAGATGCTTGTGAAATAGGCGAAATTCTTCCATTAATAAAAATAAAATTAACAATTATAGAAGAAAAAGGAGAAACAGAAATTTATCGTCTTTATGTAGAGGATAATGGAATAGGTGTAGATGCTGAATATATTCCACGTGCATTTGCAACAGTGCTTTATGGATCTAAATATAGCAATAAACAAAGTAGAGGAACTTTTGGTTTAGGAGGTACAATGGCATTACTTTATGGACAAATAACTACTAATCAACCTGCTATAGTAATATCTAGTAAAGGCAAAGATATTCATGAATATAAGCTAATGATAGATATAGTTGAAAATAAACCAAGAATATTAGACCATAAAGTTCATCGTAACAATAATAATTGGAGAGGAACAATAGTAGATTTTACTCTTGAAGCTGATTATCAAAACTCTAAAAGGAAAATAATAGAATATTTAAGAGAAACATCTATTGCAAATCCGCATGCAACAATAAGCTTTATTGATCCTAAAGGAAGGCTATATTTTTTTGAAAGAGTTGTTAATAATGTTCCAAAACCACCTAAAGAAGCTTTACCACATCCGTTAGGTGTAGATGCTGAAGCAATGATTCGCCTTTTATCTGAAACAAAAGCAAGAACTCTTTTCAATTTCTTAACTACGAGTTTTCAGAAAGTAGGGGCTAAAACTGCTAAAGAAATACTTGAATTAGCTGGTTTACCATTAACAGCTAATACAAAAAAGCTTAAACATGAAGATGTTACAAAACTTATAGAAGCAATTAGGAAATATAAGAATTTTAGAGCTCCAGATGCTTCTACTTTATCTCCAATAGGAATGGATCTTTTGAAAGCAGGAATTGAAAAAGAATTTCAACCAGAGTTTATAGAAGTAGTACAAAGACCACCAGCAGCCTATAGTGGATTTCCATTTATTATTGAAGTTGCTTTAGCTTATGGTGGAAAAATTCCAATAAGCGATACTTATCAATTGCATAGATTTGCTAATAAAATTCCATTATTATATGATGAAAGAGCTGATGTTTCATGGAAAGTAGTTTTTGAAAAAATAAATTGGAATAATTATAAAGTTCCAAAGGAAGCAGCATTAGCGATATTTGTTCATTTATGTTCAACAAGAATTCCTTATAAAACTGTTGGAAAAGAAGCTATAGCAGATAGACCTGAAATTGAGCGTGAAATTACTATAGCAATACGTGAAGCTGCTAGAGCTTTAAAAAATCATCTTTCAAAAATAGAGAAAAAGGAAGAAAAGAAGAAAAGGCTTAATATTTTCATTAAATATTTACCAAAAATTGCTCAATTTTCTGCTAAATTATCAAATCGTAAAAAAATCCCAAGTATAGAACCTTTATTAAAATCTCTTGGATTAGAACATATTCAAATAGAAGAGTCAACCTCTTAAAATAATAAATTCTACTTATGAGAATTTATTATTTATGCTCCGGTAGTATAGTCCGGTTAAGTATCTCGGCCTCTCGTTAAAAAATGGAGAAAGCCGAGGGTCCCGGGTTCAAATCCCGGCCGGAGCATTATATAAATAACTTATCTAATTTAGAATAGTATAACTTAAGTATACTTGTTCCTGTTTTTAATAAATATTATGCTTTAAAAATATTTTTAAGAAAAGAATTTTCTATAAAAATGTATGCGTAATGTAATATTACTAACCGGAACTCCAGGAAGTGGAAAAACTTTAATTGGAGAAAAATTAGCTAAAAAACTTAAAGGGCTATTTATAGATATTCCTACTTTAGTTAAAAAGAAAAAACTTTTCTATTACTATGATAGAAAATATAGATCTTATATTCTTAATTTAAGAAAATTAAGAAAAGAATTAAGTAAAATATATAAAGAAGAAGAAAGAAAAATAGTTATTTCTTCTCATTTTCCTATATATATTCCTAAAGAAAAGATTTGTAAAGTTATCGTTTTAAGATGTAATCCATTAATTCTTATAAAAAGATTAAAGAAAAGAAATTATCCTTATAAAAAAATTAGAGATAATATTGTTTCTGAATTGATAGATCTAGTTTATTATGAAGCCATAGAATATTATGGTAAAAAAATAGTATTTCAATTAGATGTAAGTAATAAAAAAATTAATGAAATTTTAAAAGAAATATCTTTAATTCTTTTAAGAAATGGTAAACAAAATACTATTGATTGGATTACTTCTCTTGAAAAAATGGGTAAACTTGATTTTATTTTAAAATACATAGAAAAAGAAAAATAAAAGAAGTATCATTTAATTTCAAGTAATTTATGCGGCTCTATATACACAATTTTAACATTTCTTTTTCCTATACTATCTATTATTGCTTCTCCTTCTCTTAAACTTTGAAGAATTTTTTCCCCCTCATATATTCCATTTTTTCTAAGAGAATATGTTATATCATTTTTTCCTTTTATTGCATGTATTATCCTTGTTGAGACATTCTTAGTAATGTTACTTGAAATTTGTGATGGAAGTTGAGCTACTAATATTATCCCCTCACCAAATTTTCTAACATCAAAAATTAACCTTTCTCCTATTGATGGTATTTCAAAATCTTTTTTCATAGGAACTATATTTTGTGCTTCTTCAATCACTGTTACATGAATAAGTTTATCTATTTTTCCTCTATGAATACAATAATCATAAATCAATTTTAAAATTAAATATAGTAGAATCCTTTTTGATAAATAGCTTTTAATATGTCCTAACTCAATAACTGTAAAACCTTGCATTATATCATCAATTTTTATAATATTTTCTCCACAAAAAATCTCCCCCAATTGTCCTAAAGTTAATGGTTGTAATCTTCTTTCTAAAGCCATTTTAATTTCATAATCAAATCTTGAATATGGTGCCATTTTTTGAATTCTTTCTAAAATAGCTAATAAATTTGGAGCTTCGAGCTTCTTTGCTTCTTTATTTAAGAACCCTCTTGCTTTATATTCTTCTACTAAAGCTTTAAGAAACATATATGATTGTGGTGCTGAAAAATTGAAAGTTTCAGAAAAAATATCACATAGCATATCTATATGAGTATATATATCATCTTCTAAGAATAATGGTTTAAAAGGATTAATCGAATATGAATTATCTTTACCTAATGAAAAGATTCTTCCATTAATTTTTTCAGCAATTTTTCCATATTCATTATGCCAATCTAAAATTAAAATTGGAAATCCTTTTTCCCATAATCTAAGAGCAATAGATAGAGTAGTAGTTGTTTTTCCTGTTCCTGTTGAACCGAAAATAACAATATGCTTATTTATATTATTAATATTTAAATATTCTTTATTTTTTTCAAAACCACTTTCAATAGACCAGCCTAAGTATATTTGTTCTTGAAATTTTTCTTGCTCAACATCTTTTTGATCATCATTTATAATTGGAAGGATTCTAGTAAAAGTATAAGGTGATGTAAAAGGAAGGAAAATATGAAGTATGTCCTTCTTTATTTTTATTTTTTTTTAAATAGAAAAACTTCAAAGAAATTTCTTAAATCTTCTTTTTCAATTTTTTTAATATAAATTTTTGGAAATGCTGTTTGAAGAGCAGACTTCATTATTATAAAATTCTTTTCCATTTCTTCAATAGATTTATTTTCTTTATTGCTTTTTCCAAATGTCATAAGCCATATTCTTGAACCTACTTCCTCGTTAATTGTAAGGCTTTTTATTCCTCCAAAAGGCATTATTGAAAGTGTATAAATACAAGGAACTTTATTTTTAATTAAGGTTGAAATGAATGTTTGAAATTTATCTTGAATATCTTCTTTTTGATCATATTCTTTTAATTCTTGTATTTCTAAACCTTTTATAGCTATAATATTCCCGTTATTTTCTATAATTGTATAATCATCATTTGAAAATATTTTTCCAATATTTCCTATCCTCCTTTTTTTAAATATTGTTTTTAGAAAAATGATTAAAGCTATTATGCTTATTGTAATAATAATAATAATTATATAAATAAATCGATCTAAAGAAAAAATATCATTAAAAATATTTTTTATTTCCTTATTTATCCAGAAAAAATTTATTAATAAAAGTATAAATAAAAAAATGATAATAAAACTCTTTTGTTTATCATTTTCCAATTATTCTCCCCATAACCAGCCAAAAAGCTGCGTAGCAAGATCTTCAAGAGATTTCCATACTGTATTTAAAAAATTCGTAAAAGATTTATTTAAATTCTGAACAGTTCCTAAAAGCATTGCTAAGACAAAAAGTGATATGCTAAGTAAAAGCCCTTCTTCTACCAATTGTGCACAAATATGCTTTTTATAAAGGAAATCTTTTACTTTTTTTAAGAGAATATTCATTAAAATGATCATTTCTTTTCAAAATAAAATTTTATAATACTATTTAAGCACCAATAATTGTGAAAATATCATAAAAGTTACTAGAAAAATCATTAAAGCTATTGTAATTGTTCTAAAAGTTTTTTTAGAGAAAGTAGCTTTAGAACATAGATAAGAACATGTTACTATCATTAAAGAATTTATTAAAATTAATTCATTAATATTAAATTGATAGCTAGGTTTACTATAAAGTATAGTCAAAGTAGGAGCGATTAAAGTTAAAATTGCAAGTGAAAAAGAAAAAGTAAATATCATTATATTGGTTCTAAATTCCATTATATGAAGCAATTCTTCTCTTTCTTTCATTAAATTCATTAATTCATTAAATCTATGTATTCTTTGCTGTAAAATTTTTCCTGCTTTAGTAGAATTTTTCTTCATTAATTCATAAGGAATAATATTAAATAATTTTCTTTTATAATATTTTTTGAAAATATTACTTACATTTTCTCCATTAATAATTTTAAGAAGTATTTTATTATATCCTTCTATTTTCTCTCTCATATTAAATAATGCATTTTTTAATGCTTTTTCTTCTGATATCCCTCTAGTTAATTCTGAAGCATAATTGCTTAATAAAATGACATCTTTTTCATTAAATTTATCTTCTCTTTTTTTGAAAATATGACTTATTTCACTAATCAAAAGATATATTGTTGAAAAATATGGTAAATATAATTCTATATTTCTCAAATTATAAATTAAAATAAAAGAAATAATTGCTGAAATTAAAAGTATTAATAATTTCTTTCTCATAGAATCTTCACTACTTTATTATAAATAGCATAACGATATATTATTGTAAGTATTAATGTGTGAAATGGAATATAAATATAGAAAAAAAATATTGAAATTTTAAATAATATTAAACTCATAGCTAGAATTATTGGTAAAAATAAACTATATGCAAGAAAAATGGATATTCTTATTTCAAGTTGTGAAGAAATTTCTTTATAAGCAGATTTTATTTCTATAGTTGGAAGTTTTATAAAGTCATCTATTATATTGCTGGAAATATTTTTAGAATAGAGAATTCCGATTATTCCCCTCTTAAATGTTTCTGATGGTATTTTTTCTATTCCCTTTTCAAATGTTTTTTCAATACTTTCACCATTAATTATTTTAAATAATACTTTCTTTATTTTTTCCGAAATTTCTGGATAATTCATTTTTATTATCGTTTTTAAAGCATCTTGAAAAGAAGTATATTTAATGCCAAAATACATATCTTCTATTACTTGACTTCCATAAGATTCAATTTCATATTTTTCTTCTAAAATTTTAGAAGAAATCATATTTGTTAATATAAAAAAAGTTAAGTAAAAAAATGATATGGAAATCATTATAGAAAAAATTACATTATTGAAAAATAATAATGATATAATAAAA
>Ga0209183_1000583_pt1 | contig 14208 bp, 14 predicted proteins | sample LHCtaG_2_FD_184120 | JGI IMG/M metagenome (GOLD analysis project Ga0209183, IMG submission 184120) | Hot spring microbial communities from Little Hot Creek, USA to study Microbial Dark Matter (Phase II) - LHC4sed_replicate (SPAdes)... | ecosystem: Environmental > Aquatic > Thermal springs > Hot... | reverse complement strand
TAACGTATATATATTGGGGGTAATATGTTTACGGAGATGGTTAGGATAGGTGTTTTGACCGGTGGAGGAGACTGCCCTGGGCTTAATGCTGTGATTCAAGGCATAGTTGTTAGAGCTGCTCAATACGGTTATGAAGTTTATGGTGTAGAGGATGGCTATAAGGGTTTGCTTTATGGAAAAGCAAGGAGGCTAACAACTAAGGATGTTGAGGGTATTTATTGGCTAGGTGGGACAGTTCTTGGAACTTCGCGGAAGAATCCTGCTAAATCTGAGGCAGAGTTGAAGACTGTTGTTGAGAATGTCAGGAAGCTTGGATTAGATGTTCTGATAACTATTGGTGGAGATGATACCCTCGGTGCAGCTAAGAAGCTATACGATGCAGGCATCCCAGTTGTTGGGATACCCAAAACGATAGACAATGACCTACCGTTAACAGATTACTCTATAGGTTTCTGGACTGCTGTCGAGACGATAGCTGATGCTTTAGGCAAACTACATACAACTGCTAAATCTCATAAACGTGTAATGATTGCGGAGATCATGGGCAGGTATGCTGGTTGGCTGACACTTATCGGAGGGCTTGCGGGAGGCGCACACATAATCTTGATACCTGAGAAACCTGTAGATTTAGATGAAGTATGCAGGATCATTAAAGAACGTAAAGAGAGAGGTGAGCCCTACACTCTTATCGCCGTAGCTGAAGGTGTAACAATTCTAACTACCGGTGAGCTTGTTGCTGCATCTACCGAGAGAGACGAATTCGGGCATATACGTTTAGGTGGAGTATCAAAAGTCCTAGAGGAAGAAGTTAAGAAGCGGACTGGTGAAGAAGTCAGATCTGTAGTTTTAGGACATATTCAAAGAGGCGGCATACCATCAGCTTATGATAGAGTTCTAGGAATAAGGCTTGGCTTCAAAGCAGTAGACCTCGTGAAAGAAGAGAAGTATGGATACGTGATAGTTTTGAGGGGGATGGATATCCTACCAGTAAAGATAGAGGAAGTCGTCGGTACAATACGGAAAGTCCCAAGCGAACTACATGAATATACTGACGTATTCACAGGATTAACCGCTACTCATAGACCATAACTCAATCATGTAACCCCATAGTATTATCTATTTTTCTCTCCACGTAGACCTCTTAGCCGCGATTATCGTTAATGTCATCGTCCATGTTAAGAGTATGAGGAGGCTGATAGATTTATTGAGTAAAGTTAAGCTTGTTAAGTTCACAGCATCTTTTGCAAGAAGCGCTGCATGTGTTGTTGGAATGATGAGGCTTAAAACCTGAGCCCATTCTGGGAGAAGCTCTATTGAGTAGTAGACCGGGGGAAGCATGCTTATCAACACTGAGAGTAGACTGCTCAATGCCCATATATGTCTAAGGTCCGTTATTTTTGTCGACAGATAGAATCCGAGAGATGTAGCGAATAGCCAGCACAGTATCAATGACAGAAGAATCAAAGGTATGCTTCCCAGATTTATCATCCCTCTAAGAATCATCAATACTATGATTAGGAGGATCGCTGGAGAACTATAAGCTAGCTCTGAGAGAGCTAACCCAAGCATGTATGTTGTTGGAGATATTGGTGATGCAACAGCCATGTCTTGAAACTTTAATTCTACCCTAAGCCATACAACATCGCTCTGTAGAGCCAGCCCACTTAGAGTCATCAAAGATATAGCTGCACCTATCAATGCTTCTGATACAGCCTTCTCCGATGCATATAGAGAGATGAAGAATATTAATGTGAGGGGGAAAGATAGTTCAACGACCAACCATAGTGGGCTCCTAACGATAGGCTTCAACCCATTCATCAATACCAGTGCGTTTAATGCTCTAATCTCTCTAGCTATATTCATTTTCTTCCACCAGCCCTATGAACAGGTCTTCAAGGCTTAGTGGAGAAAACGTTACCGGTGTTTTCATAGAGATACAGTAGTCGTAAAGCTTCCTCGAAGATTCCTCATCAACCATATACACTACGATTCTCCTACCAAGTCTCAAAACTCTGCCGTACTCATTTAATTCTTCAATTCCTATGTTGTCTGAGGAGATTTCAGCTTTCAGCTTGTATGGTGTAAGCTTCTTAAATTCTTCTAAGGTCCCAGATGCAACCAATCTCCCACCATGTATCATGGCTATCTCGTTCGAGATCTTCTCAGCTTCATCCATGTAATGCGTTGTTAGAAATATTGTTTGACCAGATCTAGAAGCTCTCTGGATTACATCCCATACAAGCCTTCTTGAGAGAGGGTCTAAACCGGTTGTCGGCTCATCCAGGAAGAGTATCTCAGCTTCAGTAGCCATGGCCATGGCAACAAGAACCTTCCTCCTCAATCCACCCGAAAGCTTCATACATAACGTGTTAGAATACTCTTCCAGACCTAGATCCCTGATTATCCTCGATGAACGCTGTGACGCCTCATTCATAGGCAGCCCCCTCATCATGAGAAAATACTTTACATGTTCTTTCACGGTCAGGATATACATTGGTCTAGATTCTTGAGGGATGACGGCTATCTTTTCTCTAATCTTCCCAGCTTCAGATACTATATCATGTCCGAGAACGTATCCTCTACCGCTAGTAGGTAAGAGCTGGGTAGCCATAATCCTGAGGAAAGTTGTCTTGCCTGCACCGTTTCTGCCAAGCAAGCTGAAGACTATACCTGACTTAACAGATAGACTGACAGAGTCCAATGCTTTAACTCCACCCTCATATACTTTAACGAGGTCTTCTGAAACTACAGCCTCCATCCTATCCCAGATCCTCTTCCTTGGTCTTTTTGTATATTTCTATAAGCTTCAAATCTAGAGAATTATCCAGCCAGCTACTTTAAGATAGGTGCAAGAAGCTTGTCCCTCAGCATCCTCGAGAGACTGGAGATACATGTAGACTAAAGAAGCAAGAAGTCCGAGTAAGTTAACATAGAGAAGCATCTACAGGAATAAGAGATACATTCGCCTAGATAGTAGAAGAAGACCTAGGCCTCTCGGGCTGTTGGGAGTGGCAGGCTGAGAGCGTCCGGCACAAGGCCTCCGCTCTTACACCTCCACCCCATCAAACCCGTCTTCTACGGGTGCCCTCGTTGGAGACCGAGGCCTGTCGCCAGGCCCCATGGCCTCCAATCGGCCGCCTGATCTCGGGAGCGGCTTCGGGCTTAGATGCTTTCAGCCCTTATCCGCGGGGGCGCAGGTGCCCGGCTACCCCCTGTAGGAGGACCGGTACCCCGTTGGCCCCGGCGCTCCGTTCCTCTCGTACTAGGAGCGCCTTCCCCTCAAGCGGCCACCGCTCCCAGCAGGTAGAATCCGACCTGTCTCACGACGGTCTAAACCCAGCTCACGTTCCCCTTTGATCGCCGAACAGGCGCACCCTTGGCCGCTGCTGCACGGCCAGGATGGGAAGAGCCGACATCGAGGTACCAAGCCGCGGGGTCGATTTGTCCTCAGGTCCAACTGAGGAGCATCTTCTTGTGAAGAGATTTCATGTGAGGTTCAACCAATTCTATTAAGCGTCGCATGCCTTTATACGGGACTTTTATTACCTGTGAAATTCTATCTTTTACAATAAAATGGGGAATATATAATCTCTTTAAACACCATGAATACAGTTAACTTCGAAACTTCCAGTCTTTTTCTTCAGTGACACACTTATTGCGACTCTAACATATCAACTACGTCGACTCCAACGCCTCTAGACTCCAGCATTTTGCCTATATTCATGGTGACGTGCACTTAATTAGAGTTACTCAGTCGGACCTGATGGGGACTCTCGCCCGCGACGAGCCTGTTCTAGGGCTGCGCCATCGCATCCTTACCCGCTAATACGGCCTTTTTAACAGGGTGCCTGAACCTGATTCTCTTATTAAACATCTTCAAGTTCTCCCTCCCATATATCGGTAGGCCGCTTATATTTCTTGAATATTTCTTGATTTGATGATTCTGCCAGTTCTTATCCCTGCTTTCTCTAGCATCTGCTTAATCAAAATCAGTTTTTGTTCCTCTTTACTCCAAAGTGTTATCCTAAACAAATTTTTATGTACTGCTCCTTCACAATCGTATATTCTTTGAATGTATTGGAGAACTCTTTCATCACCTAAAGAAGAACTCTTAAGCAGTACGTATAAATTATCTTTCATCTGCGCTAATATTCTGATAGAACTCTACTAAGTATTCCCTCTTATCAACTCGATTACTAAGACATCCATCTTCAAGTGCTCCAAGTATAAAGTATAAGTCAGGATTCTCTACCATACTATTGTCTAGACTGCTACAACCCTGTTAAAAAGGCTTCGCGGGAGGTCGGATGATGCGCGCAGTATCCCTGGGGTAACTTTTCTGTCACCACCGCCCCCCATCGGTGGGAGACGATGGATCGCTAGGCCCGGGTGTGGGGGGTGCACGTAGAGAAGCGATTTAACTTTATTGAGTAGAATTCAATAAGCTTGTGAAATCTATTTTAAACACTTCAACCTTGCTTGTAAAATCTATACCCGCCTCTACATGCACCTTTCCCCCCTGCGCCCCTTACTGTGAAGGGCGCAGTCAGGCCGGCTTTTGCCCTTGCACTCTACGGTGGGTTTCTGTCCCACCTGAGCCGACCTTTGGGCCCCCTCGATACCTTTTCGAGGGGGTGCCGCCCCAGCCAAACTGCCCACCTGCCGTTGTCCCAGGGCACAGGCCCCGGTTAGCGGCACAGCCAGAAGTGGCCGGTGTTACATCGGCGCCTCCCCCAGCCCCCGGAGAAGCTGGGATCTACGGCTCCCGGCTACGCTCTGCACCTCCAGCCATGCCGCAGCGACAGGCTGCAGTAAAGCTCCACAGGGTCTTCTCTCCCCGCTGGGAGATCCTGGACTGTTCATCCAGGTTATGTGGGTTCACGGGGCTCCGGACGGGGACAGCGGGGCCCTCGTTGATCCATTCATGCACGTCGGAACTTACCCGACAAGGCATTTGGCTACCTTTCTCCCGGGGCCTTGCCCACCCTATGAGAGGGCAGGTCCCCGTTAAGAGAGTCAGAGTTACTCCCGGCGTTTAGGGGCCCTTATCCCGGTTGGACCCGGGGTTCAGGTACCCCTGCTGGCCAGGATTGAGGGGCCGTTCAAAACCTTTCGGTCTCGCGGCCCCCTATGTTTTTATTAAACAGTCGGGACCCCCTTGCCACTGCGACCTGCGGTCCCAGGCACGCAGCCCAAGACCGCAGGCACCCCTTCTACCGAGGGTACGGGGCTAATTTGCCGAGTTCCCTCGCCCGGAGTCACCCCACACACCTGAGGCTTCTCACCTAGGGGCACCTTTCGACTCAGCGGGACCCATTTACTCGAGCCTATGAGTGTGAAATATTTTTGAACATTTTTAAGTCTTAATATTTTAAGAGAGAAGGAAGGCCGCCTATTACCTTTCTTTGTACGTTTGGTTGACATGTTATTTGGTATGTTGAGTTCTCCTAAGACATTAGATACGAAATCTATCGCATCTCTGTGGATCCGGATGTAGACTTCCTAGGCTTAATTTTTATAGACTTTATTTGAAAATACTTCTTAACAGTTTCCGCGTGGTCTAGCAGTAGCCTCTCTTCTTCTTTTAAAATTATCCGATACCCGTTACTTTTAGAATGCTTTACTAAGAAGCCGTCTCCTAAGTGGCGGCCGATTAGCTCAGCTATTCTCTCATCAAGAGCATCAAGTAGCATCTTTCCTGCTGATAAGCTTAGTTAAGAGAAATAAAAAATTGGTAGGCCCGCTGATGTGTCGGTTCTTGGCACGGTCGCAGGGGATCGTTCCAGCCCCCCTTTTCACCTGCTCCAGGGATCAGCCGAAGCCCCCATACGGGGGCCCCATCCCTCTTTCACCTGGTTCTCGCCCTTACGGCACTCCCCAGGCTTATGAGGTTGGACCAAGCTACGGCTTGGCTCAGCCTACCCCGAAGCGTCAGGAGGCTGGCTTGCGTCGCCGCAATCCTACCCCCGCGGCACCGGAATATTAACCGGTTTCCCTTTCGGCCTACCCGGTTAAGGTCGGCCTTAGGACCGGCTTACTCCCGGCTGACGACGCATTGCCGGGAGACCCTTGCCCCTTCGGTGGCGGGGATTCCCACCCCGCTTTGCTGTTACTACCACCGGGATCTACATTAGCGGCCGGTCCACTGGACCTCACGGCCCAGCTTCTACCCAGCCGCTACGCCCCCCTACCACCGCTAGGCATCTCTGCCTAGCAGTCCAGGGTTTCGGCGGCCCGCTTAGACCCGTCAATTTTCGGGGCCCCCAGCCTCGGCGGGTGAGCTGTTACGCACTCCTTAGAGGATAGCTGCTTCTAAGCTTACCTCCCCGCTGTCTTAGGCTGGAGACGCCCTTTGGTTTGTTCACTTAGCGGGCACTTAGGGGCCTTAACCCTGGGTCTGGGTTGTTCCCCTCTCGGGATAGGAGCTTACCCCCTATCCCCCACTCCCAGGGTCTACGGCGCCCGCGGATTCGGAGTTCGAAAGGAAGGCGGGCCCTTTCGAGCCCTTACCCCCCTATCGGTGCTCTACCCCGCGGGCTACCTCGCCTGAGGCTGTCCTGCGAGACACTTCGGGGGGAACTAGCTATCACCGGGCTAGATTGGTTTTTAGCCCCTAGCCCCAGGTCAGGAGACCGAATTTCGTGGGGTGGCTACTTTGTAACTTTCCAACATTAATTCTAAAACTTCATTTTTAGAATAACCTCTCCGGTTAGGGCTTTTCCGAGTGACAAGGCACCCAGGCTAAAAACCTACCTTATCCCGGAACCTTGTCAAGTTTAACTTACCTGAGATCCTTAATCCTTCTTTAACCTCTCTAGTCGTTATCCCAAGCCTTAGAAAAAGCTGTCTTAATTGCTCTTTGATGACTCTATTTTTGCAACCTATAATAATGTGGCGCTCGATCCTAGCATATCCATCATTTCTCCTATTGTGATAAAAGCAAACACCACCATCTGTACTCGATACAGTTCTCAGATATTTTGAAAGACGTGATTCATCGGTTTCTTCCATTATGAATTCTGGGATATGTTGTTTATTACTCGTCAGCGATCTAAGGAGACACGCAAGGTTTCTTTTCTTTATTGTTAGCTTTGTCCAGCGATAACCATTTCTTACATACCTTTTTTCTAATGCATTTCTGCCGCATAACTTCTTTGAAAGTTGCTTGAATAATGAAGCTAACGCTTTGTCGGTGGTTACGAAATATATCTCATTTTTATAAATGCCACCATCGGTTAGAATCATCATCGTGAAAATCCCAAGCGCCTCCATAGCTAACATAGACAGTAAGTCTATTTTTACAGGCGGTATAAAAGTTCAAGTAGCCACCCTTGCACGTCAGGACCTCTTACGGGCCTCGACCGGGGTTTCCCCCGGCTTCACCCTGCCCAGGGCTAGATCGCCCGGTTTCTAGCCGCATGGCCGTGACTTCAGGCCCTTTTGAGACCCCGCCCCTCGCCAGGTTACACCCGGCTGCGGGCAAGTCGGTTTCCCTACGCCTACGGGCTTGAGAAGCCCTTAGGCTTGCCACGACCATGCACTCCCCGGCCCGTGTTTCAAGACGGAGCATGCGACCCTGGTGTCCCCGCTCGACCCCTAACGAGGGGTCTTCGCAGGGATTGCCCTTCCAGGCCGCATACGTCTGTTACCGACCGGTTTCAGGCGCTTTTCACCCCCCTCCCGGGGTACTTTTCACCTTTCGCTCACGCTACTGGTGCGCTATCGGTCTCAGGACGTATTTAGCCTTGGAGGCCGATGGCCCCCAACTTCCCACACCATATCCAAGGTGTGGTACTCGGGAGCTCGGGCATCACCCTCCCCATCTTCTCCTACGGGGCTTTCACCCTCTTCGGCGGCCCATTCCAGGGCACTTCGGATCGATGGGTTGGGGTGGGCCCCGAGTCCATCACCCCACATCCCTCTAGGGTTATCCCCTAGGGGTTCGGTTTGGGCTCCTCCCTTTTCCCTCGCCGGTACTCGGGGAATCCCATTTTGGTTTCTTCTCCTCCCCCTACTTGGATGTTTCCGTTCGGGGGGTTCCCTCTCCCAGGGTTAAACCCGGGAGTGAGAACTCAACCTGTAGGGTTGAGTTCCCAGGAAGTCCCATTCGGAGATCCCCGGATCAACGCCCGCCTGCGGCTACCCGGGGCTTTTCGCAGCTTGCCACGTCCTTCCTCGGCGCCTGAGCCGAGGCATCCACCGGTCGGCGTTCTCAGGCCTAGGGTGTGGGTTCTTCTACTATCTAGCTGGCTGTATCTCTTACTCCTGTAGATGCTTCATCTTGAGCTTCAAGGCTCATCTGCATCTAGTCTCCAATCTTTCATTGGAGACTTTCATTAATGCCATGTTTATAGTGTATCTGGGTGGATATAAGGATTTCCTAGGATTCTATAAGATTGTACAATTATGGTTTATCTTGTAGAGGTGCTTTTGCGTGTTCTTCCCTTTTAAATCTTGGGCTGGCTTTATCAAGGTTTTTAGTATGGGTGTGTATTGACTCTATGGATGGATGCTGTTGTAACTGGTGGATGCGGTTTTATTGGAAGTTATCTTGTAGAATTCTTACTGGAGAGAGGGTTCAGGGTTAAGGTTATAGATAATTTATCTAGGGCTTCGGTGAACGTCTTCGAGAAATTTTCAGGGATGGATAACGTGGAAGTGGAGGTTATTGATGTTAGAGATGGTTGTAGGCTATCTCAAGCATTAACTGGAGATGTAGTATTCCACTTAGCTGCTCTAACAGATGTTGAGGAGAGCGAGATTGAGAAGCCTAGCTACTGGAGTGTAAACATCCTGGGAACAGCAAATGTTCTCAATGCTGCTTTGGAGAGGAACATGAAGGTTGTTTATGCTAGCTCTGCAGCAGTTTATGGAGAATTGCGGAAGCCTGCGGTGGAAGATATGCCTCTGAATCCTTCGAACTATTACGGGTATACAAAGCTTGAAGCGGAGAAAGAGTGTCTAAGATGCTCGGATAGTGTTGATGTTTCTATCCTCAGGTTATTCAACGTGTATGGCGAGAGGGCTAGAGCTGGAGTGGTGAAGAAGTTTCTAGAGTCTGCGAGTCTACGTAGGCCTCTCATAGTATATGGTGATGGAGAGAATGTTAGAGACTTCGTATATGTGGGGGATGTGGTGGAAGCTTTCTATAAAGCCTACGTAGAAAGTTCAGCATCTGGAAAGATTATCAATATAGGTTCAGGTAGACCCGTCAAGATAAGAGAACTTGCAGAGTACATTGATGAGAAGACAGGCGTCGGGATAAGCTACCGAGAACCTAGAAAGAATGATGTAAGATATAGTGTTGCAGATATATCATCTGCTGAAAAGATACTTTCATGGAAGCCTAGGACAGACTTGTTTAGATGGGTCTCCGAGAGACTAGGTGTCTAAGTTAGAGTCCCCTTAGGATCATTGAGACGATTTAGGGGGATTTCGGAGTAATTACTTATAGTTGGCTCGATGTTATTCTTGCGTATTTCTCGTTTGCTATCTTCTTTAACTTCATGGTTGCTTCTTCGATGTCAGCTTGACAGAAGATGCCTGTACCGGCTACTATAACGTTTGCTCCCGCTTCTACTATCTCTTCAACATTCTCAAAGGTTACTCCTCCATCTATGGCCACGTCTAGCATAAGCTTGTTCATAGTAAGAAGCCTCCTCAGATCTCTTATTTTACTAAGCATTCCAGGTATGAATTTCTGACCCCCGAAGCCCGGGCTAACAGTCATTAGGAGAACCATATCTAGTTCATGCAGCATATACTTGATCGTGGATAAAGGTGTAGCAGGATTTAATGCTATGCCTGCTTTCACCCCTCTCTTCTTTATAGATTCTAGGATTCTCCATGAGTGTGGTGAAGCTTCTACGTGGAATAGCACTATGTCGGCGCCTGCATCTATTGTTTGTTCTAGGATCCTCTCAGGATCCTCAACCATTAAATGTACGAGGAATGGTACACTAACTTCACTTCTTAAAGCTTTTACAACCATGGGACCGAAACTTATGTTTGGTACGAAGCGGCCATCCATTATATCAAAGTGTATCATGTCTGCCCCGGCTCTCTCAACCTTCTTAACTTCTTCTCCAAGCTTTCTAAGATCTGCAGAGAGTATTGATGGGGCAATCTTAGGAGGCGGTATTAAAAACTTCTTATAAACTTCTGACATATATTGTCGCCTCCTACAGACAGTATAACAATCTTCTTATATCTTAGGATTAAATACTCTAGGTTTCTTATCTTATACTCTGCAACAATACAAGAATTGTGAAAATGCATTCCAGTCAATGATTGAATGTATGTGATAATATTAAACCTTACCAAGCAAGTAGATCGGGAAGTAAGAAGTTGTAGTCTTGTAGGAGAGCTCACCCATATTTTATGTTCCTATTCTTTAGGTATTCATAGAGTTTCTTAGCGGTTTTCTCCATTCCAAATGCTTTGATATGTAGGAGTGTATCAGCGTATGCTTTAGCTCTTATAGCTTCTTTTGTTTCATCACTTATCTTCTCAAATTCATAAAAGAACTCTTTTAAAGCATGTTTGCAGTTCTCCGTGAATACTTCAATCTCTGAGGCTCCTTCCTTTCTGTATTTCTCGATTACCCACCTGTATATCTTTCTAAAGAGTTCTGGTTCATAGATTCTGAGTATATCGTATACCATTAACATGTAGTATGTTGCTACGTTTCCTTTGTTTATCATTCCTTTCGGGAATGCTTCTGCAATGAGGTGTAGGGGTGTTCCACTAACCCCGTGTTGAGCTATTCTAGTTGGATACCCATTGCTCCATAATGCTTGAACTATTTCTACTGTTCTCTTTACATTGATTCCAAGCTGCGGTATAATGTTTCCTTGAGCATCTACAGATACTCCATGTTTTGAGCCGTTATTTACTGCAAGCCAGTGGAGGCTGACTCCATTCTCCTTCATACTCTTAACATAGTATAAGGCTTCATCAACTTCTGTCAGCTCGCTCCTCCCGATCTCTCCAACCTCTCCTTCCTTCCCATAGTTTTTGTGACTCATCCTTTCATCTAAGTAATTAAATAATTCTGTTCCTAATTCTATAACCTTCTTTAACTGTTCTGATACAGTATCTTTGGTTACGTCGAATAGGTATGAAGTATCGATCGCATAGCTTGTAAATCCCGCTTCCATTCTCGCATCTAGCTCTTTCTTTATGTTATCTACTTCTTCATCTGTTCCTTTTCTCACAGCTACATGGTCTGCGTGGAGAACATATCCAAACCAGCCTACATTCTCTGCTGCTCTTCTAACTCTTTCTGCAAATGCTTTCGGTGTAAGACCTGTGTATCCACCTTTAAGATTCATCTCAGATAATGCTAGCTCCAGAATTACTATGTTCTCAGTATCTTTAGCTGCTTTTAAGACTCCTTCTATCACCTCTATCGTTACTCTTGGATTTACCGCTAAGATGATCTCTTTCGGAGGAGTTAATGCTTCGAAGAGTAGATTACCAGGTATAGGGGGTCTCGGTTCCTCGAAAAAAGAAGCATGTTCCGGTCTCATGGATGCCTTCCGCAATCTTCTATGTATAGGAAAGATATAAATATTGTTGATGTACCACAATCTTCATATATAGAAGAAACCTGCATTTGAGACTACTTATAAATTAGACCTAGAAGACATGGATGCTTCTCCCACTTCGTTTTCAAGTATATGTATTGATGTGAGTGAAGTCGTGAAAATAGGTTTTAGTTTTCGAATAGTTGAATATAATAACTCATTCACTAAACAGTGATATGTTAAGAGCGTCTCCGCTTATTTCAAAAACTTATTTATGGGTTTCGAAGTTTACTATTGTTTGAAGATTGCTCGCTTGTAACATCCTTAAGTGTTTCAGGTAATTGTGGGAACTGGCTGTTCATTCTTTGAGCAGCCACTTCCGCAGCTTCTTCTAGTATTCTCTGGGCTTCACTATCTGAAACCATAACTGAAATTTGTGCTCCAGTAACGTTTCCTGCTTCTATTATTACTGTTTCAAGCATTTCATCTACTGTTCTGAGCGCAGAAGCGACTTCCGGAACTAGACCTGATAATTCCGATTGGACCTGCTTTATTATCTTGGTTGCGGGTGCAAGTGCTCTCATAACATCTCCGAATTCCTGTACTGTCTCTAATCTTAGTATAACTTTCTCTAGAGATATCTGGCTTCTGAGGACTGTCCTACTCATCTTTCTAAGCTGAGCTATCTCGTTAGCATATATTACAGCTCTATCCCTATCAAGTTCCTGTTCAGCTCTTATACAGGCTTCAAATAGTGTTCTATCTCTTGCAAGCAACCTCTGGTATGTTCTCTTAAGCTTCTCGGATTGAATCTTTAGATGGGTCAGTATATCCATCAACCTATTATTCATTAGTATGGCAAATGGTTTAGGCTGGCTTTGAACAGGTTTCTCAGTTCTTATCCCGAAGGGAAACTTCAACTTCTTATTCACCGAGAACACGTTGTCTCCAGCCTCGTATATTAAGCCTTTCAGGAAACTTGATTTAACATAAGACACTGGGAAGTTCTGCAGATATAGCGTAGGATTATAATGATGTATCATAAACACCGAGTTGTAAGATTCATGACTTGATCTTGTCTTTAAAAATCCTTATCTTCTCCCATAAAATAGTAAACCACTGGATGAGGTATGCGTGGGAGTTTTAAGTGGTGGGTCTGGATTCTGATAGGCTTGATAATAGGGGCTGCTCTATCTTCAGGAATATACTACTTCCTCCAAGCTCCTGCATCGGCCGTAAGACTGGAGTATGTGGGATTGATTGAGCTTTCTGGAACCATTGCATATTCTGAGTCTCCTCTAACTCTAGTCTCAGGTAATGTTCTTACACCGAGTGAAGTCGAACAGCTAGTTCGCCAGGTTAGCAGCGACTCGACCATAAAAACTGTTGTATTAGTGATAAATAGCCCCGGTGGGAGTGCTGCAGCTTCTGAGGAAATATACAATATACTTAAGAAGTTGAGTGAGGAGAAAGTCGTAGTATCATATATTACTGAGTATGGAGCTTCAGGTGGATATTATATCGCTCTACCATCAAGAGAGATAATTGCTTCACCTCATGCTTTAACAGGGTCGGTTGGTGCTGCAAGCATAGTATTAAATTATAAAGAGCTTATGGAGAAGATTGGAGTAAAAGCTGAAACATTCAAGAGTGGGAGGTTGAAGGATGTTGGAAGCGCTTGGAGAGAACTAACAGATGAGGAGAGAAGCTTATTGATGTCTATGATAGATTCTATAGCTGATGTTTTTAAGGAGCGTGTTAGAGAACATCGAGGAACAAAAATAAAAGATTATGACGAAGTATTCACTGCTCGACCATATACTGGTGTTCAGGCTCTACAAGCTGGGGTCATCGATGGCATTGGCTCAATAGATGATGCTGTAAAGAGAGCGTGCCTGTTATCTGGGATACCTGAAGATTCTCCTAGAAGATGGATTAGACCTAGAGCTCCCGGCATTCTTGAACTCCTTCTAGGTGGGGGAACTTCAGAGCAGGCGATGAAGCTTAACTATGAAGTTCTTCTAATGTGGCCGCTACCATCCATCCTAGAGCCATACCAGCTTATACTACTGTCGAATGGATAAAGTGTCACCGTAGAATAGAAGCTGGAGGAAACTTTTGCTAGACTATGCAGGATACCGGATAATTAAATTTAGTTGGTTTGATTCCTAATGAAGGTTATATCTTTAAACTCCCCCTTAATCCTCCAGTAAACTGGTCTAAGCCTCCTCTTGATACGGTAAATAATCATTTTCAACCTGTAACCTTTATAACCCATACTCCCACTCATTGTAGATAGGAACCTGCTACATAGATAAACATTCTAGGCCAGCTAATCGTAGTGGGTTACTGTTTCTTCTAGGCTTGCTCCTAAGCTTCATCCCGCATCTAGGACAATTCTGATAGTCTGTTAGGAATGCCTCTCTACATGATGAACAATACCTATAACCTTTACGGTATCTTGGACTCCTCAACCCTATTATAGGGTTGAAGAAGCTTAAATCAGGAGTATAGTCATCTATTCTTCTCTGACCATACTCGAATATCTCTATATATCCATCCTCAGAGCCATTAAATATTATTGATGTTATGTCTCTAGGTGTATGTATTCTAACACATCTATCATATAGTAATGTCCCACTATATGATATCCCCTTAAGGTATAGTATGGCTCTACATG
>Ga0209183_1000577_pt1 | contig 14304 bp, 10 predicted proteins | sample LHCtaG_2_FD_184120 | JGI IMG/M metagenome (GOLD analysis project Ga0209183, IMG submission 184120) | Hot spring microbial communities from Little Hot Creek, USA to study Microbial Dark Matter (Phase II) - LHC4sed_replicate (SPAdes)... | ecosystem: Environmental > Aquatic > Thermal springs > Hot... | reverse complement strand
CTTCGTGGCAAAGGAAAATGGGTTTGCCGATGTAGTGCGCCCAACATGAAATCCCTTCAGCCCGCAGCGCTTCAGCAAACTGGTCAGTTGTGAAAGGCGCATTCGGTTGAACCAACAACTCGTAATGCCAGTAAACTTCTTTACATCCATCAAGCACTTTTTGCGGCTTGACAAAACGGCAGTCAGCAATCATTTCGCTCAGCATCCGCCCTTTTCGGTGTCGCTCGGAAACAACCCAATCAAGCCGCTTCATTTGTGCCAAAGCAACTGCACCCGTCAGTTCGTTCATGCGATAGTTCAAACCCAGCATCACATACTTGCGATGCGTTATCGTTGCACCCCGTTCCCACCCTTTGTCCATGAAAAGTGCCATCTTCCCCGCCAGTTCCTCATCGTCCGTGATGGCAACTCCTCCGTCGCCTGTCGTGATATGTTTGCTTTGCTGCAGACTGAAACAGCCGATTTGCCCAATTGTGCCGACGAGTTTGCCTTTGTATTCGGCAAGGTGCGCTTGGGCGCAATCTTCAATAAGTGTCAAGCCATGCCTTTCTGCGATGTCAACAAAAGCGTCCATATCGCAAGGGTTGCCTGCCAAGTGGACGACCAAAATCGCCTTCGTTCGCGGCGAAATCAACCTCTCTGCACTTTCAGGGTCAATGTTTCCCGTCTCAGGGTCAATGTCGGCAAACAACGGGATGCCACCTTCTTTCAGGATAGGCGTAACTGTCCCAATATCGGTGATGGGCGCAGTGATGACTTCATCGCCGGGATCAAGTTGAAGTGCTCCGATGGCGATGTGAATTGCTGCAGTTCCCGAAGTGCAAGCGACGGCAAAGCGGATACCATGTCTTTGGGCAAACGCTTCTTCAAAGGCTTCAACCTTTTTGCCGCCCCAACGAAAAAGCCAAGCGCTTTCAATGACTTCCCGCAACTCCTCAAGTTCTTCTTTCCCAACCTTTCGTTCCTTTGGCAGCGGAGTTTTTCGGACAGGCTCGCCGCCGTGAATTGCTAACCTTTCCGCCATCTCCCTTCACCTCACATTCAATCTCAGTGTTGGAAGCCTGTTACGGTTAAGCCTTCGGCATTTGTAAAATGTCGTCCACGAACCGATAAGCCGCTTCTCGGACAAATTTTGGGAAGTCGTGCCCACAGTTTGGATAGCGCACCACGATGCCTGAACCGTTGCCCAGTAGGGCGTAAACTGGCAATGCAGCAGTGACACATTCGCCTACACCAACGACATCAAAGATGTGGTCGTGAAGTGGTGCGTTGATGAAAAGCGCTCTCGGTGCGATGGCTGCCAGAACTTCCGAAAACTCAAAAGGCATCCGTTTCGGGTCTTTGCCATACACCGTAGCGATGCGGGGCATGTGTCCACGATGCGACCAACCTGTCAAGTCGCCGCCACGATAGCGGATGAAAGAAGTGAATCCACAACTCGTCACAACCACCTTCACCCGCTCATCAAAGGCAGCAAGGAAAAGGGCATTGTAGCCGCCCAACGAATGACCGATAACGCCAATGCGCTCACCATCCACAAAGGGCAGCAATTGCAAAAAGTCAAGGGAACGCATGTGATTCCAGATGCCCTTCATCATCCCACTGACATAGCCCATTGCATAAGGGTCGGAGCGCGATTCGCCAAAGCCACCTTTAATGCCCACTTCGGGCAAATCGCCACCGATGTAGTCGGGTGCAAAAGTCACATAGCCTCGTTCCGCCAACTCTTTGGCATAGTGCAAGTTCGGGTTGCCACCTAAGCCGACAGGTTCGTCCTTACCGATTTGCATCGTTTGATGCAGGCAAAGCATCGCAGGCACTTTGCTATTGCGGTTGTTGAGAACCGACTTGGGAACAAGAAGCCAAGCCATTAAGCGGTCATTAGGTTCGGGCGTGAAGGCGATTTTGCGGCGAAGGAAACTCCCACAATCTTGCTCCTCCACCACCTGCGGGTTGAGTGGCATTCGCTTTTCCTCGCTTGGCAAATTGCCCATGACTTGTTGCATGGCAGTAAGGATATGCTGGCGTCGTTTATGCCAATCCTCTACCGTCTTGACAGGATGCAAATTGCCCTGCTCGTCGGCATAGACGAGCAAATTGAAGCGGTCAGGTTCTAATGGCATCGCCCCCAATTGACTCATAGCCATCCCTCTACAAAAGTCGCTACAGGTTCGAGTCACCCATCGCTTTCGAGTAAGACTTACGGGACTGGAATGCGAAAACTCCAAAGGTGTGAGCCGCTGGCGAAGTAAATGCGACCGTCCAAATAATCGCCGCCAGCAGTGGCGGGAACGGGCGTTTGCGCCAACAGGCGAAGGGCAAAAGTTTTCGGGTCAACTTCTGCGATGGAGCGAACGAAAAGCACAAACACTCGCCTATCGGGTGCGATGACAAAAACCCTCGGTCCTTGTTGGTAAGCGCATGGTTCGGTCTCTTGCTCGTGCACGATGCGTTTCGTTTTCGGGTCAAAAACAAAAAACCTGCGTCGGTCAGCAAAACCATAGACTAAGCCATTGCGCTCGTCGTAGCAAAGGTCAGTGTATTCCTGAACACTCGCCAGAAGTGGAGCGTGCCATTCCATCTTTTTGGTCGCCAAATCCAAAAGGTAAAGTTCAGCCTGCTTTGCTTTCCGTTCGCCACCCGTTCCCGCTGCCGTCGTCGTCCCGCCAAGCAATTTGCCATTGGGCAACGCCACTAAACTCATCGTGGAATGCCATTGAAGAAGGTCGGTGTGGCGCAGCAGCGTCTTCGTTTGAGTTTGCCGATCCCAAAAGAGCAACCCGCCACCTGTGAAACCGTAGGCAGGCGTGCCCGCCAAAACGAGGGTCTTACCATCAGGATGTGCTAGCAACTCGTGGGGTCGGTTGATGTCAGGTTCGCTTTCCGTCAAGTAGCGTGGGTTGGATTTTGGGTTGTCTTTCGTTGTGCCTGTCCACGCTGCGAAAGGATTCCACTCCAGCAAAAAGCCACCAGTGTAACCGCCGACAAAAAATCGGTCACCCTGCCTTGCGACAGTGTTCCATTGTCCATAGCAAGGATAACGCTCCCATTTGCTCACCTTCGGGTCGTAACGAAAAGCATAAAACGGGAAAGCCGTTCCGCCGCAAACGCTACCCTCAGGTGCGACAGCGACGCTCATGATGTGCCCGCCCTCGCTCTTGTAGCTAAACCGAACTGTCTTGCTTTCACCAGTTTTCGGGTCTTCAACAACCAAAACACGCTCGGACAAATCCAAAGTGCGAATGCGTTTACCGTCAGGGAAAGTGCGATGGAAAAGCCCTTGCGAACCAGCAATGAAAGTTTTCGGTTTGACATCAGGTGGCAACTCGCCAACCTTTCGTGCCATGCCATTGTAAAGTTCAAGCCAGTTGCCCTTCTCACCCACAAGGGGTTGACCGTAAACTTTGCCGTTGGTCGCCCGAAAGACATAAGCCATCCCTTGCCTTCGTTCACTTTCGCCAATCATCGGCTTGACTTCACCTGTTTTCGGGTTAAGGGCAAGGATGTGGCTGAGTGTGTAGCCGATGGCGAAGTAAACCCAACCTGCATCATCGGTGGCGATGTAGCGTGGATACTGTGCCCAGTTCTCCTTGTGGACATGCCCGAAATCCCGAAATTCACCTGTTTTTGGGTTGTAAGCGGCGATGCCACATTGCGGGTAAGTCGCCGACCAGATGACGCCGTCATCGTCTTCCGTCATGCTCATCGCCATCTGCGGGACAGTCTTGCGGATGAAGGTGAAAGTGCGCTTGATTGGGTCAAACTCAACGAAGTGACTTCCAAAGTGGGAGTAAAGGCGATTGTTGCTGGAAAGGATGGAAGCATAAGGCGCATCGCCACCGTAAGGGAAGGGCGTCGGAAATTCTTCGCTTTTGCCCGTATCAGCGTCAATGAGCAACAAAGCGTAACAGGCACGATGGTCGTAGAGCCAGACCAAGACTATATTGCGCTTTTGCCTGTCTTGAGTTGCGACGATGCCCCGATGGGTGCTGAATGGTGCAGCGACACCGTGATCAGTGAACGGACTATTCACAGACCTCGTCGTCGCTCCGCTCCCATTCGCCATCGCCATCATCACAGTGAGCCAGAACCAACCCACCAGATAGCCCATTTCCTTCACTCCGCAAATCACTGACTACCGACATAATGTGCCCAGAAGCGGTCAATGAAACTATCAGAACTGTAACTGCCATAGATGAGGACACTCTTGCGATACCACTTGGAGTGTCCATCCAACAGAACGGCGCAGGTGCCCTCAAAGTGGTCATCGGTGACATTTTGCTCAGGCGCTTGCGACAAGGTGCCGGGGCGCCAATGGATGGGGCAATAGACATAAGGCTTTGACCAAGTCGCCGTTGATGGGGCTTCGCTGTGCATGGCGACCATCGCTTCGGCGGGATAGGTGTAGCGGGCAAGGTGCGTCCCCGTCGGGTTGTAGATGTTGCGGTAGGGCATGTGGGGATAGTTCCAGCCGTAAGAAAGGTCAACGAGGGGCGCAGGAGGCAAAGCAGCGCCCCACCAGGGAGCAAGGCGGATGAATTGCTGGTCACCGGGGCATCGGTAAATTTGCCAACTCTTGTGATAAGGTTGAATGGCGCCCCACCAAAACAAGTAGTAAGTCCTGCCACCAAAAGGAGGGGTTTTGGTGTCGTCTATGGAAGCGTAAGGCAAGATTTCGTCGTGGTCTTGGATATACATGGCGATTGCCATCGCAATCTCGCGGGTGTTGTTGGTGCAGGTTGACTGATAAGCTTTGGCGCGGGCGTGGCTGAACACTGGGAATAGAATCGCTGCCAAGATTGCAATTATCGCGATCACTACCAGCAATTCAATCAAAGTGAAGCCGACACGATAAGACAATATAGGTGAAACTCCACGAACGAAATTTGACCGTCGCCCATGCCGATACTGCATTCTTCGTCGCATCATCTTTAACCCCTCCTCTTCGCCCTCAAATGGGGATGGTTCGTTTTGCCGCTTCTATTTTAGCGTACCCCTATGTCAAGGTTAAAGTTAGGTTCAAAGGATGGTTAAAGTCGGACCGCGCAAGGGATGAAAAGCAAAGTCAATCCAAACTACTCTCAAGAGGTTAGGTTTCGTTGCGGCGTGGAAAACTGTTAAGTGCAGCAAAGAAGTTGCTTGGGTAGGTGAAATTGAGATGGCAATTCAATATGCTGAATAAAAAACTGCACCGCCAAAGCAAAAGATGAGTTGGCAAGAGTTTTTGGCTTGACGAAGACATTCGGGCTGAGTGGATTAACGGGGAGGTGTTTATAATGTCTCCAGCATCAAACTTGCGTCAAGCGTTAGTGCTTTTCCTGACCGCTCTGATGCAGCACTGGACGGTGGCTTTAGGAGAAACTATTGCCTTCGCTAATGAGCGTTTCGAAAGCGTGGGAATTGACTTAGGATCGTTGGTTCACCTGCCCCGCCGAGCGAATCCATTTTTCAGTTGGTGGAGAGATTACCGCGCTTTTAAGGCTTGGAAAGGTCTTGCCCCACTGCAACTGCCAAAAGACCTTCTGCCTTTGCTGCAACGATTTCACCGTTCCCCTGCCCGCACATTGCCCATTGACCGATGCTGACCTCATAGCCACCTTGCTTCCACGCTTCTTCAGGCATTAGGTAACCGTTGTAGCCGTTAGCGTAGCCGACAATGAAGGTGAAAGGAAAAGGGGACGAGCGTTTGATGCTTAATCCCAGTGAGACAAAAAGTTCGCCAGAAACTCCCACCAGCGCTGCCTCGCCTAACCCGATGATTTGGATTTCGGCTTTTCGTTCCCATTCGTTTCGCCCCCGAACCGCTGTCTGCCATCTTTCCCAAGCGTTACGGACTTCAGCGCCTGTGCGTTTCTCTTCTTCGCTTAGAAATCGTTCGGAGCGCATCCACCAAATTTGCCCGTTAACTTTCGCCAACGCTTCCCGATATCTGGCTTCCGCTTCCGATGGGTCAGGCAAATCAGTTCGTTGTGGAAGGACAAATTCTGACCGAGCGACAACAATGCGCGTTGTCAGTTCTGCTGAACGCCAACCGCTGATGCGACGGAAAGTTTGTGCCACTTTCTCCCGTTCAGGATGACCATAATGCAACCGCAACAACGAAACTTGCTTGATAACTTCACCTGCCAAAGCCATACCGTAAAGGGCAACATCGTCAAAATCGCTCGTCGTCTGGTAGACCGTGTTGACATCGCCACAAGCGCCTTGAGTGAACAAGCACATTTTGCAACTGGGCAAATGGCTTTCAACAAACCGCATCAGCGCACCAGGGTAATCGGCTGAGACGAAATCGTTGACCTGAACAACCGTTGGGTGGCAGGTGAAGTTGACCAAAACGATGTCGCCGTCACTGTGGCGGAAAAGCAAGATGCCCAATTGTGGGTCGTAGTCTTCACGGTCAACTTGGTCATCGGGTGGTCGTTGGGGCAAGCGATAGGCTTTTCCGTCTTTGCCAACGATGCGACGACTCCATGCCACGCCGACAACTTCGCCGACAGAAGCAAATGCTTTTGCTGGCTCTCTCTCCTTCCATGCGTTGATAGCACACGCAACCAACTTGTCTAACAAAACTTCAACCCATTCGGATGCGCCTTCAACTTCCCTCAAAGGTGTCAAGCCTATTGTTTCAGGGGTTGAGTGAGCATGGGAAGCAGCCAACATGATGGCATCAAATGCAACGCCTGTTACCTGCGAAACCCTTTTGCGGAACTCAGCGATGAAATCTTTCCCTTCGCCCAACAAGTTGCGATGGAAACCAATAGCATCGGCGGTAACAATGATGGCAGCGCCGTTGTCAGTTTCCACCGCCAGCGCTTTGGCAAATAACGGGTCATGGATGCCTTGAAACCGATGCTGGCGGGGGATGAAGCCGAGTTCTGGAATGTGCAAAGGTGGCGTAATGTCGGCACAACTAACCCCAACCCGCCATGTCACGGACTTGTTCACCTCCGAAAAAAAAAGATGGCGATTCCCCCATCTCACTTCAATGCACCGCTATTAACTGCATCCGCATTGGGGATAAAGTGACGGTGACGGTGTTGTCGGTGATAAATAGGCGCTCGTTTGTCAAGGCGTCCATCGCCTCATTCACTTCCGGCATGGCTTTTTTAGTCAAGTGCACTTTCGCCTTCACTACCTCTTTCGCCGACAAGTTGCTGACGACCAGCAGCCAGCGGACTTGCCCGTTAACGATGCGCCGATAACCACTGACTTTCACGCTCTCAGGTTGTGTTTGAATCAGCCCGCCGTTGCGCCAGTAGGGATGCCATTCCGCTTCGCTCACGCCGAATTGACTCATCACCGTCCAAATCGCCGACAACTTCTCCAACATTGCCCCGAAACCCAACGGGCGCACCCGAACATCGTGAAGCAAAGTGAATGCTAAAGCGTGGTCAACCGTCCAGTCAGGTGGTTGCTCATAAACGAGGAACTCGCAAGGGACGCCGAAATTTTTGCCCATGAACTCCGCCCGAAAATTTGCCAATGGCAATTTTCGTAGCGGGTCGCCCGCTAACTCTCCCCTGCCAAATTGCTCACCGTCCCAATAACTGTGCACGAACGCTAAAGTGGGCGTCCCGCAATAGGTGCTTTGGTGGGCGTTGATGAGTTTGCCTTTCAGGTGCAGCGCTTCGTAAAGCCGACGCATGAATTGGCGCACGGCGAAAATCGGGTAGGTCTCTCTCAACTTGCCATCCGCCGTCCGATAACCGCAGCCGTGTGCCTCGTTAGCGCAACCGAAAGGCTCAATCGTCCCATCCAGATACACGCCATCAAAGCCGTAACGCTCTATTGCCGAAACGATGCCGTCCAACAATCGCTCCGCCCACTGGTTGTTCAGGCAAACGATGTAGTCGCGCTGTGGTGGTTGACGGAAATAACCACCTGCCAGTCCACCCATCGGCGTCTTGACAAGCACTTTATCGGCAATAGCACTCCACTCAGGCGCCAATGTGGACAATTCGTAACCGAAATAAAGGAGCAACTTGATGTCCCGTTGGTGGCAAGCAGCGATCAACGCCCGCAGTTCCGTTTCGCGGTTCGTCCGCCAGTAGTTTTGAACGGGCGTCCAATGTTCGTGGAAGACAAGCGTCTTCACCCCCAACCGTGCTGCTTTATCCAAAACTGTCTCTTTCGCCCCTTCTATGACTGGCTGTCGTTCCATCCCGTAAGACGCACCGTGACAAATTCGCCACTCGTGGAAATCCTTCGGCAACGGTTTGACAGGCGTCCCTTGAATCCCAAAGGTGAAGGTAAGGGGCAACCTTTGCGGGGGTGTGTCCAGCAGGTGAACCCGAAGGACGACGGCATTTTCGCTCGGCACGATTTCAATTGCCCGACCCCTTTCTGCTACTTGCCAATTCCGATCGCTTTCGGCGCACCAAGTCAACCCGCCCTCTTCCCAGCCAAGCCAAACGATGGGCTTGAAGGGCAATCGCATCCCGTCTATCGGGACAGCGCCACTATTTTCTGCACTCCCCCATCGCCCCGTCCAGTAGTGAAACAAAGTTGCCCGTTCCTTTCGCAGTGGGATTTCCAGCCACAATCGTTGCAAGGACGCTTTGGGTTGCCGAAGCGGTGCCAGCGTTAAATCAACCCGCATCAAGCCATCAAACTCCACCCGCACAACAAAGTTGGCAATCATGGCATCATTGACCTGCCAACCCAAAAGCGTTGCTTGTTCGTCAGTGCGCTCCCAAAGTTCGCACCCGCTTTGCGTCCAAGACAACGCGCCTTCTTCACCGAACGCCACAAGTCGCATCGGTTGGGCGAGCAACTCCACGCCTGCCGTCGTGATTTGGGACGGCAACGGTTGTTGCGCAAAGCGATACTCTCGCCCCCAAACGCCGACCCGTATTTCACTCTTTGCTTGCTGCACTGTGACAGGCGTCCAAGGGTCAGGCACTTCCGCCATTGCCTTCACTCCCGTCAGGCAAAGCCAAACGATTACCGCCACCCAAAACCGCATCACCATCACCATATTTGTTCGGCTGCACACTCAGGAGCCGTGCAGTTGACTACAGACCTTACCTTATGGGGAGAGGGCTGGGAACACTTCGTCACTTTCTCTTCGCTTCCCAAGGCGTGGAGCCATTGACAGTTCCGACAATTCGGTCGCCTTCAACGATGCCCTCGTAGACATCTTCCCTTGCTCGGTCAAGGGTGAAATAAATCCCGGCGCCCCATGCGTAGAAGTCACTGATTGGTGTGGTTCGTCCACCGTCAATGAAACTGGCGACCAACTCGCCCTTTTGCTGCTCAATTTGGATTGCGCCATCTCGCCATTGCCAAGTCCCGACCAAGTTGAATTTGTCTCGCTTCGCAACCCAATCTCGCTTGCCAGCGAACTGCCCACCTTGAATGTCAACAGTTCCAGTTATCGTGTCGCCATTAACTCGCCCTGAGAACCTCATCGTGACCTTTTGCCCGCCAATTTCCCTCACAACGGTGAAACTCAGTTGCGTCCCAACAAGTTGGGCATTGTTGATGGGAGTCTCCTGACCGTCAACACTGACCGAACCTGTGACCTTTTGGAACCTTTGGCGGAGTTTGAGCACATACTGGCGCTCGCCCCTCGGTGTTTGGACTGTCCATCGCCATGCCCCAGCAACTCCCGCTGGAATGACCCAGTAGTAAACGGTGTGCTCGCGATAAGGACCTCTAGCCCTGACCACTTTGTCTGGATGCCAACCTTTGATGCAAGTGGCTGAGCCCTCACCTTCGCACTCATCGCACATGTCAAAGTCATGAGAGACGACTCGTGAACCGGGGCGAAGTTCCCTGAACAACTTGGGGCGAAGTCGCAAGTTGACGGAAGGGAGCAAGTAAAGGGTGACGACAGTGGCGTCTCGGACCTCTGTCTCAAACAAGTCCTGCTGCAGGAACTTCACTCGGTCAGTGACTCCAGCCTTGCGTGCGTTTTCGTTGCTTTCACGAATTCGTTCAGGGTCAATGTCAACGCCAACTCCTCTCTTTGCCCCGAATTCTTTAACGGCAGCGACGACTATTCGCCCGTCGCCACAACCAAGGTCGTAAACCACATCTTCCTTACCTACTTGTGCGACACGCAGCATTTCCCGAACGACCTCGTGGGGCGTTGGGACATAAGGAACATCAGGCGGGCGCTGTTGCGCCGTTAAAGCAGCAATGATGCAAACTGAAACGCTCACCATCAACCAACTCACAAAGCGCCATGACCTCATAACTGCTCCCTCCTTGACCCTGTGGTTTTTCCCTAGGCACCGGTTTGACCCGGCGGCTTTTGATTTCTCACTCGTATCGCCGCACAAGCATGAGCACCGGAATACCCACTAACAAAACTGCCACACCGACCAACGCTCCGACACCTGTGTAACTCAGGCTTGACTGAAGCATGTAAACGCAGAAAACGCAAAAGAGCAACGGAGTGAGTGGGTAAAGCGGGGTGTGGAACGGGCGCTGAGTTTCTGCATCGGTGTTCCTCAGGATGAACAGCGAAAGACCTGTCAACAGGAAGAAAAACCAGAAAACGGGGGCTGTGTAATCAACCATCGTTGAGAAGCCTTTCCGAGTTGCTGCACCTAATGCGACCAAACCCAACGAAATCAGACCTTGAACAAAAAGGGCGTTAACGGGAGTGCTTGCCCTTTCGTGCCAAACGCCAAGCAGGCGAAGTGCTTTGAAGTCTTGTCCCCAAGCGTAGTTTGTTCGCGCTCCAGTGAAGATTGTCGCGTTCATCGCTCCTAAAGCCGAAACGGCTATGAGCACGCTAATGAATTTCGCTCCCCACTCGCCCCAAGCGTTTCGAAGCAAATCCGCAGCGACGACCTCCGATTTAGCCATCGCCGTCAGACCGAGTCCTTTCAGGTAAGCGAAATTAACGAGCAAGTAGATGACGGTGATTGCGCCGATGCCGAACATCAAAGCCCTCAGCATGTTTCGTCGGACATCTTTCAACTCTGCCGATATGTAAGCAGCTTCGTTCCAACCGCCGTAAGTCAGTAGGACAAAAATCATCGCCAAACCGAAAGCGCCCGAAGAAGGTTTGTCAGGGGTTGGGATGGGTTCACTTGGAACCGCTTTCAGCAGCCCGACAGCGAAAACCAGCAGCAGCCCCAAAACTTTCGCAGCCGTCAATATGTTTTGCGTCCATTTGCCCTGCTGAACCCCCATCACATTCAGGACTGTCAAGACAATTGCTGCCAATGCAGCGTAAATGGCTGACGAGTGTTCGCCGAGCGGGAAAAGTTCGGAAGCGTAGTCGCCAAAGACGAAGCCGAGCATCGCTATTGAGCCTGTTTGTATCACTGTCGCCCTCGCCCAAGCAAAAAGGAAAGCGATATCGCGACCGAAGGAGCGGTTGAGAAAATGGTATTCGCCGCCGGCGTGAGGATAGGTTGTGGCTAACTCCGCATAGCATAAAGCGCCGATGAGGGAGATTATTCCGCCGAGCAGCCAGGCAAAAAGGAACATGAACTCGTGGGAAAGGGTTACCCCGAAAGTTGCCGTCCCCAAAGTGACATTTGCTGTGTTTGCTGCGACTAAAGACGGCGTTTTGAAAATTCCTGAGCCGATGACAATCCCGACGATGATAGCGACCACATCCGCCACCGAAAGCGTGGGTTTCGGTGCTGCCACTTTCTCTGCCATCACATCACCACCCACTTTCCAATTTTTCGCAAACTCGGTTTGGCATAGCCCTTAGACGCACCGGCAGCGGATGCGGTTGCCTTCAATTTTTACTGTTGCTTACTTTCCCGCTGCCTTTGGCGCGCCTGTGAACGGCGCTGGTAATCCTTCCACTCCCGTTCGCCGTAAACTTTCCATGAAGCGCTATCAAATACTGCCCTCGCTTGATCTGGAGCGCCCAGCACCACGATGACTTCCTCGCCACCTTTCCACACAGCAGCCTTACCGCGATGGGCTTCGCCCTGTGCGAAGCAGCACTCGCCGCGTCCGGGCAAAGTGACCTTGTGCTCTTTACCCTCAACTACAACGATGAGTGTCAAAGTTGCCGGGTCAAAGGACTTGACCTTTCCTTTCAAGGTCGGGTAGCGAAGGAAGGCGAAGAAAGTTAGTGGGTCAGCGAGGAAGCGAACGGCATACTCGCCTCGCCTAAGGGAGCGCCAAGTCACTAAGACCTTCTCGCCCTCTTTGAAGTCGGCAAGTTTGGCTTCCTTGCCTTCCTTCATCAGTTTGCTGTCAGATTGAACCAACAAGGTTCGCTCAACTTCCTGACCGCGATAAACGCCCTTGACGGTGATTGTGTTTTTGGCTGCGTCAATTTTGACGATGGTGACGAGTGAGTGGAGGACAGGTCGGTAAGTTTTCGGTTTCTCTCGCTGAGTTTGCTGTCCGAACGCCAAACACGCCATCAACCCGACCAACATCCCGACTGCCAACATTCGCTTGAACATCTCCCCTCACCTCCGTCAGATGGTTGGTGACGCTGTAATTTTTGCGCACCACAAACTAAAGCGTCAATTCCCCTCCGACGGTTCCTTGCCTCCCGACGAGCCGCCCATTTTACGGAGAAGGTCGGAAACAGTTTCTATCTCGCCGAGGGCTTTTCGGAAGGACTCAAGTTCGGTTTCGGAGATGGGCTTGATGGTAGTTCGTTCCTCTTGCAACTCAGCAGGTGGTCGTGGTGGCGGTGTAGGTTGGCTTGGCGACTCCGTTGAGCGGATATGTTGCAGCCTTTGCCTTACTTCGTCACCATAAGTTTCAGGGTCAATTTCGCTTGCCTTTTGGTAAGCCTCAATAGCCTCATTGCGCTCACCCAAAATCTCGTGCATCATGCCTATCCAGAAATGAAGCCTTGCGTCCATAGGTTCGTGCCCTGAATAACTCAAACCACTGCGGAAATCCTCTAAGGCTTGCCGAAGCGTTCTCTCAAAAGCATCTTTGTCTGTTACAACCAATTGCTGCCCGACAGGCTCCCAACGAGCATATTCGGTTATGGCAAGACGATGGCGGTTGTAGCCCAAGACGAAGTAGATGAGCGGATGGGTGGCACCATGCTTGATGGCTTCCTCCAAGCAATTGATGGTCGCCTCAAGTTCGCCAAGTTGGTAGTAGCAATGGGCTTTCAAAAGTTCCCGGATAACGATTTCGTCGGGCGAATATGCTTGAATTCGTTCCAGTTTGTCAACCAACTTCAGCAACGCCGTCCTCATCTCAACTCCGAGTGGGACGATGTAGCGCATTTGCAACTCTTGCGAACCTGCCAATTTGGTCATTGTCTTGTGATGCCAAAGTTCGTAACTGAGCAGCGCCTCAAAAACAGTCAACAGAGTTTCGGCGTAAGGCGGGCAGTTTTCCAAATGCTCGTAAGCGACTTGCAGGTAGCGGATCAAGATTTCGTGAGCCGTCGGAAACCGAGCGAGTTTGTCCAAGTCCTTGCGAATTTGGGTCAATCGTTCCGTCCAGTCCATCTTCATCACCCGCCGCACAAAGCGGCAATTTCAATTTTAGCCCAAAATTCCCACAACAAAAATCGGTCTGGATGGCACGCATCAACTGGGGCTCACCTCCGCATAATTTGTGTCGGCAGTTAGAGGGCAAAACAAGAAACCGTTATAGGAAAATTCTTGTCACCTCGCCACTAACAATGCAGGGGCGATGAAGATGCGTTCCTGTGGGGAGTAGTATTCATAAGCCGTCGTTCGCCCTGTTTTTGCCCGAACGGGCATTTTCGCCCGCAACCTGAATTTCCACTCCACCGTCGCTCCACCATCAATGCGGTCAAGGTAGCAGATGACTTGGCGCGGCGTCAATTCAAATCTCTGCAAAACTTTCCGTTCAACCAAGTTCACCAAGTCATCTGTCAGCACTTCAAATCCAGGCGGGATGCCGATGTCAACGATGACCATTTGAGCCGCCATCGGGCGACGGTTCGTCACCCGCACCTTGCAAGTCACCGCTTCGTTCGTTTGCAACTCCGTTCGGTCGTAACTGACTCGCACTTCCAGCGGTTCTTCAGGCACTGGCGGGATAAGTTCCCAAGGCAAGTAGAACCGGGCGCTGACTTGGTAAAGCAGCGAACCAGTTCCATCAAACTCAAGTGTCACCTCATTAGCGCCTTCACGGGTATATCGGCTTGCATCTGCCGTCCGAACAAAGTCAGCGTTTTCGGGAGTGATGCGCCACTCAGCAACCTTATCGCCGTTAACCCGAACAACAAGCGTCCCGTTGATTTCGCTTTTGCTTCGTTCCATCGCGGCGATGAAGGCTTTCAGTGACCAGATAGTCGCTTGCGTTGTTTGCCATGTCCCAAACTCGTCTTTATTGCGCACCAAATAAGTCAGTGCTTTGTTGACGAGCATGGGA
>Ga0209183_1000576_pt1 | contig 14331 bp, 13 predicted proteins | sample LHCtaG_2_FD_184120 | JGI IMG/M metagenome (GOLD analysis project Ga0209183, IMG submission 184120) | Hot spring microbial communities from Little Hot Creek, USA to study Microbial Dark Matter (Phase II) - LHC4sed_replicate (SPAdes)... | ecosystem: Environmental > Aquatic > Thermal springs > Hot... | reverse complement strand
CAGCCTCTTGGCCACGCCCTTAGCCAAGTCCAGCCCTCTAACCCTGCCTGGCGAGCCCACGTAGTGGAAGAGGAGCCCTCCGCCCTTGAGGACCCTGTATAGCTCTGAGTACAGCTCCCTGCCGTAGAGGTCGCCCGTCCTCGGCGAGAACCTGGGCGGGTCATGGACCACTCTATCGAAGGCCTCGTCCTCTAGATCCTTGACGACTTCGCACACGTCCCCTAAGATCACTCGAATGCGCGGATCGCTCAGCCCCCAGCTCCATGGGTTGTAGCTCGCTAGCTCGACGACGTTCGGGTCGACCTCCACGGTCAGGACCTCGGCCCCCGCGAGCGCTGAGTGTATGGCGGTGTAGCCCAAGCCCATGCAAGTGTCGAGGACCTTGTGGCCGGGCTTCACCTTGGTCAGCGAGACCTTCCTCTTGGCGTCCTCCCAAGGAGTTGTGCCCTCGATCCTGTGCATGTGTATCCCGTCTATCTCGAGGGTGGGGGCGGTGTTGTCGGCTACCCTCCTGAGCCTGTAGAAGTGCTTGCCAGCTATGACCAGCTTCGAGAGGCCCCCCTCGCTCAAGGAATAGACCCCCTCCTCGTCCTCCGCCACCGCCTTGAGGCCCTCCAGGCCTACCGCGAAGCCCTCGACAAAGGCCTTAGAGCCCTCGACCCTCACGTCGACCTTCTTGAGGCCGAGGTTCGCTAGCACCTTGAATGAGCTCGATTCCGAGCTCTTCCTCAGTACCTCTCTGGCGGAGTAACAGTCGATCACCACCACCCTCTTGGGCTCGAACTTCACGAAGGCCCAGCTCTTCACGAGCGCTGGCCCTCTTGTCCCTCGCCGAGCCACTTGTATAGCCCCTCCGGCTTCGGCCCCCTCCTCTTGGGGTTTAGCACGACGTCCTCGAGGAACTTGTCCCTGACCGGCTCGTAGACCTCCTTGAAGAACCTCTGCTGGTCGAGGAGCGCCCCTCTATCGAAGCTCTTCAAGTACTCGAGGGCCGCCCGCCACGCCCTCTCGTAGGGCACCACGCCCTCTATGTGCTGTGCTATCTGCCTGTCGTAGTCCTCGGGCCTCTGCTCCTCCCCTCCTATCGCAAACCAGCCCCTCTCCGACGCGAAGGCGATCTCGTCGCCCACTTGGACGGCCCTCTCCTCCCTGCCCTCCGCTGGGCCCCTCACGGCCTTGGAGCGAGCCGCCCTCTTGGAGGCCACCTCCCTCACGTGCCTCTTAGCCCACGCGTAGAATATGGCCCTGTTCAGGCCGAACGACTTCGCCCTCTCTAAGTCCCCCGTGAGCAGGTAGTAGCGGGCCGCCTGGAGCAACCCCATGACCTGGAAGCGGCCTATCTTGCCCCTCCTCTCGACCTCTATTGGCTTGGGGGCGGCGATGGCGGTCCTCACCCTCTCCTCTACAGCCCCCAGCCAGCCCCTGTACCCGCCGACTGCCTCGACGGCCTTGAGGGCGGCCTCGTCCCCCTCTCCCTCGACGCACCCCCTCCACCTCTCATCGTGCCTGAAGTCCTTGGGGTCCGCCCACTCGACCTCGAAGCTGTCTAGGGCCTCTGGCTTGAAGCACACGCAACACAGGTCCCTCCTCCTGTGGAGCGATAGGGGGGCCGTGAAGACCCTCTTCAAGTCGACCTCGTTCTCCACCTTGAGCCCGCTCGACCTCGAAGCCACGTCGAGTATTCTGTTCTTGCACCTCTCTAGGACGTAGTCCACCAGCGAGTAGGCCACGTCGAGGGGGTTGTGCCTTGAGAGCACGTCGCTCGAGAAGCACCTCTCGTGGACGTGGACGTGGGCCCCCTCACCGCTCCACTTCACGAAGACCGACCTCGCGATCCCCAGCCTCTCGAGCTCGTCTACTATGATCCTGGCCACCTCTATGACGTCCCTCCACCTCTCGAGCTCCCCATCTATGTCCCACACGGGAGAAGCGTAGACTATGTTCTCACGCACCTCCAGGTCGAGCCTGGAAGCCAGCCTGCCGTACACGTTCACGGAGCCGTAGACGGCCCTAGGCCTGACGCCCTTGAACTGGTTCATCAGGGCCTCGACGTCTTGAGGGCCCTCGATCTTGAGGGGCCTCCCGTCCCTCGAGTACCTCAAGAAGACCCTGCTCCCCAGGGCCCCTCCCTCTAGCGCGACCCACCTGCCCCTGCAGTAGTCGGCCACTTCCCTCTTGACGATCTCCTTCGAGTAGTGGCGCTCGACGACCTCGTAGTCCACTGAGCAAGCACCTACAGGGTATCTTGGCCAGAAGCGACATAAACTTGCGCGAGGCCTGAGCACCGTCGGCTTGTGGCCCGTGATGCCCGGCCGTCAACGACAAGTTACAACGTGCCTTGAAAGAGGTTGATAAGCAAACCTTATAAGGCCTCGATCGAGCGAAACGCAAAGCAGGTGCCGGAAATGCTCGGTGATCTAGTTTACCTCAGCTAGAGACCTAGCGTCCCTCCAGCTCAAGAGGCTCGCGTGGACCATAAAGCAAGCCTCGAGGAGCTCCTTGTACTCCAACAGGCTCAGGGGGATGAGCGTCAGCTCCATAGATGACCTGTCTAAGCTACCCTTCACGACCAGGTGGGACCTCCTCTCGGCGTACCCCTACGGGGCTCTGGCTGTCAGCCTGAGCGATGTGTGCCTAGTGCTCTCCTCGTCGGGCACAACCGGGAGCCCGATACTGACGTTCTACACCGAGGTGGACTACAAGCTCTGGATGGAGAGGCTAGTGAGGAACCTCAAGCTCGCGGGCATAGGCAAGGGAGACGTATTCGTGAACACATCGAACCAAGGGATGTTCACCGGCAGGGGCTACAGCGAAGCGGCATCGCTGGCCGGAGCGGCGTCGATACCCGTCGGCCCCGCGTCGCCCGAGAGGCACCTGAAGCTCATGGTCGAGTTGGGGGTGACGTCCTTCCACGCCATCCCCTCCTTCGCGCTCAAGATGGCGAACTTGGCCAGGGACTCTGGGCTGGCGGACAAGCTGAGGCTCCGAAAGGCCGTAATAGGGGCCGAGACCTGGAGCGAGTCCACCAGGAGGAGGATAGAGGAGTCCCTGAGCGTAGATGCCTACGACAACTACGGGGTCGCCGAGCTAGGAGGCCCCGGCATAGCGATAGAGTGCTCAGAGAAGGAAGGCATGCACGTGTGGGCGGACCACTACTTGATAGAGGTCGTGGACCCTGCGACGGGTGAGCGCGTGAGCGAGGGCGAAGAGGGCGAGCTCGTTGTGACCACTCTAACGAGAGAGGCCATGCCCTTGATAAGGTACCGCACAGGGGACATCGTCAAGCTCTTGCCGAGCGACTGCTCGTGCGGCCTCGAGACGCCGAAGATATCCAGGGTGAAGGGAAGGATAGACGAGATGATTAAGGTCCGTGGGATAAGCCTCTACCCCAAGATAATAGAGGAGGTCGCCTCGGGCATGCCGGAGCTCACGGGGGAGTTCCAGATAGTCCTCTCGGGCATAGACGACATAACGGTGAAGGTCGAGGTGAAGAAGTGGGTCAAAGACGTGGACGGGGTCGTGAACGAGCTCAAGAGAAAGATAAAGGAGCTGACGTTGCTCAGCGTGGTCGTGGAGCCCGTGGAGGAGGGGAGCATAGTGCATCAAGGGAAGGCGAAGAGGGTCGTGGACCTGAGGCAGTTGTAGTCCGCTCTCCGTCGCGAAGCCCTGCTAGCTCATCTCGGACTGCGCTCGCCTCGGACCTCTAGCAAATTTTTTTACTGTTCTCATAGACCACTTTATCTTAAGGCCTTTGGAGGGTTGATGTTGGAGATACTGGGCTTGGTGTTGAAGAAGAGGAGGGTCAGCAAAGACGACTTCTACAAGAAGCTCGTCTACGGCAAAGGGGCCATATACGGAGTCGAGAGGGACGTGCTGGTCAGCGCGGTGAACAACTTGGCCATCGAGATCTCCTCGACGCCCTTCGGCCTAGCGTGCAAGGCCCTCTCGACCACCGCCAAGAAGGACATCGGGAGCATAGTCGTCCTAAGCGAGGTGAAGCCCCTTGCCAAGGAGCTCAGGGAGTTGCTCGTCCAGACCGGCTTGGCGGCCGACGACGTTCTCGACCTCCCCCACGCCAGAGACATATTTGCGTCGAAGAAGGCCAAGAGGTCGGTTGTCTACAGCCACGTGAGGTCGACGGTAGAGTGCTTCTTGTTGAGCTCGATACTCAGGGGCGAGGTCCCCCAGCCCCTGGTGGACAAGGTCTTGGAGGCGGCGCTGATGGTCCAGCCATCGATGGTGAGGGCCGTCGAGAGGGCCAGCAAGGAGGGCTCGCCCGTCTGGAGCATAGCCTGGAATGCCCTCTCGTCGATCAAGCCCCTAGTAGACCTGCAGGGCATACCGCTCTTGCTCTCGGCCCTGCCCTACGCGGCCCAGCAGGCCAAGCTGACGGCAGCCTACATGTACATGAAGAAGAAGCTCCAGATAGACATAGACGCCCTCCTCGCCCAGTCGGTCGTGAAGCCGAAGTAGCCGCCTTGAGGCGCAAGGACCTCCATAGTTTTGCAAAAGGCGATTAGAGCGCTAAGCTGGAGAGGCTTTTGGGTTCGTCTTCTAGGTTTAAATAGCCGATGAAGTGAGTGGGCGCTGTGGATCGGAGGGGCCACGCGGGCCTCGCGCTGGTCATCTCCAGCCTAATGGCCCAAGCCCTCGGCCTAGCGCTACAAGAGGGCCTGCTCTTCATCTCGCTGTCCGCGGTGTTCTCAATCCTCCCCGACATAGACCTGAGGCTCGAGATGAGGCACAGGAGGTACACCCACAACCTGCTCGCAGCCCTGCTCGCTAGCGCGCTGATCGGCGTGGCCACGAGCCAAGCTGGCTTGGGCTTTTCAATGGGCTTCGCCACGTGCCTGCTGGGCTACGTCTGCCACATACTCGGGGACCTCTTGACTTACATGAGCTTCCCGCCGCTGTGGCCCATCATCAAGAAAGAGGTCAGCTTGAGGTTATTTAGGTCGAGCGACAGGGCCGTGAACTCGGCGTTCATGACCGTCGGTTCCTTGGCCCTCATAGCCTTCATATTTAAAACCCTAGGCTGAACTCTCAGATGGAGACCCGTTGAGCTGGCCTCGCTCGCTGAGGGCGAGCTGATCCCTTGGACAAGCCCAAGACGGCCAAGGCCAGGTTGAGCTTCTTGGGCAGGCACATAATGATGAAGAGGGAGTACGCCGAGCTAGTGCTCTCGGGAGCCAAGACCGCGACCATAAGACTAGGCGTGGTGAGGCCGAAGAGGAAGCAAGTATTGCTCCACAGCAGTGGCAAGGTGCTTGCGGAGCTCGAGATAACGGGGGTCGAGGTCAAGAGGGTCCGGGACCTGACTGACGAGGACGCCAAGCAGGACGGCTTTCAGGACAGGCGGCAGTTGATAGAGCACTTGGAGAGGATATACGGCAGGAGGCTCAGGGAGGACGAGAAGGTCACGATGATAAGGTTCAGGGTCGCGAGGAGGATCGAGGGCTCCGAGGCCGAGGAGGGCTCTAAGTACCTCGGCCTGAAGCCCGTGGACGTGGCCAGCATAGCCCTGCGCTACGGGGTGAGGCTCAGCCCTAGGGACATGGTCGTAATAAAGAAGGTCGCCGAGACCGGGAGCATCAGGAAGGCCGCCAGCGTCTTGTTCGGGGACCCAACTAGGAGGAAGGCGATAAGGGCGGCCCTCGACAAGGCGCTGAGGAAGCTCATCGAAGCGGGGGTCATAGCGAAGAAGGCCGAGAGCGGAGGTGGAAAGAAGGGAGCCGAGGGCGAGGCCAGCTCGACTAGACCACGAGCTTGATTCTCATGCCCAAGCCCCTCGCGAGGGCCTTGTCGTAGGCCAGCTTCGCGGTGACGGCATCTTGAATCGCCAAGCCCGTCGAGGTGAAAACCGTTATCTCGTCTGCGTCCTCCCTGCCCTTCTTGAGCCCGGCGACTATCTCTCCCAGCTCGCCGTAGATCTGCTCTCTCTTAAATAAGCCCTTGGCTATGGGCACGTTGATCTCGCCACCGTGCACCGCCTGCTCCACGTCGTCCACGACGACCTTGGCCCTCAGCAAGATGCGAGGGTCTATCTCCTCCTTGCCCGGCGCGTCGGCGCCTATGCAGTTTAGGTGGACCCCTCTCCCGATCCACTCGTCCATGACTATGGGCTCTCTAGAGGGCGTAGTGGTGGTCACTACGTCGGCCCCCTCGACTGCCCTCTTCGGTGTCTCGCATACCTCGACCTTCAAGCCCTCGACAACCCTCGAGCTAAACTCTGCAAAGCTCTTCGAGGCCCTCTCGTCGATGTCGTAGACCTTCACGTGCTTTACGGCCCTCAGGACCACGCTCAGGGCCATCAGCTGGGTCCTGGCTTGAGTGCCGGCGCCTATGAAGCACAGCGTCTCAGAGCCCTCGCGCGCCAGGTACTTAGCAGCCACGCCGCCAGCGGCCCCCGTCCTCATCGCTGTGAGCCAGCTGCCGCTCATGACTGCCATCGGGAAGCCGGACTTGGGGTCCACGAGCACCACGACTGCCATGACGGTCGGCAGGCCGTACCTAGACCTATTCTGAGGGTGAGAGTTCACGACCTTGACCGCTGAAATGTCAAGGGCCTCGAGGTAAGACGGCATGACCCTCAAGTCCCCGTCGTACTTGTCGTAGAAGAGGTAGGACTTCTTGGGCATCTGGACCCTGCCCAAGCCCTTCTCCCTGAAGGCCATCTCGACTACCTCGAGTACCTCGCGCATGTCCAGGACCTCCCTAACTTCCTCGTCCGTCAAGACGAGAGTCTCAAACATGGACCACACCCTAGATACTAAGCATCAAGCTGCGCTAGAGCCCCTCAAAGGAGTCTATCCCCTTCCTCCACCTCTCTATCACGTTCTTGACCTCTTGAGCAAGGTACCCACAGACCTCCTCGAGGAACTTCTTGCCCCTCTCGACGTCGAAGTCGATCGATGGCCTCTCCTTCTTATAGGCTAAGGCGGAAGCTGGCAGAGGGTAAGCCCAGAAGCCCTCCTGATGGACCACGTAGTCCTCCTCGTCGTAGAGCTCCCTCTTGAGGAGGTCGGGCCTCGCGGCCACCAGGGCAGCGGTCTCCTCCGCCAAGGCGTGGCCTTGGCCCACGGGGTAGTACTTCTCGACGATGCTTCGAGCGGCAACCCACCAGTCTATTGCGATTCCCCTGACGCCAGCCTCAAAGTACGCCTCCCTAATCGCCTCCCTTATGAAGTCCGTGTTCCCCCCGTGGCCGTTGACGAAGACCACGTGCTTGAAGCCCTTCTTGGCCAAGGAAACCGCCACGTCCTTGACGAGCGACTTGAAGGTCTCGGGCCTCAGCGTCAGCGACCCGGGGTACGCTATTAAGCTCCTAGTGACTCCATAGCTTATACTGGGAGCTACCACTCCCCCGACCTTCGAGCAGAGGACCTCGGCTATCCTCTCGGGTATGTAGACGTCGGTTCCCAGCGGTAGGTGCTTGCCGTGCGCCTCAATCGTCCCGACGGGGACGAAGGCCGTGTCTACGCCATCGTCTATCAGCTTCTTGACCTCGACCCAAGAGAGCTCGGCCAACCTCGAGACCCTCAAGCCTGACCACCGCTAAAAGTCTAAGCGGAAAAACAATTAAACGCTAGCTTGAGCCTAGGCCTTGCGAACTATTGAGATGACGAGAGCCGAGGACTGCGAGGGCTATACCCTGTATAGCAGTCTAAAGGGCCCGACGTACCTCTCGACGGTCTTGTAGTCGGCCTCGTATATGTGGGCGCTCGCGGACAGCAGCGTGAGCCTCCTCGGCCCTCTTGGATAGACCTCCTCGGCTATGGTGGCCATGGCGTAGAGGTTGGGGTAGAGGGCCTTCGCGTAGTCGTGGCTCCTGAAGACGGCAGTCACGTGTAGCTCGCCGCCTCTCAGCCTGAACTGCGCCCAGTTCCAGCAAGGAGGGTCGTTGTGCCTGGAGCTGTCGGAGTCTCTCAAGGGGTTGTAGAGCACGACGACCGCCTGATTCGTGTCAGGGAACTTTGAAAGCTTTTCCTTGACGAAGGACATTTGGTCGAAGGAGGAGCCACACTTGGGGCAGGAGTAGGCCCTAAGCCTTTCCCCGTATGTATATGTGAAGCCCATCCTGTCGGGCGACGCGAATTGCTTGGCATAGGCCTCGAGCTGGGTTGGACTGAGGGAGCCCACCTTGTCTAGGACCTCTGGGTGCTTTGAAGGCCTCGAAAGATTCTCGACGTGGAGGACTAGGTCCTCGACCTCGAGGATCCTTGAGTCCTCCTTCGTGGTCCAAGATCCGTGGTCGAGCACGGCTATGACGGCCTTGAACCATCCCTCGTAGACGTCCTTGGCCCTCACGAGAAGGGGCATTTCTCGATCGAGGATAGCTGATGAATTGGAGCTATTTATCCTTAGCTCATGGCGCCTATCGACTTAAGGCCGAGGCGTGGCCTTTATGCTGGGCCCTTCATGCCTGAGCGGTCTACAGCTCAGGCGCTCAATTATAGGAGAGGGCCTTCGCGATCCATCGCGTCGTCGCTTCAAGCCCAACGGACTTTAAGTAGCCCTTGACGTCTCTCGCCTCGAACCTAGGGTGGAACTCGTACTCGGCGAGGCACCTTCGAACGATCTCGGGTTCCACGTCTATTAGGCCTCCGAGCTTGGACGCACAGTCGGCGTACTCCCTCTTGGAAAGCGCCTCGACGAAGACGTCGGCCACGAGCCTCTCGAGTTCTCCGTCCGCCAAGTTCAGGGCTAGGACGCAGCAGGGGAAGACGCCCATGAACTCGTTGAACCTGGCGAGCCTCCTATGACCCTTGACCTCGAGCATGCTCGAGTAGGGCTCCCATATGCTCAGCATCTCGACGTCGCTCCTCTCCAGCGCTTCGACCATGCGTTGAGGGCTGTCGAAGTACACGACCTCCACGTCGCTCAGCCCTTTCTCCCTCAAGTAGGCGGTGAGGCAGGCATCCATCGTCGACGCGAGGGTGGAGCCCGCCCTCTTCACGTCGCTCAGCCCCAAGCCTCTCCTCAAGATTACGCTCCCGCCGCCACTCACCCCCGATGCGACGATCTTGAACTTCCCTCTCGAGGCCGCGTAGAAGACGAGCTGGGTTATCAAGGGCGAGAGCCCGACCTCTATCCTGCCCCTGACTAAGTCGCTCATCAGTGAGACTCCGTCCTCGTATACCCTCAGGTGGACTCCGTAGCCAATCTCCTCTAGCCTCGACTTGAAGTCGAAGATGAACGGGTACTCGGCGGCCCTCACCATCCCCACTCTTATGAACTTGCTAGAGGACTCGAAGCCCTTGAGCCAGACCCTGAGACCGGAGCCCCTCTCCCTCCTCCTGTAGACGATGCCCTTGCTCTCGAGCTTCGTCAAGAAGTGGGAGATCGTGGACTTCGAGTAGCCCGTGGCCTCGACGACCTCGGACTGGAGGGCCCCCCTGCTACCCCTCTCCCTCAGGAACCTTATTATCGCCTCTTCCGACATCTCCGCAATAACAAATCGATGAGAAAACTTATATATTTTCCCTTCGAAAAAGCAGGAGTTCGAAGTAAATATGAAGCGCTGGTCGGCGGCCTTGCGTTGCCCCGTAGCCACCATACTAGCATACGTCGCACTCTACGTCGCGCCCTCGCGCAGGCCATCCGGACAGCTCCAGAACGGGCGTGACCGACAACGAGTGCCCTCGTGCACTAAAGTTCTCTCCGTTAGGTGATGACCGTGTCGGTCGAGAAGACCATAGGCAAAGGCGAAAGCGTCAAGGCTCTATGGGCACTGGTATTCGCAATAATAATCGTGCTGACCTTCGTAGTTCCCTACACCGTGCTAAAAGACGTGGCGAGCTTGTGGGGGGCCTATACCTTCTGGACCTTGCTGACTGCCATCACCATAGCATTGGTTTGCTTCCTTATGCGCGGGTGGAGGGAGTAAGTCATGGTCGTAGAAGCCACTTGGGTCTGTCTCGGGATAGCCTCGTGGTTTGCGGCTGGTTGCGTAGTTTCGCATTACACTCGCAAGTATGTAGGCCGCGGAGTCGCCGACTACTTCATAGCGAGCAGGAGGCTCTCAGCCCTGCCATCGGCTCTGACCTACGCGGCCACGACCTATAGCGCCTTCATGCTGGTCGGGCTCGTGGGCTTGACGTACTCGCTCGGCGTCTCGGCGCACGGCTTCGAGCTGACCTACCTGATTGGCACCGTGATTCTACTGGCTTACTTCGCCCCCAGGATCTGGATAGCTGGCAAGCTCTACGACTGCGTTACGCCGCCGGAGCTGCTCTCCAAGAGGTTTGAGAGCAAGTGGGTCGGGCTGGTCGCAACGATCATCTGCGCCGTTATGATAGTTCCCTACTCCTCCGTCCAGTTCATGGGCATAGGCTACTTGTGCGAGGGGCTCACTGGCGGGGGGATACCATTTGTCGTCGGGGCGCTAATAGCGATGATCCCAACGCTCGTCTACGCCTACTGGGCCGGGATGCGCTCGGTGGCTTGGACAGACGTCCTTCAAGGCCTCATAATGATCACCACCTCGCTCGGCGCGCTCTTCTACGTCGTCCACACCTTCTTGGGAGGCTGGGGTCCCTACCTCGAGCGCCTGGTGGCCGAGGCCTCTGACCTCTTGAAGGTGAACTGGCCCTTGCTACCCTACCTAGGCCTCACAATCCCTTGGTTCTTCTTCGCCCTGTCAAACCCACAGGTCTTCCAGAGGTACTACGTGCCCAAGGACGTGACGACTCTCAGGAGGATGATATGGGGCTTCGCCGTCTTCGGCTTCATCTACACGCTGATATCCACGCAGTTCGGCCTCATATGCAGGCTCCTAGTGCCCGGGCTGAAGGTGGCAGACCAAGCCATGCCCATACTGTTGGCCACAAAAGTGCCGCCAGTCGTGGCAGTGATCATGCTCGTAGGGATAACGGCGGCGGCCGTGTCGACGATCAACTCCATAATATTGACGCTCTCGTCCATGGTGGGCAGGGACGTCTATAGAGCGCTTAGGCCTGATGCCTCTGAGGACGAAGAGCTCCGCGTGGGCAAAGCGTTCATATTTATCTTCGCCGTCACGTGCTACATCTTCGCGCTCTTCAGGCCCGGCTTGATAGCCATCCTGTCGGCCATGGCATCAGGGGGGATGTTAGTGATCGTCCCCTCGATCTTCGCCGTCTTCTTCTGGAAGCACGCCACGGCCCCAGCGGCCTTGGCGAGCATGGTGGTTGGGGTCGTAATGGTCGGCCTAGGTTACGTCTTCGGTCTCAACCCCTTAGGCGTACCCTCGACTATTTGGGGCCTAGTGGCGTCAGCGACCATCCTTTACGTGGGTAGCTATGTGACGAAGCCCCCCGCGAGGGCCGGGGAGTTCATGAAGCGCGTCAACGAAGAGCTCAAGAAGCACGGGTTCCATTAGCGACCCCCGCATCTCCGACGGCTCCTTAACAGGCTCGTCTTCATAGCGTGTGGCTCTGACGGCTGTCTACGATAGCGCTCGCTACTCGGACTGTCGTACGAGGCCTAAGTAGCAATGCGACGTCCGTGGTCGTTACTGCTACGTCACAAGTAAGCCTAAGGGTCCGAGACCTATTGGCGGCGCTTACGGCTTTCGCCTCCTCACGAAGGCCGACGAGAAGGGCTCGCTCCGTCAAAGAGCTTGAAGAGGCGTTAAAGGGCCCCCCATAGTAACTTTAAATAATTCAAGCCCGCTTAACAGACAGGCAGCCGTACGTCACTTTTAGGAGTTGGCCCTCATGATCGTGAAGAGCCTGCCCGAGGACGAGATAACCAAGATCATAGTCCAGCACTCCTGCAGGGACTGGGCCGAGATCGCCAGCACGGACGTCGTGATAGTCGGCGCGGGGCCCTCGGGGATGACGGCTGCTAGGTATCTGGCCAAGAGCGGCTTCAAGGTTGTAGTCTTCGAGAGGAGGCTCAGCTTCGGCGGCGGGATAGGCGGAGGGGGCATGCTCTTCCACAAGGTGGTGCTCGGCGAGCCGGCCGACGAGGTGCTCAGGGAGGCTGGTTGCAAGCTGACCTCCGTGGGCAACGGCATTTACGTCGTCGACGCCGCCGAGATGATAGCCAAGCTGGCCGCTAGCGCGATAGACGCTGGCGCCAAGGTCGTGCTGGGCGTCACGGTCGACGACGTGATATATCGCGAGAACCCGCTGAGGGTCGAGGGGGTCTGCATACAGTGGAGCGCCGTCCAGATAGCTGGCCTCCACGTGGACCCCATGTTCGTCAGGTCGAGGGCTGTGATAGACGCCACAGGCCACGACGCCGAGGTCATAACCGTGGCTTCAAAGAAGATCCCCAACGTGACCATAGCCTTGCTGGGGGAGAGGTCGGCCTACAGTGAGCTCTCCGAGCAACTGGTAGTGGAGAAGACGGGCAAGGTCATAGAGGGCCTCTACGCGACCGGCATGGCGGTGGCGGCGGTCCACGGCCTCCCGAGAATGGGCCCCATCTTCGGCTCGATGCTCTTGTCGGGGAAGAGAGTGGCCGAGATAGTGGAGAGGGACTTGAGAGGGAGATGATGTGCTCCATCTGCGGCGCAAGGACGGCCCAGATGACCTGCAGGAGGTGCTCTAGGCGGATATGCCACCAATGCCACGCAGGTCACGGGCTGTGCAAGGCTTGTAGGCAACAGCTCTCGAGGATCGCAAAGCCCTAGATCGCCGATGATTGCGAAGTTGCCGAAAGTCTTCAAAGTTTGTTAACATGAAAGGCGCAGTTTCGTAGCTCGCGACGCGGTTTTGCCTCAACCGCTCCCATCATGTTGTTTCAATCATCTTCGGCCGTTTGAGCTCTCGAGCTTCTACCTACTCAGCTCAACCGCTCGAAGCCCTCCGACAATGCCACAGACTAAGATGTGAGTCCTCGAGGCGTCGCGAGTCAGCTTAAAATAACTAGACCGCGAGAGTCTGCACGGTGATCGACTTCGCTGAACGATCGACTCAGCTGAAGAGGCAATTCTTTGAGCTGTTAGACAAGGACTTGGAATTCCGCTACACCGTAGCAGGCTACTTGGGGCTCTCGGAGATCTTGAGGAGGCTCGAGGAGCACGACAAGAGGTTTGAGGAGATATTGGCCGAGATAAAGGCCTTGAGAGAGGACCAGTACAAGCTATGGGAGGAGGTTAGAGCGCTAAGGGAAGGGCAGAACAGGCTCTGGGAAGAGGTAAGGAGCCTCAGAGAGGGGCAGAACAAGCTATGGGAGGAAGTCAAGGCGCTCAGAGAAGGTCAAAATAAGCTCTGGGAGGAGGTCAAGGCACTAAGAGAAGGGCAGAACAAGTTGTGGGAGGGCCAGAACAAGCTCTGGGAGAGCGTCAATAAGCTCTGGGAGGAGGTCAAGGCGCTGAGAGAGGATCAGCGCAGGTTGTGGGAAGGCCAGGAGAGGCTGTGGAGAGAGCTGAGAGACGTGAACGTCAGGCTTGAGAGGGTCGAGAGGACCCTCGAGAAGCTGACGCTAGACGTAGAGGAGGAGGCGAGGATCGTCGTCGAGCACAGGTTAAGGGAGATGGGCTACGAGGTCGAGGTGAGTTCCCTAGTGCTACCGGAGGTCGAGGTCAACTTGTATGGCGTGAGCGGAGATCTGTGCATCGTCGGAGAGGCTAAGGTGAGGGCCTCCTCCAACGCGATAGACGAGCTCAACGAGAAGGTCCAGGTGTTGAAGAGGCTTTACCCAGGCAAGTTGAGGCCGAGGCTATTGATGGTCGTCTACGCTAGCACTGCATTGCCGGACTTGATCGAGAGGGCTGAGAGGGAAGGCGTCTGGGTCCTCAAGGCGACGGGGGATGTGGTGAGGCCGAGGCTGTGAATGAGTTGTGAGTCTTAAAAGCCGTGAGGACGTCGAAGAAGACGAGCGAGCTCGTCAACACTTAAGCAGGAGGTTGTGGTGGCGACGATCGTGCTCGTCGCCCCTCGGCTCGCTGTCGTACGGGAAGACCATTAGCGGGCACGTGGGGATCGCGCGACCTAGTCCCTCGAGCCCCTCTCGATTAACGCCCCGCGGATTCGAAGCGGACCCCTTAAAGGCGAACGCGTTACAGCAAGGGCTTTGCAAGTTAGTCCAAGCGCCTTCTCGCCCGGGCTCTAAGCTTATACTCTAAACTCAGATAAACGTCCTTAGAGGGCCTCAGAGACTTGATGGTGAGGAAGAACGGCGTCGAGATCTCCAGGATACTAGTGGGCACGTCGCCCTTCATAGCGGCGGGGCAGTTCGAGAAGAGCTACCAGTACTACCTAGAGTTCGTGATGAAGAGGGGGAAGATCGCCAACATAATGTCGTGGTGCTTTAAAAGCGGCTTCGACTGGGTCCAAGCGATCGACGTTGACTTTTTAGCGAGGGAGATAGGGATGGCCTCTAAGGAGTCCCCTCGAGCGC
>Ga0209183_1000575_pt1 | contig 14356 bp, 15 predicted proteins | sample LHCtaG_2_FD_184120 | JGI IMG/M metagenome (GOLD analysis project Ga0209183, IMG submission 184120) | Hot spring microbial communities from Little Hot Creek, USA to study Microbial Dark Matter (Phase II) - LHC4sed_replicate (SPAdes)... | ecosystem: Environmental > Aquatic > Thermal springs > Hot... | reverse complement strand
GTATTCTTTAGGTTTTAGAATGAGTGGAGGAGGATAGATGGTAGAGAGCTTCCAGCAGTATTCATAGACTTCGAGGAATGGATAACATTCTACTCTATAAGAAGTCATCAACTACACCCACTAGATACTATTGCTTTGAGGTATTTGAAGAAGGGCACTAATATGGAGAAGGCTTCCAAGCAACTAGCAAGAGACCTAGCAGAATTCTTCAAAGAACATGGTGGAGAAGTAGAATGGGGTGTTGAAGATATCTAGGGCTGTCTATGTTGATACATCTCCTACTGCTATTAACGGTAAGAGGAAGAGGAAGCCCCATTATGTCTATGATGGTGAGAAGATATACAAGGTAAACAAGCTGACTAAGCTTAAGAATGTTAATGAAGTATTCATCGATATTTTGTTCCCATAGATATATAAAGAAGTCTTAGAGCTGTTAAAGAGAGGTGTCAAGGTATATCTGCTGAAGAATTCAAGTATATTGAAGAAGCTTAGGATGGAGAATGATATGAAGAAGAGTGATGAGAACGATGCAGTAATACTTTCAAAGATTCCGAGAGATGGATTTAAACTTTTAACTATTCAGGAGGTGGAGAAGAAGGTTGAGCTATGGCCGCTGATAAACAAATATGAGCTTTTATTAAAGAGGATTAAGACATTGAAGACGTGGATCAATAGAGATGGATATGATTATCGGTTAAGAGACTCTGTAAGATTAATGGAGAAGGATAAGAGAGATGCTGCGAAGAAGATTATCGAGATGCTTTCTGACAATGCAGTTTATAGGGAGGCTTGCAGGCTACTTAGAATAAGGAATAGCGTTGAATTAGCCATACTTACAGTCCTGTTACCATTACATCTACCTATGACTAAGCTTAAAGGATTACTAGGATATACGCCAGACAAGAATGAAGGAAGATATGACCATAGACATAGAAAGCATATTACAAGATTGGCAGTAAATCTATACGTAAATGTAAAGAAGCATATAAATAATTTGGATAACACTGTCGAGATCGTTAATTGTCTACCAAAGGAGAAGGCAATATATAGACTGGAGCTAATAACATTGAAAGCATTAAGGAAAGCATACCTTCTAACGATAGGTAGCCAAATGTCTAACAACCCTACTGGCCGATGAGTGGTAAAAGCTGTAGGCTGGTAGGGTAAACTTTTTTCTTCCGATATGTAACGGTGCAAGAGAAGATTCCCGCCAGTCACAGCTACTTTAACTCATCGGCCAGCTTCTCTCCCTAAATTATTTTTGTATTTTATGTTTGTCATCCTGCTTGTTACTTCCATTTTTAGATTTACTATTTCCTTCACTATTATTAGTATTATTGCTGCTTACTCCATCGTTATCTAGCGTTCCATCAGGTTTTTCCTGCTTATTATGAGGCTTACCCAAACTCGACTTGGTAAATTCAAGCTTATTTATGATTTCTTGAAGAGATAAGTTTATACTCGCAGCTTTTTCATTGTCTAGATGTTTTCTACTCTGTGCATTAATCTCATTGATACAGGCATTCAGTATATTCTCTGCAGCATTGAGCATGTTTCCTGCTACATGTTTTGATTAAGTAGTAAGTGATGTTCTGCCTGCTCAATCTTCTTTAATGCATTCTGGAGCTTAGCCAGAATACTCTGCTGTATAGTTACATTAATCTTTGAGGTGGCTTCGGTTAGTGTCGCTAAGTCTATACCTACGATGTGTACTAAGTTAGTGAGAGTAGAGTTAACGAATATGTTGAAAACAAGGTCGGGACCAAATTCTAGCCCTCCACTATAAATCATTATCTGATAGCTTCCATAGGTTGTATTGAATGGGATAGGCACTATTACTTGGAACTCTCCATTTTCATCAGCAGTCACGGATCCATTAAAGATTATAGAGCCATCAGAAACTATTATAACTACAGTGGAGTATGGTTCAACTCCTCCTCTCATCTTCTCAGAACTCACACTAATAACCTCCAAGCTAACAGGACGTGGACTCGATTCAAGTATCTTCTTTACCACTCTCCTCAAGTATCTTCTTCATCCTGTAGGCTGTATAGATCTTCCTCTGCCCAGGCTTCACACCGATTAATACACCTATTCTTCTCGAGTTTCTGAATACTTCTATCAAGGCACCTATGTCTTATCCTCCAGCTTCTCCTCATCTTTCTATCAAGCTCGTATAATGCTTCTAATCCTTTCCGAGTGCTTACGCCTCCTAAACTTAGAATTCTAGAGGCCATGTATGATATCTGATTTGCGACTGGTTTTCCACCTCTTCTTAATACATGTGTTGTTTAAAGAGATTCGCATTTTCTAACTGAAGACGAAGGAGGAAATCCAAAAAGAAGAAATAAGACATAAAGCATCAAAATTAAAAATAGTTGAGGGAGGAGCTGGTTTAGTAGCCCTAGCAACCCAATAAATATATTTGTGTTCCTCGCTTCGAGCGTTTTGGGCTCGCCGAGCCTAAATACTTCTTCATGTGGGTCTTGCTAGGGCTTATGCCCCAGCCCCGTCCCCAGCAAGCCCTATCTGCTTTCTTGCTTCAATTACCATCCTTGGAACCCTCCTCATATCTTTGTATCTTGGTGGACGATACTCACCATTCTTGCATAGAATAGCATTAGTAAGCATTATTAGATATTTATCACTATTCTTCTCTTGAGTAGGGTATTCCTAGTGATGCAGGTGCTCCTACCTTCTTCTTTATGCTTTCAGTTGAGATTATTATCAATGTTATTATCGTCATAATGTAGGGGAGCATTGCTAGGAAGTATGGGCTTTGAGCTCCTAGACCAAATAATTGTAGTCTATACTGGAATGTTTCAACCCCTCCGAAAAGATATGCTCCTAGGATTGCTCTCAGCGGGCTCCATGTAGCAAGTATGACTAGTGCGAGAGCTATGAATCCTCTACCAGCTGTTACTCCCTCTCTCCAGAATGGGTGGAAGCCTATAAAGAAGTATGCTCCAGCTAGGCTTGCAAATGCTCCGCTTATAATGGTTGTAGCTCTCCTCACCATGTAAATATTTACGCCTAGTGAGTCGGCCATAGATGGGTTTTCACCAACAGACCTTATGGTTAAGCCTATTCTAGTCTTAAATAGGATAAACCACATAAGTATAGAGAGGATTAACGAAAAATATACCAATACATTATGGCTGAAGAACATTTTACCTAATATTGGAATATCTGATAATACCGGTATCGGGATTTCTGGAAGCTTCTCAGCCTGCTGAGTCAATAGCATCTCTTCTGGAAGGGAGGGATTCAGCTTCAATAATATGTTCTTTCTAATTTCTGGGAATGTGAAGAATCCACTTAAACCTATTCCAAGTAGTGTTAGAGCTAAACCTACTAAGACTTGATTCAACTTCATGTCAACAGCTAGGATGGAGAGGATGAACCCCATTAATGCACCTACTATAGCAGCGATGAATATTGCTAAAAGATGCCCATACGCTATTGAGAATATGAAAGAGATTGCCGCGCCCATTATCATCATTCCTTCAAGACCTAGATTTAGAACTCCTGAACGTTCAGCATAGGTCTCACCTAGAGAAGCTAGAAGATAAACCGTCCCCATCTGGACAGTTAATTGAAGAACTTGCTCAACCCATTGAATACTCATCTAACCCTCCCCGGGTGATCGTTATCTTATATCTTTTCATAAATTCACCTATTACTATAAATAGAAAGATTAATGCTTGATACATTTCTACTGCTGCTTCGGGGATCCTTAATGTTGCCTGTAAAATGTCTCTGGCGACGAATAACCCTCCGAAGAATATGCTGATGGGAATTATTAACCAGGGATTTAATGCTGAGAGTAGAACTACGATTATTGCAGTATATCCGTATCCAGGTGAAGCTCTCGGTCTTAATCTTCCAATTATGCCACTTACAATTGTTAAACCTCCTATACCTGCTATGCCTCCACCTATAAACCCTCCTACTGTAACTACCCTGGAGAGATTTATCCCAGCATATCTCGCTGTCTCAACACCTTCTCCAACAACTTTAAGCTCAAATCCTAGCTTCGTATATCTAAGAATTATGAAGACTATAACTGCAGTCAGAGATAGTAGCAGTAAGCCTCCATAAGCGAATTCTCCGAATATTACCGTTAACTTAGAGTATTCTGGGAAAGGTACTGAGAGGGGGAAACCATATCCTTTTGGGTCTCTCCATGGACCATATATTAAGAAGTCTACAAGATACATTGCTACATAATTCATCATTAATGTTGTAAGTATCTCGTTTACTTTCATCTTAGCCTTCAGGAAAGCTGGTAGGCAGCACCATAACCCACCTGTAAAGAATGCTGCTAATATCATTAATAATAAGACTAAGTAGTCTGGGATTAATCCATAGTATACATGGAGCAGTACTATGCCAGTCGAGGCAAGCATGCCCATGTACATCTGGCCTTCAGCTCCAATATTCCAGAAATTCATCCTGAAAGCAATACTCAGCCCTAGAGCAGCTAACCCTATAGGTATAGCTCTCTTAAATGATTCTAAGAGGAGTGTGGGAGAAGCAAAGACTCCTCCTATATAAGAATATACTTCTAATGGGTTTAAACCTATAATAGTGAAGAATAAACCTGCTACCCCGAATGCTATAATGACGGCAAAGAAAGTTGTTAGTATGGAAAGTTTACGGCTGTAGTATAACCTCTTTTGTATCTTAATAATGTATGGTATTGTTGATGTCCTAGCCACGTCAACCACCGTCATATTGCAGATGCTACCTGCACACCAGCCATCATTAAACCAATCTTTTCTATATCTACTTCTCCAGGTTTAAATATGCCTACAATTCTACCATCATGCATTACAGCAACCCTATCACTAATCATTAATGCTTCCTCGATATCTTCTGATATGAAAAGTATTCCCGAGCCTTTCCTACTATATCCTATAAGTGTCTTGTGTACGAATTCTGTTGCACCTATGTCGAGCCCTTTAGTCGGGTAAGCAGCTACTATTAATTTAGGTATCTTGTCTCCGATTAACCCTGATAGTTCTCTCGCTAGAATAAGTCTTTGAAGATTCCCTCCTGAGAGAGACTTAGCTTTAGTGGAGAGGCTTGGAGAAACTATCTGAAAGTTTTTAATCAGTTCATCGGCTTTCTTATAAATCTTCTTCCAATTTATCAGTATACCGTTAGAATATGGTTTATATCTATATGCCTTCATAAATAAGTTATCGACTATAGTTAGGTTTGGAGCGATACTGTATTTAAGGGGTTCTGGTGGGATATAGGCTACACCTAGCTTGATAATCCTATCTGGACTACTATTAACAATATTTATACCGTCAATGAGTATAGAGCCTTCAGCTGCTTTCCTTAATCCAGCTATTACTTCTACTAGCTCCTGCTGACCATTACCAGTTACACCTATAACCCCGACTATCTCATTCTTCTTTACAACTAGTTCTACACCTTTAAGTGCAAGTACTCCCTTATCATTAAAAGCTTTAAGATTTTTTATGATTATAGCTTCTCCACTTGGTTTAGATTCTTTTTTCTCGATAGTGAATAATACTGGTCTACCCACCATATATTGGGCAAGCTCTGACATATCTGTCTTATTGGTCTCCTTCGTTATTACTACTCTTCCCTTCCTCATTACAGTGACTCTATCACTAATAGCGAATACTTCATCAAGCTTATGTGTAATGAAGATTATTCCTTTTCCTTCTTTAGTCATCCTTCTAAGAGCTTGGAATAGTATTCTACATTCTTGAGGTGTAAGAACAGATGTAGGCTCATCAAGTATTAGTATGCGTGCATCACGGTACAAGAGCTTCAGCAATTCTACCTGCTGTTTCTCACCTGCAGTAAGCTGCCAAACATAAGCGTTAGGGTTTATTCTCCAACCATATGATTCTGCAAGCTTCCTGATCTCCTCGCTTATCTTCTTATAATTTATTATGAAGCCAACTTCTTTTAAGCCTAGGATAATATTCTCAAGGATCGTGTGGGAAGGTATAAGCTTAAAGTTTTGGTGAACCATCCCTACCCCAAGCTTTATCGCATCTCTAGGAGAACTTATCTCAACCCTCCTACCCTCGATATATATTTCTCCACTATCTGGACGATAAAGACCATAAAGGATATTCATTAAAGTAGTCTTACCTGCACCATTCTCTCCAAGCAATGCATGTATCTCTCCTCTGATAAGGGTAAAGTCTACGTTATCATTTGCTAATACCCCTGGAAAATGTTTTACTATACCTTTAAGGGATACAAGCTCAGTCAAACCTTCTCCCCATATGAGTGATGTCGATTCTTAAATAAAAAGTATGTAGGAGTTTAAGCAGTTCTATCCTTTTTCTCAACTATTTGGGTAATGGCTCCTCAATATATTCTACATGCCAATCCATATTCCATAAGATGTCATGGTCTGCTCTTTCACCGCTCTTAATTCTTACTTCTCCAGATTGGTCTCTTATAGGTTCACCTAGATTTCCTTCAACACTGAAAGGTTCAAAGATCAGCTCCTTCATTTCTTCATATTTCTTCTTTATCTCAAGCTGCCACTCGCTTGGAATCACTGGGTTGAGTGGAGCTAGATAGACTGTACCTTCAGGCTTCCCTGCCGTACTCTTCTCAGGTGGAAGCCTCCATCTATATGGAATATAATCACCTATCCTTGTCCATATGTCTACTGTCTGCCAACTATTTGTTGCCACCATTCTATAAAAGTCGAGGTATATCGGTCCCCAGTTAGCTATCTGACCTGTTAAGTGTGCTGTTGGTCCATACTCCCTCATATCGCTATAATGGCTGAAGCTCCAAACCTTTCTACCCTTCTTATGGTATTCTTCTGCAACCTGTAGAACAGCGGGGGTATCTTCAGTGAATGCTAATACATCACAATTCTTTTCTTCTACTAACGCTATTGCCGCTGACCTAGCTTTCTCTGGAGCAACCCATTCGAATATCCAGCTTACATGTGCTTTAATATTCTTACCAGTTCTCTTCTTGTATGCATAATTGGCTCCTAAAACGAATGCATTAATATGTCTAACTACTTCAGGTATTGGGTATGCTCCAACATATCCAACTACACCCGTCTTGGTGACCGCTCCAGCAGCTAAACCATTTAGATAATACAGTTGATAGAATTCTGCGAATGCTGCACTCATATTCTCTGGAGCATTTCCAGCAGCTCCACTTCTATAACCACTTATATGAACGAAGTATCTATCAGGATACTTTCCCGCTGCTTCAGCTGTTCCATCCATAAACCCGAAGCTAGTCGTAATTATTAAGCCGCATCCTTTTTCAACTAGGCTTGTAATTGCTCCTGCTACTTCAGCTTCTGGAACCCTCTCAATGTATGTACTCTCAACCTGGTTTACACCGAATCTTTCATCAGCCCATCTCCTACCACGGTCATGCCCATAAGACCAACCATAATCACCTACAGGTCCAACATAGATATATCCAACCTTCAATTTCTTAACTGCTGGGGTAGTGATAGTCTTCGTGACTTCATGGGTAACGGTAGTCGGAGGTACAGCTGATGTTCCAGCAAGATATCCTGAAACTCCTCCTATAACTCCAGCAGCAACTATGCCTCCCATAGCAGCGGCTTTAGTTACTCCGAGAAATTTTCTTCGTGAAATCCTTCTATCAAGGATACTACTCTTATTTTCTTCCATGTTTATGTAAATCGTTAAGCGGATTCATATACTTTCATTACATGTTCGAATCAATTTATCATAAACAGGTTAACCCGAGTCATCATGGATTAAAGACTAAGACTCACAGGTTATCACTGGTTTTTCTGAATCCTTTCAAAGTCTATAAATATACTTGGCCATCCCGTAAAATCATTTCACAAGTATAGGTATGCTTTTCAGTCTTCAGTTACAATATATCTATACTATCGCTCCAATTATTTATTTCCCCCAAGTCACGAGCTACTTATTCAATATGATTTATTGATTCTTGAGAGAATCCATATTTCATATTTTATTAGAGGACCTTTAAAGTTCAATTCTTCAGCCACCTATCTTATATATCTATTTCTTCTTTTAGATTTTTATTGTTAACAATGTATTCTCTCTAGACATTTTATTGAGATTTTAATATAGGTAAGACTAGATAAAGTATCGGGCTCTCTTTGTCTGAGGTTTGGTTTTTTGCTTATGGTTGGGCTTTGGATAAGAGCTTATTGAGGAAGGTTATTGGTGAGTGTGGCGAGCCTAGGAGGGCTATCCTACGTGGTTATAGGCTAGTCTTTGACGTTTTTTCTCCAAGCTGGAGGGGTGGTGTCGCTAATATTGTAGAAGATGTTGATAGTATAGTTTATGGTGCCGTCTACAAGATTGATTTGAACCAACTAAGAAGATTGGATGAGGCTGTCGGTGTACCTCACATATTCTCTAGACGTAAAGTCGTTGTAGAGATCGAGGGCATAGGGAATTTCGAGTCAATAACCTATATATCAACGTCTGGGAGAGGAAGATGGGTTAAGCCTTCAGAACAATATCTGAGTGCATTCTTACGTGGCTTAAAACAATTAAAGTATGAAGACGACATCACTCAGAAGATTAAGAAGATAGCGTTTGGAGAGAGATAAAGTATAGTGTTTAGGGATGGGTAAAGCTTTAGAGCTTACTGCTTTTCTCTCTTATGACTGACTCAATCTTTTCTATCTGAGGTGGCTTAGTTATCTTTAACCTCTTCTCAGCTGCTTTCAATATAGCTCTAAGCATTTCTGGGTAGCTCATCCCTATATATGCTGCTGCTTTGGCTAAGTGTCCATCCCAGCACCATCCAGGGTTAGGATTGACTTCTAGGAGTCTCGGATTGCCTTCAGAATCCAGCCTCCAATCGAATCTTGCATAATCTCTACACTCAAGTCTATTGAATAGCTTTACACTACATTCAATAATGTAATCTTTAACTTCTTGTGGTATATTGGCAGGTATAGACTTTATGTTCCAGTATGGTGAGTCAGGAATCCATTTTGCTTCATAACTACATATTGGTGGAAGACTCCCGGGGAGTACGCTATAATCTTCTTCAGTTATCGGTAAAGCTATATAATCTTCTGGAGGATTACCGATTATTCCAAGGGTTAAGTCTTTCCCAGTAAGGAATTCCTCGATTAATATTGGTTTATTATAATTGAATTTCTCCTTAAGCTCTGAGATTGCATTTAGTAATTGTTCTTCATTATATACAACGCTTCTACTCGTTATACCGAAGCTACTATCCCCGAAGTTTGGTTTAACAATGACTGGGAAATCGAATGGTATCTGTACTTTTATGTCGTCAGTCTTCAAGAATACTGCTCTAGGAACAGGTATACCCATCTCTCTTGCAATACCTCTAACAAGGCTTTTATCAAAACAGTATGCAAGGCATTGTGGGCCTGCTCCAGTATAGGGTATGCCGAGGACATCTAGTAGTGCAGGTATATGTAATTCCTTCCTTGGGTCATTATAAAATCCCTCATCACAAAGATTGAATATCAGGTCTATCTTATTTTTAAGTTTTAGTATGTCTTGCAGTAATGTATCGTGATTCATCAAGTATATGAATTCATATTCTTTCAATTCGCTTAATGCTTGTATGAGCTTGTTTATCGTATAGTAATCGTCTTCGTCAAATACTCCTCCAGGCTTAGTGATGTCGGTCTTTGATGCATCTCCGAGTATTACTGCAACTCTCATCTTTAAACCATTACTCCTCTTCTTTACAGGTGTCCATTCTTTCTTCGCATTAGCCGTAACGATAATCCTCTTCTCCATCATTCCTAGGTCTTGGTTCCTCTTAGAATCAGGGGAAAGTTCTCCGTGGAATACTATATTTGTAAAACCTGCCTTTTCTAGTACCTGTCTTAACATTTCTCTATTGTAGAGTCTTATAGCGTAGACCTGGTCTGCTATAACGCCTTTCCTAACATTTGCTATTATTTCTCTTGATATTAATCTTTGTCCATCCGATGATAGTGAGCGTTCCCTACATACAAACATTTGTTTATTAATCCATTCCCAAGACCTCTTCTGATAATTCTCTTTGAGGTGGCTTCCATCAGCTACATCTATTAGTATCTTACCCCATGGTCTTAAAACTCTCCTAACTTCTTTCAGGACTTGAAGGTCATCTCTAATTGATTCAAAGTATCCAAAGCTATTCCCCAATATCATGACTACGTCGAAGCTGTCAGCTTGGTATGGTAGTCTTCTTGCATCTCCCTCTCTAAACTTTACTCTTAACCCTTCTCTCTCTGCTTGGAGCCTCGCTCTCCTAATAAGATAGTGGGAAATATCCAATCCTTCAACATTCTTAAAACCTCTTCTGGCTAATTCTAGAGAGTGCCTTCCATGTCCACAGCATAGGTCTAGAATACTATCTTCAGGTTTCAATCCAAGGATATGTGTGAATAAATCTACCTCCCTTCTAGTTATCTCTTGATCATTTACGACGTCTTCATCAGTCTTGAGATACAATGAGTTAAAGATATGCTTCCACCAATCAGGTTGAACATATTCTTCAAGATCTGGTATCGGTCCAAGGAACTTCTTTACCCGTTCACGGCTTCTAGCTTCTCTCAATCTATTCTGACGTCTAGTTGATTCACTATCTGAGGGGCTCTCCCCCATGTTCACCTAACCTATCAACTTATTCACGTTTAAGACATGAATATAACCTTTAACCTCTCTAAAAGCTAGAAAGAGAGCTTGAACTCTTACTTAACCATCCTTGGCCAGACATGTAGCGGCAGGTAACACTATACTTTAATTGGAGGAGGTAGAAGATTGAATGAGGATGGATTGGTATAGCTTAGCCGATCTTTATGATATTCTTTCCAGATATGCTTATCTAGGTGCATTCATGATATCTCTACTAGGTAGCCTTATACCATTCCTTCCTCTACCATATCTTATCCCAATAGTTTTAATGGCCGATAAGTTCAACCCAGTAATTTTGGGGATAGCCGCTGGGGTGGGAGGAGCTGTAGGAAAGATTACATCATATGTTGTTGGTAGGGTTAGTAGGAGGTTCTTCTCATTAAAGAATAGTAAGGAGAGCTTTATGGCTAGAGCAATAAATAAGTATGGTGTTTTAGCTGTTTTCTTGTTTGCCCTCACACCATTACCAGATGATGTATTGTATATCCCAGCGGGTTTCGCTAGAATGAACTTCATAAAATTCATGGTTGCAAACGCGTTAGGTAAGATAGTTCTCACGATAATTGTGGCCCTCCTTGGAAGAGCATACTTTACAATAGTTAGACTGTATATCGGTAGTGGGGCAGGCATATACCCTGTAATAGGCTCCATAATATTCATGATTATACTAAGCATAATATTATTTAAGATAGATTGGGAGAAAGTTATCGAGAACTACAAAAAACACGGATTAATAAAAACAGTAAAGATACTGTTATCCCTACCCAAAGGTAACCCTAAAAACGAGCAGCTATAGATAAAACCACAACCAATAAAAACTCAAGTTAGGTTTAATACTCGAAAAGAATAGGTAAAACAAGGGGCCCGTAGCTCAGTCAGGTAGAGAAAACACATCCACCTAGAGCGGCGGGCTCTTAACCCGTTGGTCGGGGGTTCGAATCCCCCCGGGCCCGTAACTATACAGTGTAAGCTATGAATAATTGAATTAAGAGGAGATATAGTAGCAGGTTCTTCCTTGTAAAAACTAAAAATGTAAATTTGAGAAGATGTTTTTATTGTTGCAGGTTTTGTTAGATGGAGTTTGCAGATATCTATATCTGTTTACATCCACCGAAGACTACAGGCATTATTGCTATTTCATCTCCTGGGTTTATCTTGATAGATTTTACATCGCTGAATCTATGAACGCTAAGACCGTTTATGATTAGGAGGAATCTACCATTTAAGAGTAGTTGAGAAATCTTCTCAATAAGAGCGGTATTATTTTTCATGGTCTCCGCTAAGATCTATCAAGTGAAGTCTCCATACTCATGGTGCATACATTTTCGATTATCTGGTCTGTGATTCCGATTAATTTTATCTTAACCGTCTTGCTCATAACCCTATATTGAAAAATAGTTAAGCAAGTAATAACTTTTTAAAGCTATCAATGATCTAACAACTTAAGATATAAAGCCTTTACACGTTAAGTTAATAGGCCCACATGACATATTGTAAAAGTTTATTTTCTGAGGAATCAATATGATTATCATGGCCGAATTCTACGACGTCATCATAATAGGTGACGGAGTAGCAGGGGTAAAAGCTGCAACTGTAATTAGAGACTTAAATAAGCAGGTGAGAATAGGTGTTATGACGAAGGAGCCATTTATCTATACCAAGATGGGTCTGAACTATATAATAAAATCCGGTTCTTCAATAGATCTCTTCAAACTGCTGCTCGATGCTAATAGAATAGGAATAGATGTTTTAGTTAATAGTGTTGTTACTCGTATAGATTTTGAGAAAAAGACTTTAAAGGTTAAACAAAACGATACCTTCCGAATATATGCCTTTGATAAGCTAATTTTAGCGATGGGTGGAAAACCATAATTCCAGATATTGAAGGTGTAGGCAAGATCGGGGTCTTGACTTTTAATGATTATGATAATGCGATGAATATTAAGAACTATATTAGATCCGGCATGAATATTTACATAATCGGAACAGGGCTGGTTGGTTTGTTGTTAGCTGAGGCGTCGAAATTTAATGGTTTGAAAGTTACTTTAGTAGATGCATTGCCTGGTATAGGGCTTACAATCGTGGAGGAAGAAATTTCTAAGTATCTAGTAGATAAACTAGTTAGTAGGGGTGTCAGGATACTTACTTCGGCAGAGATTGAAAGAATTTTAGGAGATAGAAAAATTAAGAAAAAAGTTAGAAAAGTAATCATAAATGGGGATAAATATGAAGCTGACCTAATTGTGTTTACAATAGGCATTACGCCGAATATCGATCTAATTCGTAGATCAGGTATTGAATTAGGGGTTAAAAAACGCAATTAGGACAAATGAGAAAATGGAGACTAACGTAGATAATGTATATGCAATTGGTGACTGTGCGACCTCTATGGATTATTTTACGAAGAAAGAAGCGTATAGACCTTTAGGAATCCTCGCTGTATCTATGGCGGATATAGTAGGAAGAAATGTAGCTGGAATTGAAACAAGTTACGAAGGCTTAATTCCAATGCAGTATTTTGAAGTATTCAATAACTCAATCATTAAGATTGGATTAAATATTAAAGAAGCTAGAGAATTAGGACTAAATGCAGCTAAGAAGCTAGTAAGATACAAAGTCCCTGGGGTAGGGATGCATCCCATTAGCTTACTTATTCACTTAAAGAATAGACGAGAAGAGCTAATCGGATGGCAAGTGATAAGCCCTTGGCTGGCATCCTACAAGTCTGCAATATTCATTAATGCAATAAGAGAGAGACTAGGCTTGAGCGAGTTTCTAGATTTAGAAAAAATATTGAGACAGTAGATATAATATGTTAAGGTCTTATCGCAGCTGATGGGCCTCTACTAACTCCAGCGGCTTTGAGCGATTTAACATATTCAACTACTAACTTATCAACTGCTTTCACTGGTTTCTCATATCTCAAAGCATTAAATGCACATGCATTTACGCATGCAGGCTCTCCCTCACAAAGATCACATTTAACAACTCTACCGGAACTATCAATACTTATCGCACCGTATGGACAAGCATACATACATGCTTTGCAATTTATGCAGGTTTTGTAATCAATATATACTGCGCCTGTTTTGCCATTTCTATGAATAGCTCCAACTCCGCATGCTTCTTGGCATGGAGCGGGATTACAATGTAGGCATGTAGCAGGAATAAAGTGGCCTGTTTCCTTCCATGTGAATACTCTAATTCCGCTATTAGTTCTACCGAAGTTCTGATTCTTCTTAAAACTACATGCGAGTGTGCATCTTTCACTTCCTCTACCAATTTTCTGGGCAGCTATTCTAGTTCCCTCCGCTAACACATCTCCAAGTCCTTCTCTATTCGCAATCTTCTCTACCATTGCTACTAATGCTTCTGCATTTCCAAGCTTCAATTCGATACCTCCGGTATCTTCACTTGTTAGTAATCCTCTCTCAAAAAGCTCCATGCTCCAAGCTATCACAGAGCCTGTCGTGATAGTATCTAAGCCATATTCATCGCATAGCTGATTTGCTTTTATGATAGCGTCAAATCTTGATGTACCAGTGTTAGCTCCAATTAGGTCGGCTGTTTCATATTCTGGTCCTTCAACCAATGTGTTTGCCCATGGTCCATAATCAACTAAGACATAATTATGGCACCCTATTGGACATGAAAAGCATGCTCCTCTCTTAATAGAATGTTTTAGAACAACATTGGCA
>Ga0209183_1000574_pt1 | contig 14403 bp, 11 predicted proteins | sample LHCtaG_2_FD_184120 | JGI IMG/M metagenome (GOLD analysis project Ga0209183, IMG submission 184120) | Hot spring microbial communities from Little Hot Creek, USA to study Microbial Dark Matter (Phase II) - LHC4sed_replicate (SPAdes)... | ecosystem: Environmental > Aquatic > Thermal springs > Hot... | reverse complement strand
AGCCTACCAGAGCGCTTATGACCTCGCCCTCGGACGGTGCCTCTCCTTCCACCACCTCTAGGCCTCCTATCGACCTCAGGATGAGCGAGACCTTGGCGGCGTATATGTAGACTTGGACCTTTTCCCCGCCCCTCTTTATGACGCCCTGAGTCGCGTAAAAGGGCTCGGCCTCGTCCACGTAGTGAAAGGACCTTACGTAGTTGAGATCCTCCTGTGTGAGCTTGTAGTCCGACGATGGGTAAATTACGACGACGTTTTGTCCGAACGAGGCTATCTGGTTCACTATGTAGTCCGAGTAACCCGCCACGACGGAGCCCATCATCACCATGACCAACGGACCTATCATTATTCCCAGCACGGTCAACGACGACCTCAGCTTCCTCTCCCTCAGCGCCTTAAACGCCAGCCTAAAGGTGTCGATTAAGAAGGCCATTGGCGCGAACTTCATTGAGCCACGGCCTCGGCCCGTATTTTCCTCACGTGCGATTTATACAGCCTGAAGATCAAGAGCCCCGCCGATGTGAGGAAGGCCGCTACGATCGCTATCGCCAAGACCCCGTAAAATGCCGAGGGGGCCTCGCCAGTCGGCCTCTCCTCAACCTTCGGCTGCGCTCGAGTAATGGAGATCGTGACCTCTCGCTCATAGTGTTCATTGAAGATGTTGTAGTAGCCTACGCACAGCTTCGCGGTATCGCCCACGTCCCCTGGGACTAGCACTTTAACCCTGAAGGCCGTCTGAGAGCCCGGGTCCACGTCCCCTAAGAAGGAGCTTGAGGAGCTGTTCCCAGCGCAAACCCTCACCTCGACCCTATAGGCCGTGGCCGAGCCGTAGTTTACGAGGGTGCCGCTGACCTCGAGGGTGTCGCTGGAGGCCTCCGCCCTCAAGTCCTTGACGACTATGTCTATGAAGGGCTCTAGGGCTATGGTCACTGTCGTGTCGAAGCTGTGCGAGTAGCCGTTGGGGTCCTTGTACGAAATCGATACGGTCAGCGGGACGACACCATAGTTCACTACGGTCGTCGCCCCCATCGCGCTCTGGTAGCCTGTGGGGTTGAAGGCTAAGGTCACCGGAATGGCCACTTGAGAGTTGGGGCTGAGGGAGTCTATGTAGATCGTAGAGGGCGTAGCTATGAGAAGGGGTGTGCTGGTAGCGCTTTGGACGGGCCTTATCGTCAGCTCGACGTTGTACATGGGCGAGCTGCCTACATTGCGGAGCCACAGAGTCGCGTTGGTGTACTTGCTCTTCGCGCTCAATGAGCACGAAAACCTGACCTCCACGTATTTGGTCGAGCCCAGGACGACGAGCGGTACCTCGATCCGGCACTTCCTGGCGCAGCCCCAAGAATCCACGTAGCTCACGTCGCCCGCGGCTAGGTAGGTCCCGGTTGAATTGACGAGCACGTTCAGCGGCACTAGGAAGGAAATAATGTCTCCTCTGGAGTATTGTTGCGCTTGGGAAGGCGATGGCGTTGTTGGCCTTATCATAGATATGATCGCCTGTAGGTTCTGCGGGATCGCTTGTTGAGCTATTTGAATCGCCTCTGGCGTCGCCGGAGCAACCTTGACCCTCGAGGAGTTGTCTATTGAGCTGAAGAAGCCTTGAGGTAGGCTGAGCTCTAGGACGGGGCCGCTCATCGAGTCCACGTAGTTGTTGCGGATGTCCACCCTCAGCAACGAGCCATAGGTCCCTGGCTCAGCGGCAGACCTCAGCCAGCTAGCGCTCACTAGCTCTAGAGCTTCTGAGTCGTTCACAACGCCCAAGCTAACCTCGTACTCCTCGACCCTCCTAGAACCGGGGCCGCCGGACTCGACTACGTAATCGAGAGTAAGGGCGGCCTTGTAGGCCCCTGGCCTCACGTCATCCACAGACACCCTGAACGACAGAGTCGTCGTTGAGTAGCTCCGGACGGGCCCTTCGACGTACGCGATCGCGGTTGGCCCTCTATCACCTCTGAAGCCCGATGGCAGCGCGAGCGACGCCTTCAAGCCCCTCACTGAGAAGGGCAACCTGTTAGCCACGGTGACCTGGTACGTGGCGTTGTCCGTGCGCGGGAACACGTTGTAGTTGTTGAGCCAGCCGTACGAGATTACATAGAGGCCCTCACTCTCAGTCCCAACGTACCTCTCTACGAAGACCTGTGCACTCTGGCTATCGCTGATCTTAACTAGCGTGCCTCTCCCCAAGTCAATCCAGTACTTTAAGTCTACCGTCACGGAGAAGCTCTGAGGCGCGCTCTCCTTGACGTTGAAGTAGAAGGTTAGGTCACATGAGCCCCCGGAGTATATCCTAGCCGAATAGACCTGCTCGGACTTCACTGGCTCTAGGTGCTGAGAGTTCGCTCTGGCCGTGAGGCTCGTGACGTCGTACTTCCCCACGTTAACTATCGTTATTGTCAGGGGAGCGTACTTGGAGCTGGGGTATGTTGGAGATGGTCTCGCCTCGCCCCACTGCGTCGAGAACAGCTTGAGCACGTAGAGGTCTGCCGTCGGGGCCTCTACCTCAATGGTTAGGGGGACGGTCGTAAAAGCGTTGTAAGCGACGCCGTCGGGCGTCTGAGCGACGCCGTCGATGTAGAGGGTCGCGGAGTGGTTACCTGGCCTCACGTCTTCGCCTACGTCTATGTCGCTGAACTCTATCGTTGCTTGATCTCCTCTGGCCAGGGCCTCGAGCCGAGTCGTTGACTCCTCGGGGCTCATGCCGCTAGGTAGCCTAAGCTTAACGATCGCGTTCCTCAGGTCGCAATCCCCCACGTTCCTAATGGTCACCCTTAGAGACGTGCTGGTGGTCCCAGGGTAGGCTCCGGGACTCCACGAAGTATCGACCGCTAAGAGATTCAGTTGAGGATACTGAGCTACGACTAAGCCGATCGAGTAGCTCTCGCTGAGCTGTGACGTTTCATTTCTAAAGCTTATGACCAGCGTCGCGGCGTAAACTCCTGGATCCACGCTCTTGTCAACGTCGAGGTAAAACTCGAAGTAGAATACGTCGCCAGGCGACGCGGAGGTCTTCGCCGTGTCGCTTAAGTCTCTGGCAGGCGACGTTGAACTGTAGCTAGGGGATATCCCGCTTGGCAGGTCCTTTAGTTGCCCGGTTATAGAGTAAATACGTGGTGCTCCTACGTATTGCACGTCCACCCTCAAGCTGGCCCTTCTACTTCCGGGACAGACGTCGGTACCAGCAGAGGACTTGAAAGTAGTCGACAAGATCTCGAAGTCATCTGAAGAGGCTGACGCCGCGGTAGACGCGATGGCTAAGATGGGCAATAAGATCGCTAGGGCAATTACCATGAATATGCTTTTGCGAGTCAGAGAGACCCCCGAAAATCGCCGTAAAGGCTTCTCATAAACTTTCGCTTGTCATTATAATACACTATGTAAGCGTTATGTAAGCGTTCTAACGAGGTCCACGCCTTCGAAGTACAGGGCATCTGATCATACGATCTCTTGGTCGGCCCTCATCGAATGTTGCCTTTAGATTCTTTGCCCTGCGTCTTAGGCCTTTACCAAGAGGCTTTGGCTCTTGTCGGGCTCTCTTATGTCGACTATAACGCCGTCCCTTATCACGTATATCTTGTTTGCGCAGTTGGCCACCTCAGGGTCGTGGGTCACTATTATTATCGTCTGGCCCGCTTTGTTGAGTTCCAAGAACGTGTTTAAGACTATCTTCGCCGAGGCCCTGTCCAAGTTCCCAGTGGGTTCGTCGGCCAGTATGATCGAAGGCGATGCGACTATGGCCCTAGCAATTGCCACCCTCTGTTGCTGGCCTCCGGACAGTTGAGTAGGCCTCTTAGACAGCCAGCTCTCGTCACCACCGACCCTTTGAATGGCCTCTACAGCCATTTTGGCTCGGACAGACCTCGACAGCCCCCTCGCGATCAGCGGAAGCTCCACGTTCTCTAAGACCGTGAGCCTGCCGACTAAATTGAACTGCTGAAAGACGAAGCCTATCTTGTAGTTCCTGAAGTTTGCCAGCTCTCGATCGCTGAGCGTGCTCGTGTCGACGCCGTCGATATAGACCTTCCCCTTGGTCGGTCTGTCGAGCAGGCCTATCATGTTCAGGAGGGTCGTCTTGCCAGAGCCTGAGGGACCCATTATCGCTATGATGTCCCCCCTCTCAACGCTGAGAGAGACGCCTCTTAGGGCCCACACCATGGTGCTCCCTAGCTTGTAGGCCTTGTGCACGTCGTTTACAACTACGACGTGGCCTGGCATCTCCTTCGCCTCGTCGATTTCTTAGAGAAGCCTAAAAATCTTTAGCTTGACAGCAAGAGAGGGCATAGAGCTTGGCAGTCTTGGCGTCGGCACAAGGGGCTTGTGGTAGAGAAGACACTAAGACTGCACTACCTCATGGGCTCTTTGAGGTTTAGAAGCTTTCGTCAGGAACTCCTCTAGCGCCTTCACGTTTTCTTCATGGCAGCTGTCTCTGCGCTCGTCGACCCTCAAGCCCAGCTTCCTAGCTCTCTTTACGTCGAGCCCTACAGCTTTGAGCTCCGGTATGCTAAAGCCCCTGCCCGGGCGCAATTTTATTGGGAGCTCCTTGCGGAGAGGGGCTTGGACTATGGGCCTCGGGGCCTCTACGTCCTTCGACATAGTCGTCCAGCTCCGGGAAAAGCTGAAGGCGAGGATTTAAAGCTCACTCCTCGGCGGCTCCGAGGTCTGTGATGAACCTCCACGGTTCTGAGGAGTGATGACATTTGCACGTGCTGAGCCCTCCATCGATGACTCGAGGGAAGCTTTAATCGACGTCCACCCTCGATATCTCGAGGGGACTTGAGGGTCTTATTGGTGACTGGCAGAGCCGCTTCCAAGATCGTCGAGGAGTACGCCTCGAGATCCGGCGTGGACTTCGAGGTCTATGTGATGCCCCATGAAGTTGCGGCCCTAATACCCTCTCGAGAGATAGCCAAGAAGTTAAAGGAGAAGGGGGTCGGGGGCTTCGACTTAATATTGGTCCCAGGGCTCATCAGCGGAGATGTCTCGGTGATAGAGAGGGAAGTAGGGGTGCCGACCTTTAAGGGGCCTATTCACGCAGCTGACCTACCTCACGTGCTCTCGATGTTGAGCAAGGTCGAGCTGTCAAAAGTAGATCCGGCTTGCAAGGTCTTGAGGGTGAACAGGGAGGCCGAGGATCAGAGGACCCTAAGCGCCATAGAGGATGAGCTGGCCAGTAAGGCCCTCTTCGACGTGGCTGGAGTGCCAATAGCCAAGGGATCCTTGAGGGTAGTCGCCGAAGTCACCTTTGCCTCGATCAAGGGCGTCAACGCGGCAGTGAATGAGGCCCGCAGATACAAGAGTTATGGAGCCGACATAATAGACGTGGGCATGGTGGCCGGGGAGAGCAGGCCTGAGATAGCTAGCGCGCTGGTAAAAGCAGTTAAGAGGGAGATCGAGGGACCCGTGAGCATAGATTCTACGGATCCCAGTGAGATAATAGCTGCCGTCGAGGCCGGGGCTGACCTTGTCATAAGCGTGGACAAAGGGACTTTGGAAGACCTAGAAGACCTGCCCCGCGACGTAGCCATCGTCGTGATACCAACAGACGTCAAGAGGGGTTACTACCCATCGAGCGTAGACGAGAGGGTTAAGTCTCTTGAAAAGGCCGTCGACGTTGCTCGGAGCATGGGGTTCAAGAAGGTGATAGCTGACCCCATACTCAGCCCTCCTCTGCAACCAAGCCTTTTTGAGTCCCTAGTAGCGTACTACGTATTCGCCAAGAGGCACCCCGACATGCCGATGCTTATGGGGGTTGGGAACGTCACCGAGCTAATGGACGCAGATAGCCCAGGTGTCAATGGACTTATGGCCGCCATAGCGGCCGAGCTCGACATATCGTTACTACTGACGACCGAGGCCAGTAACAAGACTAAAGTCTGCGTGAGGGAGCTGTGCATCGCGGCGAAGATGGCCAAGCTATCTAAAAGAGAGGGGAGACCTATGAAGGACCTCAGCTTGAGCCTCTTAAGCCTAAAGGAGAAGAGGGACTTAACCATTCCGCTGAGGGTCGCAGAGGATTGCGAGGTGGTGAGGGTCTCGAGCCGAAGGGCTCAAGCCCACGACCCTGCTGGCTACGTCAAAGTGGCGATAGACAGGAGCAGGGGGGTGATAGCGGTCTCACACTTCAAGGCTGGCAAGGCTACGTGCGTTATCGAGGGCTCGAGTGCCGAGGAGGTGTGCGATGAACTGATAGCGAGGGGGCTCGTGTCGACCTTGAGCCATGCAACCTACATAGGCAGGGAGCTCTACAAGGCCGAGCTAGCCCTCAAACTCGGCAAGAGCTACGTTCAAGACGAGGAACTGGACTTCGGCTTCGTATCGAGATGATGGGGTTCGCCATAATGACCTTGCTCGTTGGTTCCTTCCGTGGGGCAAGCTTTTTAGTGAATAGTGGCTTTGGACTAGCGGATTGCTAATGGTCAACCAATTGAGGGGGGTCGAGGAGCTCTTCAAGGACGTGGAGATTAGGGGGGTCGCCACGAGCCTTTACAACGCCAAGTACGATAGGAAGCCGATACTTTACGATACCACGCTGAGAGACGGTGAACAAACTCCAGGGGTGTCCTTCAACGCCGAAGACAAGGTCGAGATAGCCCTCCTGCTCGAGGAGTGCGGAGTAGAGGAGATAGAGGCTGGCTTCCCAGCGATCTCCAAGGACGAAGAGGAGGCCGTGAGGGCTGTCTCCAAGGCTGTTTCAAGGTCGAAGGTCTTGTGCCTCTGCAGGGCCCTGAAGTCCGACGTCGACTTGGCTCTCAAGTGCGACGTAGACGGGGTCATAGTTTTCGCGCCCCCATCTGACATACACTTGAAGTGGAAGCTCAAGATTAGCGCCGAGAGCCTGCTGAAGTGCGTCTCAGACGTCATAGAGTACGCGAAGTCTCACGAGGTGTTCGTGCAGTTCACCTGCGAGGACGCTACTAGAACGCCTCTCGAAAGGCTGTTGAAGTTCTACAGCTCTGCAATAGAGCACGGAGCAGACAGAGTAGGCGTAGCGGACACCGTCGGGTGCATAACTCCTTCGGGGATGAAGTTCTTGATAGGTGAGCTCTCTAAGTCCTTGAGCAAACCGATAGCCGTTCACTGCCACAACGACCTCGGGCTGGCCACGGCCAATACCTTAACGGCGTACGAGGCCGGGGCGATGGCCCTTTCTGTATCTGTCAATGGGCTTGGCGAGCGGTGCGGCAATGCTCCGCTCGAGGAGGTCGCCTTAGCGCTCTATTGCCTCTACGGCGTAGATCCCGGCATAGACTTCAAGAAGCTGGGCAAGCTCTCTCGAAGGGTGGCTGAACTGAGCAAGCTCAGTCCGTGGCCCCTCAAGCCCGTGGTCGGGCTCCATGCCTTCACGCACAAATCCGGGATACACGTGGCGGCGGTCCTCGAGAACCCATTCACCTACGAGGCGTACAGCCCGCGCATCGTGGGGCGAGAGAGGGTCATAAAGTTCGGCAAGCACAGCGGCATCAAGGCGATATCGTACGCCCTGAGGAGTGCAGGCTTGGACTTGTCCAGCGAGCTGGCTCAAGAGGTGCTCGAAGAGGTTAAGAGGCTCGAGAGGGTCAAGGGCCCTCTGGACTTGGAGGACGTCAGAGAGGTGGCCCTCAAGGTCTTGGAGGTCAAGGGGCGTTGATTGGCGCTGAGGCCCTAGTGAGGAGGCTGAGGGTAGACGCTTACTTCACGGTACCCGGCCGCTTCGCGATACCCCTCAGCATATCGCTGAAGAGGGTCGGCGCTCGCAAGATCATGATACCCGATGAGAGGTGCGCTGGGCACGCGGCCGACGGTTACGCCAGAGTGTCGGGCAGGCCAGCGGGTCTGGTCGTCTCAGCCGGGCCGGGCGCCCTTAACGCCGCGCTCCCCGTGGCCACTGCCTTTAGGGACCATGTGCCCATGGTGGTGATAACTGGCGACGTGCCGACGCGCTCCAGGGGCTCATTGGCAGTAGAGGAGGTCGACTTGATGAAGGTCTTCGAGCCGCTCTGCAAGGGCTCGGTCTACGTGGACCGCGGGGAGGGGATCGTCCAAGCCCTAGACGTGGCCGAGAGCTCCGCCCAAGCCCCTAAGGGGCCCGTCTTCTTGGACTTCCCGCTAGACGTCCAAGAGAGGGAAGTGGAGCTGGGCGAGCTACCTAAGCGAATGGAGCCTCGAGCGAGCACCGAGGGGCTCGAGAAGGAGGTAGGCGAGGTCGCCAAGCTACTCGAGGCCTCCAAGAGGCCCTTAATACTAGTCGGCAATGGTTGCGTGGGCGCCCACGAGGCCGTGGCCGAGTTCGCTGAAGCGTACAGCATACCAGTGGCGTACACCTTAATGGGCTGGTGCGCGGCCTGGCCGAAGCCCTCAGTGAGCGTGGGCTTCTGCGGCATCAGGGGCTTCAGGGCTGCGAACGACGCACTTCAAGAGTGCGACTTCCTCCTGGCCCTCGGGGCGAGGCTCTCTGAGGCGACGATGGCGTACGGGATGAGCGAGGGCTCCATCGTGGCTCAGGTCTTGGTGGAGGGCCCCTTCAGCGAGAGGGCGACTCTGAGGATCAGGTCGAGGTGCGAAGACTTCGTAGAGGCCCTGCACAAGAGCTATCGTGGCGGGAAGAAGGGCTTTTGGGTCGCGCGTAAAGAGGAGCCCTTATACGACTCCAAGACCTTCAAGGTCATCAGGGAGCTTATGGCGTTGAGTCGGTGCTCCGTCATAACCCTCGACATGGGCCAATCGACCATGTGGGCGCTCGAGGCCCTTAAGCACGGATGGCAGGGGCCAGTCCTATATCCGGGGGGGCTCGCGACCATGGGCTTCTCTATACCGGCCGCTATAGGAGCGCAGTTGGCGAGGCCCGAGCATCGAGTCCTATCGATAACGGGCGACGGCGGGGCCATAATGAACTTACCCGCCCTCCACGCGATATCGGCTATGAGGTTGCCGATCGTAGTGGCTGTCTTTAACAACGAGTCCTACGGAATGGTGAGGAGCAAGCAGCTAAGGGACTACGGCACGGCGAGCGACGTCGAGCTGGGCTTCAAGAGCTTCCAGAAAGTGGCGGAAGCTGTGGGGATGAGGTACTTAAGGGTGGACCGCGAGGGGGAGTTGCGCGGCCTAAGCTTAGTCGAGGTACCGGTGCTGGTCGAGGTGAAGGTAGAGGTCGACGAAGCGCCGCCTAGTCCGAAGAAGCTCTTTCCAAAACCTTGATGTGAGGGGTGCGATCCTTATTCTTCGTAACGCCTCGTGTGGGGCTTGCGCGTTCAATGCGCAAGCGGTAGAGTGGTGGAGATGAGGCTGAGGAGGGAGGAGCTCGCAGAGCTGGTCAAGGGCAAGCCCTGGATAACTCCATTCGAGAAGCTCATCGCGATGACAGATGAGTCGAGAGAGTTCGTGGAGCTCCACGAGGTGTACGGAGGACCCTGCTTCGGCAACGCCGCGTGGATGACCTTCAACGTGGCTAGGAGCAGCCCCTTGGTGGTAAGGGCGAGGAGGGAGGGCAACAGGAACATATACGTTGTCAGGCTGAGCGAGCGCCGTGAAGGCGACGGAGTGGCGTGCATAGAGGCCGCTTGGATTGAAGGCGACAGGGTCAAGATAGCCTACAGGGGCGTCGCCGGGGCCGGAGTCGGCGCGCTTTGCAGGGGCCTTGCGGAAGGCGTAGACGAGATCGAGGTCTTGGAAATGGGCGGAGGGGCCAAGGTCGGCAGGAGCGTGATAACGCTACCCTTGAAGTACAAGCTCTGCGTAGGCGTCGACGACACCGACACCAAAGAGGAGGGCGCGACTTGGTGCTTAGTCAACAACATAGCCCTCGAGGTAGAGAGGAGAGGGTTGGCGGACTACGTGTCGCTGACGCTAACCCAGCTCTACAAGGGGAACCCGCACAAGACGTCTAATTGCGTGTCGTCGGGCTTAGTACTGGCCGTAGAGCCCCGTAAGCTCAGCGATTGCTTAAGTTACGTAGAGGAGGCGTTGAGGGAGAGGACGTTGTCCCCGCATACGGGGATAGCCTACAAGGTCTGCGTGATGATGCCACGGGAGCTCAGGGACTTCACCGAGAGGGCGAAGAGAGGGATGGTGAGCCTCGAATGCGCCCATGAGGTCGCTTCTAGTGCCCGCGTAACTATAAGACCCGTTACTGGCGAGAGGGGTTGCATAGGAGCGCTGGCGGCTCTCGGCCTCATAGACGAGCCCGACCAAGCCGCTGTGTAGTCGAAGAGCTATTGACAACTTTTTAGGCCGATCGCGTGGTTTGGACTTAAAGCAATCAGCCAGGGCGTTGTCCGGCCAAGGTGTCGAGGTCTTGGCCCTGCTGAGGCAGAACGAGGAGAGGATCTCGATCGTGGCCGAGAAGCTGAGCTCGCTGGGACTAGAGGGCGCATTGAAGATAGAGGAAGTCGATCCTCAGTTTCAAGCCGTAAAGCTCATTACGAGCAGGATGGGCTTAGGGCCGGCCCTGACGCTCATAGTGCTCAACAGCATCATAAGCTACAGGCTTAGCGGGAGGGGCGAGGACTACTGGAACGAATTCGCTCTATATGTCTCTAAGGCCAGCGAGCCCAAGAGCTTGGTCGAAGCAGTAAAGCTCGTGCTCGGCTTTCTATCTACGTCTAAGATAAACGTGGCCCTAAGAGCGTCTAAGACCTCTAGGCTCCTGAGGGCGTCAACGGCGAAGGTGCTGGAACCCGACGACATCGCAAAGCAAACGAGGAACCTGCGCAAGTTCGCTGAGGCCCTAGCGCTAAGCTTGAAGTCTAGGTGGAGCTCGAAGACCATAGTCCTCTCGCTCAAGATGATCTGCTACGCGTACAGGGCGCGTTACGGAAGAGCCCTCATAGCTCCGTTCAGCATACCGATTCCGATAGACTCGAGGGTCGCCAAGCTGTCTTGGACTTCTGGAGTGATCGACGTCGAAGGAGCAGGCCCGAGGAAGTGGAGCGACGTCATCGAAGCCGTGATGAGCAGGCCGAGAGTCGCTCAAGGGGCTTGGAGCTCCGTAGCCAAGAAGAGCGGGATACCTCCGTTGCACCTAGACTCGATACTGTGGCTCGTCGGAGGCCTCATAGACAGACGGAGGGCGAGAGAGGAGGTCGTCGAGGAGGTTTGCGAGGTCCTCTCGAGAACGACGGCGAAGAGTAAGTCCGACGTCCTCGAGGTAGCAAGCGAATTGATAGCTAGGTATTTATGACGAGGCCCTCTGGCTCGACGACGATGCGGCCAAGTCATCGAGCGTTATCTCGACCCAGTACTTTGAGGCATCCCGCAACACTGCACTCCTCTCCATCCTCTCTCTGAGCTCGTCGGGGGTCAGAGGTATAGCCTCTATGAAGGGCCGTATCCCTGCTCTCCACTGCGCCCTGTTCACGATGTCGAGCCTCTTGAGGAAGGGCAAGCCCTCAAAGCCTCGCGACACTATCACCAAGTCCACGTCACTGGTCTTGATCCAAGAGCCCTTAGCGTAGCTCCCGAATAGGTACACCTTCTCGACGACTATCCCCTCGCCCTCTGATAGCTCCTTGACCAGCTTCCTAACCGCTTCCATGACTTCTCGCGAGATGGTCTTCAACGATCCTCACCACCTCGACGGCGAGGCCGTAGGCCCTCTCCGCCTCGATTTTGTCCACCGCCTCACTTGGAAGGCCGTTCGCGGCGTCTGGATATCTCGTGACTGTGTAGTACTTGTTCAACATGTACAGCTGCTCTTCGAGCTCTCGTGGAAGGACAAAGCCAGCCTCCTTGAGGGACCTGTAGAGCTCCGTCACCGTGTGCACGTGAGGAGGTTCCTCCCTACGAACCACGAAGAAGAGCGCCTTTAACGCCTTCTCCACGGCTTGCTGGGAGAAGAAGGCAACCCTGAACCACCTACCTCTACGCAAAGCTTCGCTAGCGTCAAAGAGGTCCTCCTTAGCCGCTTCTATCCAGAGCCTTGCTTCTCTGCGCATCTCCGCCTACGCTTCAGATGCTACGCTTCTTCGGCTATTAAAAGACTTCTGCTAATGAGCATTTTTTAACGCGCACTACATAAACGATTGACGACCTTGATGGGCGAGAGCTAATAACTGGGCTCGGGCAGAGTTCTGATGGCTCCCATGAAAGGGCTTGGAGCGCAACTCCAAGGCCATGACGAGGCATTCCTGAAGGCTTGTCTAGAGTTGGCCGAGAGGATAGCTAAGGAGGAATACGACGCGAGAAAGATATTAGTGCTGTGGGCCTTGGGCGTCAAGGAGTACTACGCCAAGCAAGGCTACGAAAGGGATGGCGTGATATGTCAAGCACTTAGGGCAACGCCCACATTTTCTCGCCTTATTAACGATGACGCCACTCGTCGAGCAGATCGTCAAGCCCTTGTAGCGAATTGAATTTAAGAGATTAGAGCGGAGTATGATTTTTAGCCTTGGAGTAAGGATTTGTTTTGTTAAGCAAAAGGAAAGAAAGGAAAGGTCGTGCAATATTCACGACGCAAGGGCTTGAAGAGCGGTTAAAGACTTGATCCCAAAGGGTGGTGGTTGTTGAGGTCTCGACTAGAGAGGGATGTGGAGGTCTGCGCGTGGGTCCCCTGTCACATCACGTGCTTCTTCGAAATTAGGGAGCACGACAACCCCCTTGAGACCGGCTCGAGGGGGGCCGGCTTCAACCTCGACGTGGGGGTGAAGACCGTTGTCAGGCTGAGGAGGTCGAGCGACGTCGAGGTCTCGGGAGGCAACGACGTCTCAAGGGACGTGGTGGAGCGCATGTTGCATGGCTTGGGGGTTAGGGCCCGCGTCGAGCTGGAGCACGACGAGCCGGTGCCGATGGGTGTCGGGTACGGGGTCAGCGGCGCCACGGCCTTGGGGGCGGCGATGGCAACCTCCGTCGCCCTAGGCAACGTCATGACCCTTTCTCAGGCGGGGGCCGTGGCCCACGTCGTCGAGGTGGAGCACATGACCGGCCTGGGCGACGTCATAGCCCAGATACACGGCGGGGTCGAGGTGAGGGTCAAGGAGGGCGCTCCGGGCATAGGGGTCGTCGATAAGCTCCTGCACGAGCCCGACTTACGTCTAATAACCGCGATTCTAAAGGAGGTCCCAACGAGGGAGGTGCTGACGAAGAAGAGGGAGGCGATAAACAAGTATGGGAGCTTGGCCTTGGCGAGGTTGCTGAAGAGGCCGAGCATCGAGGTATTGATGAGAGAGGCCAAGGCATTCGCGGAGGGGGTGGGCTTCATGGACGAGGACGTGAGAAGGGCGGCTGAGGAGGTCGTTGAGAAGGGCGCTTTAGGGGCCTCAGTGAAGAAGGGGGTCTTCTACGCCTTGGTCAAAGAGGGGCTCGTCGATGAGCTCTCGAGATTGGTAAAGGAAAGGCTTGGAGGGGCCAGGTTGATCGTGTGCGGCATACACGACGGCGGCCCGAAGGTCCTCTACGCGAGGCGCCTTTGAGGCAGTTCGAGAGCACAGCCCTACGGCGTACCCGAGGACGAGGCCTCCTTCCTCAAGCCCTTGGCGATGCGCTTGAGCTTGGGCCACCCGGTTCGCTCCGCGATCGAGAGGTGGTGGTCTATGAGCCTCCTCAGCTCGCGGACCTCTGCCCCTCGGCCTACGGCCATGTAATGTCTAAGCCTGGTGTAATGGATTAGGGCTTCGAGGAGTGAGGCCTCAGCTCTGCATATGGGCCTCGGCCTCGCCTTAACGGCCTTCGCGTTGACTATGGAGCAGTGCACCTCGTAGTACTGGCCCCTATCGACCACCTCTCTGAGCTCGAAGACCAGCCACGCGCGGGCCTTCCTTAGCACGGGGACGCCGTCGAACCACCTAAACGACATCTTGCCCGGTTTGAATACGCAGTCGAAGAAGACCTCGACGTCCTCTACCACGTTTAGAGCCCCCCGTTTGTTCGCCCTCAAGTTCCTAAGTGTCGCGGTCTCGCCAAAAGAGCGCATGACGAAAGAGCGGTAACTCGAGAAGAGGGCGCCCATGGGGGCGGCATGCGGTCTGCCGTGGAGGTCCAAGGTCGACGCTATCACCTCGTAGAGGCCACCTACGCTGAGGTCGACAAACTTGGTTACGTTCAAGGGGCTCTCGCCGCGCGCCATACAGGTCATGTCTGGGCGAGGGGAAAGAAATAATTAGCCTACGCCCGCTCACTACCTCTCAACGATATTGGAAGTGGTCTGGATGGAGGACATCCACAAAAAAAGGCCATCGTTCTCAATCCCGCTACAGTTCGTCGGAGTCAAAGGCGTGAAGATGCCCGTGGCCTTCGTGAAATTCGGAGAAAGGCCCCACTTCACCCTGCCGGTCTTTGACGCTTACATAAACCTGCCCTCGACGATGAAGGGCATCCACGCCTCTCGCCACTACGAGGTGGTTGCTGAGGTCATTTCTCACTTCGCGATGAAGAGCGGGAAGCTCGAGGAGATATGCGAGAAGATCGCCGTCAAGCTCCTCGAAAGGCACGAGTACG
>Ga0209183_1000573_pt1 | contig 14407 bp, 12 predicted proteins | sample LHCtaG_2_FD_184120 | JGI IMG/M metagenome (GOLD analysis project Ga0209183, IMG submission 184120) | Hot spring microbial communities from Little Hot Creek, USA to study Microbial Dark Matter (Phase II) - LHC4sed_replicate (SPAdes)... | ecosystem: Environmental > Aquatic > Thermal springs > Hot... | reverse complement strand
TTACACAAGATCAATAGTTAAATTTGTTAGGGAAAAAGCTAAGGCTCTATCAAACATTTTCTCTCTTCGATAGCAACACTACTATGATCTACTTATGAGACTACTATATATGCTAGTTTATGAAATCGTTTCTTATATAATACTGCAAGGACTACTCCGCGAACATAAACATCGAGGAACATTGCAAACCACGGTCCTAGTGGACCTAGGGGATCTGCTAGTATGAGCGATAGTATAACTCTAATTAGTACTAGTGATGTGGCGTTTATATAGAATGGTATTTTTGTGTTTCCAGCACCACGTATTGCTCCACTAGTGACCATTGCTAATCCTAGGCCAAACTCGCTGAAACCCGCTAGTGTTAAATATAGGCTTGCGAGTTTCCTCACACTCTCGCTAGGCGAGAAGGGCGCTACAAGATAATAGCCTGTTACTCCAATAAAAACGCCAAGTAAACCCATGATTACAGAGCCTAGTTTAATGACTCTCCACCCAGTACTCTTAGCGTCGTCAATATCTCCACGTCCAACTCTACGTCCAACAATAGTAGAGGCTGTTTGTGTAAACGCAAAGCCAGGCATGTAGATTAAACTCTCAACTCTTAAGCCGACATTGTGAGCAGCCATAACACTCTCTCCTAGTCTCGCTATTATACTAGCGTAAATGACATTACCAGTTGCAAAGACTAGTCTCTCTACTAGTGCTGGAACACCTAATTTTAGAGCCTTCTTCCATGCTGTGAATAAAACTGTTCTAGAAGGCATTAATCCTAGTCTACATAGTAGAAGTAGCTGTAGAGGTATAGTTACAGTGTTTGAAATTACTGTGGCCACGGCTGCTCCCAGAACTCCTAGTCTCGGTAGCCCATAGTAACCGTAGATTAGTAAGGGGTCTAGTGTAGCGTTTAATACGAGTCCAGTAGTGTTAGCTATGAGTGTGTAGAGTGTTTTACCAGTAGAAATTATTACCATGTCAAATGCCATTGTAATGTAGAGAACTAGTAGTCCTAGACTTCTAATTCTCAAGTATTCAATAGTGTATTGTAGTGTAACTCCCTTAAGACTTGAAACAATAATTACTAAAGGCTCTGAAAATAGATAAAACGTAGATCCCAGTATAATTGCGTATACACCACCAACTAGTAGAAGCTCAGTTATAGTAGACCTGGCTAGATCTACTCTACGTGCACCAATACTCTGAGATACCATAATGAGTAATGGTGTTAAAAAGAGCATTAGGAAAGATTGCAAAAACATAAACACGTAGAGTGCTATTCCGAGAGCAGCTAGAGCTTCAGTTCCAAGTCCACTCACAAAATATGTATCTGTAAGAGAGTATAAGCTCGCTACGATTTCGACGAAAACTAGTGGTAAACTCGTAGCTAATACCTCTCTGAGCTCTTTATCTAATTTAAGATCCAATAGCACCAACACCGAGCTCCGTTTAATAAAGCTAGAGTTTATTAATTTCATGTCACGCTACATTAAAATTGGTGATGTATTTTGAAAGCCTATGTTTCAGTTGATCTTGAGGGCTTACCGGGAGTTGTCTCGGGCACAATGCTCTCACCTTGGAGTAGTCAGTTTTCAAGGGCATCTAAAATAGTGACTAGGATTATTAATACTATTGTAGATGAGCTGTACAAGTCAGGTTTTAGTGAAGTATACGTCGCTGATAGTCACGGATTAATGACAAATATAGATTATACCGAGCTAAATGGTAAAGTAGTAGTTATACAGGGTTATCCGAGACCCTACAGCATGATCACATTAATAGACGGCAGCTTCTCGGGAGTATTCTACGTAGGTTACCACGCAGCTGCTGGAACAGTACATGGTATTCTAGACCACACATATAGTGGTAAGACCTACGCAGAGATCAGGGTTAATGGCGTGAGAGTTAGCGAGTACTTGTTAAACTCGCTGTGTGCTGGTGAACTTGGTGTTCCAGTAGCCTACTTAGCTGGCGACGAGTACTTGAGAGAAGAAGTAGAGAAATACACTCCATGGGTCATCTTCACCCCACTAAAGCGCGGAGTCTCACGATATGCTGCTCTCTACTATGGATTAGAGAAAGTCCTTGAATTAGTACGTGACGACGTAAAGAGAGCTACTGAGAGAGTTAAGAGAGGTGAGGCTAAGACACTCACGTGGAGTAAGCCACTTAGAGTTGAATTAGTTCTTAAAGACTCACTAATAGCAGATATTCTCGAAGAGAAGTTTAAGAGACTAGATGCATATACAATTTACTTTGAGGCTGAAAGCGCTAAAGAAGCGCTTTCAACAATAGAGCTAGTAGCCATGGTAGCATATGGAGTTGACAGCTTTAAAGCTAATTTAAAATAAACTCTCAGTTAGCTAATACAGCTTTAGATCAGGCCAGGCCAGCTTCTTCACGATATCCGTTGAGGTGCATTTCATCACTAACATTAAATATTTTTACTACCGACCTTATTAACTGCTAAGAGTTTTTCGCGTGTAAAGCTAAGTAGTAATCCTAATAGTATTTAACTCTAAATTTTTAACGAAAAAATAGGCGTAATTTAAGGATAACAAGCCTGAGTAATTGTACTAATAATATGCCTTCTCATCCTCCTTTAATAATGCCTTTTTGTTTTATAATAAGAGCTTAAAATATTTCGTTAAAACACTTCGAATGGCTCCTTAGTACTTTATAGTTACTTAGTGATCCTCAATACCGCTGCACCTCTAATTTTGGCAGCTTTGAGGTTTCTAATAGCCCTATTTACCTCTTCTAGCCTATATACTTCTACGTGAGTTTCAACACGATGTTTACTGTAGAATTCTATGAACTCTCTTACATCACTCCTCGTGACGTTAGCCACACTCTTAACTTCTCTCTCCTCCCAAAGGTGCTTCTCATAGTTAAGAATAATTGGAGTTTGCTTTCTAATAGCGTTAACTACTAGTCTACCACCCCTCTCGAGGAGCTCTAGAGCTCTACTCACAGTCTCGCCCACAGGTGTAAAGTCTATAGCTATGTTTAGTCTACGTGGTGGTATCTCAGAGGGGTGACCTGTCCAGTCAGCTCCTAGTCTCAATGCAAGTTCTCTGTGCTCACCACTCCTACTAAACACATATATTTCAACTGAAGGGTGTAGTTTTCTGAGGACTTGTATTAATATGTGTGCTGAGGAGCCAAATCCAAATAGACCTACTCTTGCACCATTATAAACCCGTGCCAGCTTGTAAGCTCTCCAACCTATAGAACCCGCACACATTAGTGGTGCTAATTTTTCAGCTTCAATATTACCTGGTAACTTGTGAGTGAATTCTGCATAAGCAACCATGTACTCCGCGTAGCCCCCATCGAGATCACAGCCAGTAGCCTTAAAACTAACACAGAGATTTTCATAACCCCTAACACAGTGCTCACAGCGTCCACAAGTCCAGGCAATCCACGCGACGCCAACACGATCACCTACCACGAGATCACTAACACCCCCACTAACATCTATAACTCTACCAATAACCTGGTGTCCAGGAATAACTGGGAGTTTACACTTCACTCTACCCTCAATAATATCAATATCAGTGTAGCAAACACCACAAGCCTCAACAGCAATAAGTACTTGACCCTACTAGGCCTTGGCGCTGGAAATTCAACTAGTTCAACAGGATCTTCTTTCAAAGGCAACTCAGGATATCTCCTCACTAAGCCCTCAACAAAAATCTCAGCCAACTCCCTCACAACACCTGCTCTCAAGAAAACCCCCCTCAAATAGTTTCTAGCTCAAATACACTTAATTTCTACAAATATACAACACAACTAAGACATCGCTCGGAAAACTCTTCTCTTAATATTTTTAACTTTAACTATTATTCTCGGCTGTTAAATATTGCGCTCAGCTAGTAACGTCCTCACCTATAGGGGGGCGGAGAAGCCCTATATACATCTAGCTATGCCTTGAAAGCTCTCAATTAGACTACGCGTAAGACTAGTTAAGTAGGGTATTAGGTCAGCAATACACCTAACAATTAATTAAGTATTAATAACATTAAGTCTTCTTCTACAGCTCTTGGTGTCTTAAATTTAAAATCTAGTTGTAGGGGTATTAGTGTTCTGGGATGCATATTGTGACATGTTTTAATATACTGAGTACTAGTGTTGCTATAGAAGTAGAGCACAGTGATCCGAGTAGCTTACTGCGAGCTCTTTCATCTACCTTCTCAAGAAGATATCTTCCGCAAGTGCAGCGCATAGAGTGTTTAGATAGTGTTGAGGCCCGTGTTATGTGGAGTAGTGGTGGGGAATTCGTAGTAAAATCTACTATTTACAGTGACGAGCCAGGCGTACCAGACTACTATGTTGTACATGGTGATCTTCCAGAAGCTTATGTTAATGAGTCACCAGTGTTCTTCTTACTTCAAGTTTATGCGAGGAGTCTCACTAAGAGAGGTTATGTATTGTTAACAGACTCTGTGACTATTAGCAACGGTGAGGAAGCTGTGCTGCTACTCGGATATCCACATACAGGTAAGAGTACTATTTCAGCTATAGCGCTCACCCACGGCTACACTGTACTCTCAACAGAAAACACTATTGTAAAGCCTAATAGTAATTACATCGAAGTCCATGGCGGTACTAGAGTACTAGTTTTTGATCCCAGAGTTAGAGATCTCTACGGGGTTAAACTAGAAGTCTCCGAGAGAACAAAACACGGTTATGAGGTAGTAGATCTCGATCAGATCGAGACACCTAAACTACCGCAACGAGTAGTAAGCATATATTTGATCTACACTTCATTTTCTTCTACTGGGGCGACACTCACACCTGTTAAGGGGAGAAAGATCGCGAAGACAATATGGTACTTTGCTACAGGACCACTTAAAGGTATAGACTACTATGAGCCAACACCACTAGATATGCCTATAAGAGGGGTAGTTGCAGAGGCGCTCAAAAAACTCATAAACACATTCGCAGAAAATTACTCGGCAAACTTCTACGAGGTTTTCGGATCGCCACTAGAAGTCTTCAAGACAATAATTGAGAAAACTATTTAATTATGAAAAACAGAGTGAGTGTTAATTAAAATAAGGATGCCCTCTACTTTCACAACTACTAGGTTTATAGCTTATAGTGAGCTGAATAGCACAGAGCTCTATGAAAGTTTGGTCTACCTCCTCCCCGCCCTAAATGGCGAGGATTCCCTTCAGGCGGTTGATTAGAAGCGCTTGCTAACTATACTAAAACATTAATTCGTGATTAAATGCGTGTAGATTTTGCACTACACGTTTCTCTCTACTTAGAGTTTTTAAAATACTTGTAAGTTTTATTTGTCTATATTTGTAAGCTGTGTGCTGTATATTGTGGTGTTATATGTGAACTGTAGAAGTAAAACCCTCTCTGTGATCGGGGCAGGTAGAATAGGGTCAGCTATTATACGTGCTATAAGAGACTGCTATGGAGATGTTATTAAAATTATTGCGACGGGGAGAAGAGATGAGACTTTAGAAAACGCTGAGAAACTAGGCGCTGTCGTGACTAGGGATAACAGGCAAGCAGTAAAAGACGCTGATATAGTCGTGCTGAGTGTTAAGCCACAGCACTTTCCCGAGGTTATAAGACAAACTGGTAGAGAGGTGTGGGCTGGTAAATTAGTACTGTCGGTTATGGCCGGTATCAGGATAAAGACCCTTAAAGCCGTCATGCCTGGAGCTGAAGTCTATCGTGCTATGACAAATATAAATGTCCTAGTTAGAAAGGCTTCAACAGCTATAGCTATTCCTGAGAATAACTCGCAGAACAGATCCGTTGTCGAAGAGATATTTAAGTGTATGGGTGAAGTCTACTGGGTACCTGAGGAGTTTCTAGATGTGTGGACGAGTTTAGTTGGAAGTGGACCTGCTTTCATCGCAGAGATCGTAGACGCCCTTGTCTTGGGAGCTGTTGCCTCTGGTATGCCGAGAGATATTGCTTATAAATCTATATTAGATGTTTTAGAAGGTACAGCTATACTACTACGAAATACAAATGAACACCCGGCTATTGTGAGAGACGAGGTTATAACACCAGCTGGTACAACAATACGAGGAATTATAGTGATGGAGTCTGAGGGTGTTAAGGCTGCATTAATGAAAACTATAGAAGCTACATACAGGAGGTCTATAGAGATAGGTATTGAAATAGATCAGTATGTTAAGAGAGAGTTAGATCTGACCTCCTCCCCGCCCTAAAAAGCGAAGGTTCCCGTTAGAGCGGGGGGTTTGGGGCCACATTCCCTTTTCTCGAGGGTTTAGCCCCGGGCCGGGTCTTCGGCCTATTACCCCTATCCCTCTCGGGACTCGGGGTTATAGACTCCATAGACTACACAGCTATCATTGCCCAAAGCTCACACATCTTAAACACTCATCACCAGACATTAAGATGTAGAAAACGCCCTAAAAACCCGCCATCCCCGTCCTAAAAAGGGCGAGACTTTCAGTTGTAAGTTGATGGTTACGTAGTCTTTCTCAATCTCTCACTAGCATAGTCTAGTATCTTCCTGGCAATATTATATTTTAAGAGTAAGCCCTTCTCCAGTACGCCTCTACTCTTTTCTACTACTACAGCGTCGAGGAAGTATTTACCAAAACCCCCCTGCTCTGAAAGCACATTATTAGCTACTACTAAGTCAAATCCATACTCGCTGATCTTTTCGTAGGCTTTCATCACAAGGTCTTCTCCAATAACAGTCTCAGCCGCAAAACCTACTAGTATTCTCGGCCTCTTTACAATTAACTTCGCAATTTTAGGCGTGGTTGTGAGCTCTACAATTAATTTCAAATTACTTTTACTTGATATTTTCTGAGCACTGGGTGTTAGAGGCTTGTAGTCTGCTGGTGCTGCTGCAAAGACAGCCACACTGTACTCGTATTTTTCGGTGAGCTCTCTCACAGTACTAGCCATGTCTTCTGTTGTCTCGACTCGGAACTTGTTAACCATATAGGGTGCTTCAACGCTTAGTGGACCGTGAATAAGGTCTACTGTAGCGCCTCTACACGCTGCCTCTCTCGCGACGAGAACGCCCATTAATCCACTACTCGGATTACTAATAACTCTTACAGGGTCTATATACTCCCTAGTAGGGCCGGCTGTGACGAGTACTCTATATCCTACTAGATCTCTTCCACAATTAACTATAGCGTCTATGCAGTGAGCTAGATCTTCTAGTGGGGGGTATTTGGCCTTATCCTCCTCTAATAGTGGGGGTATAACGACTACATTGTACTCTTCTAGTATTTTAACAGCTTTCTTGTAATGTGGTGTGTTGAATAGCCTAATATTCATAGCCGGCACAATGATCACCTTCTTACCGGAACCAATCATAGTCACAGCTACGAGTGGTAATAGTTCATCGAGTACCCCGTGAGCAATTTTATTCATAGTGCTTAAAGTGGCTGGTGCTACTACTATCGCATCACCCCACTTCGCAAGATCAATGTGCTCAGTTTCACCAGTCATCTCAATATAGGGTTTACTACCAGTAGCCCAGTAGAAGAGATCTGGCCCAATAAGCTTAGTAGAAAATCTACTCATCACTACTCTTATAGTAGCACCCATCTTAATTAACCTTCTAGCTAAGTCCACAGACCTATATATAGCACTAGAACCAGTCACAGCAAGTACAATGTTTTTACCGGCTAGTGGCTTATAGGTGAAGCTCGCAACTTCCTCCTTTAAACTCATAAAAGTCAACCAAATCTTTTATACCAATTCAAAAAATTCGCAAAGTATTAAATATCTCCTGAAATAAACAAGAACAAAGTTAAAAAATTAATTCAGTGTTAAGGTTGAGTTGAAGGGTCTTGCTCTGATCCTATGAGTAGATCTGAGCTTATATATTAAATTACTCCTCACTCTACATGTTCCTCACTTGATCGGATTATTAGTCCTTTTACTTTTAACTCTTTCAGCACATATTCTAATATTTCGCTTCTCACTCCTAAGTATTCTGGTGACCTGACCTCCTCCCCGCTCCGAAATACAAGGGTTCCCGATAGGGCGGGAAGGTTTGGGATTCGGACCAGGTCTCCGCCCATTACCCCTATCCCTAGCGGGGCTCGAGGCAAATTTCCATAGTTAATTAATAGGGGTTACAGCATTTTAGCTTCTTAGTATATTCTTAAAATTCTTGAATAAAAATTTCTGGGTGGGCATAATTATAAGTACTATACTGAGTAATATATTATTACACTGTGGTGTTTGTTATGAGCAGTGAACTGGATATTCACATGATCTTTAGTGAAGCCCTAAAGAAGTTATCTACTAAGGCACCAGGTTATCGCGTTAGAAACGCTACTATAGATGACATTAATTCTGTCATAGATATTAATATGAATGAGCTTCCTGAGCACTATCCTAGAAGCTTCTTTGAGGAATTACTTGAGAAGTGGGGTAAAGCTTTCTATGTAGCTGAGGATCCTAGTGGAAGTGTAGTTGGCTATATTATGACACGTGTAGAGTTAAAACCGGGTTTCTTTAAGCACTTTATCGCGAGAAGTGGTCATGTTGTAAGCATTGCTGTGAGAAGAGATCATAGGAGGTTAGGATTAGGCTACGCATTAATGGCATATGCTATGAAAAGTATGCATGAAGACTATAAGTGTAATGAGACTTATTTAGAAGTTAGAGTCTCAAATAAACCTGCAATATCACTATATGAAAAACTAGGCTACAGAGTTGTCAAAGTAGAAAGAAGCTACTATCTAGATGGCGAAGACGCCTATGTAATGGCTAGAAAATTACCCTAACTACAACACCTCACAGACAAACTCTCAACATCGCTTTCTAGAGAATGCCTCAAAGAATATCTTATAAAAACATTTAAAGAATTCCATTCAAAGACAGTATTAATGAGTAGTAAAGTAGTGAGAGCTAATAAGTAAGAGGGCTAATAAACTTTAAAAAAGTTGAGAGAGAATTGAGATCTCTATTAGAAAGTAGTAATTTACACGTAGTTTCATCGTGTGAGTTTTTATTGAGAGTTTTCGTGCTAATAGGAAAAGCACAGAGGAGAATTTTATTCTACAATTCTACAATTATTAAAGTCTTTGTGTAACTTGATATCTCAGTGTAGTGGTTTAGTGGTGTAGTATTGTGGAATTTAAATACATTGAGGAGGTTTTAAAGTCTGAGTGTGTTGGACTACGTGTCTGTATTCGCGGCTGGATTTATAGGCGTAGTGTTGTGGGTAAGAAGGCTTTTGTACGCTTACGCGACTCTACCGGTGTAATTCAAGTTGTTGTAGATGCTAGTAGACTTGGTGAGAAGCTAGTAGGCGAGTTAAAAGATATTGGACTAGAGGCTAGTGTTATTGCCTGTGGCTTAGTTAGAGAGTCTAAGAGAGCACCAGGAGGTTTTGAAATAGAAGCTGACTACTTCACTATTATTGGGTATAGTAGAGACTTCCCAATTAAAGGTGGTGAGGGAGTAGACTACTTAATGGATAATAGGCACTTATGGATTAGGAGTCCACGCTACTCTAAAATATTCAGGATCAAGCATACTGTTCTCACAGCTGGGCGAGAATACTTCATTAAAAACGGCTATTGGGAAGTCACACCACCAATACTTACAGCTTCAGCTTGTGAGGGTGGAGCAACACTCTTCCCAGTAGACTACTTTGGAACCAAGGCGTATCTAAGTCAGAGTGCACAACTCTATTTAGAAGCACTAGTATACGTCCTCGAGAAAGTGTTTAGTTTAACACCTAGTTTTAGAGCTGAGAGATCTAGGACGCGTAGACATCTCACAGAGTACTGGCATCTCGAGCCTGAAGCAGCTTGGCACAGTATGGAGGACATGATGAGAGTTGCAGAAGAGCTAGTAGCTTATATTGTAGAGAGAGTATTAGAGGAGAGAAGAAGAGAGTTAGAGGATCTGGGGAGAGACATTAATACTCTTAAAAAGTCTCTTAACACACCCTACCCAAGAGTAAAGTATGATGAAGCTATAGAAATACTACAGAAGAAGGGTATTAATGTTAAGTGGGGTGACGATCTTGGCGCTGATGAAGAGAGAGTATTAACAATGGAGTTTGAGACACCATTCTTCCTCACACACTTCCCGAAGAGCGTTAAAAGCTTCTATATGAAGATTGATAGGTCTAGGCCCGATGTAGTACTAGGCTTTGATCTCTTGGCGCCTGAGGGCTATGGTGAGATTATCGGTGGTGGTGAGCGCGAAGACGACTATAACACGCTCTACCAGAGAATATTAGAACAGGGATTAAACCCGGAAGACTATAAATGGTACCTGGATCTTAGGAGGTATGGTAGTGTACCTCACAGCGGCTTTGGACTCGGCATTGAGAGAGCTGTTATGTGGATCGCAGGCCTAGATCACATTAGGGAGGCTATTCCGTTCCCAAGGTATAGAGAGAGAATATACCCGTGAAGCGGGGGATTTGGGCTTTTTGCTACTCGGCGACATGATCTATAGTAAGCTGAAATCCAGGTATGAGCTGAACTTAGAGGACTTCGTAGCACCTAGACTTAGAGGGATATCGCTCTTTGAGTTCATAGTTGCTGTTGTACTTAGCCAGAACACTAGTGATAAGAACGCTTGGAGAGCTTACAGTAACTTGAAGTCCAGGCTGGGCGAGATCACACCTAGAAGAGTGCTTGAGCTCGCTCTAAGTGAGCTAGCAGAGCTCATTAAACCAGCTGGAATGCACTATGTTAGATCTAGGAAAATACTGGAATTAGCCAGAGTCTTCGCCGAGAGGAATGTGGAGAGACTTGTCGAGGAGAATATTAAGAGAGGGGTTGTCGAGGAGGTAAGGCACTTACTACTAGAATTGCCAGGTATAGGCTTTAAAACTGCTGATGTTGTGCTCTTAATGTATTTTAACCAGCCAGTCTTTCCCGTAGACACGCATATTACCCGGATTACTAGTAGGCTTGGTTTTGTGAAGAAGAGGGATTATAGGGAGATCAGTTCGTTCTGGGCACAAAGCACTAGTCCAGATAAATACTTAGAGCTACACTTACTACTCATCGAGCACGGACGTGAGACATGTAAAGCTAGGAAGCCACTCTGCGAGGACTGTGTTATCAGAGATCTCTGTGAGCACCATAGAGCTGGTTTAAAGTGACACGAGGAGATCTCTTGAAGAGAATTGCAAGAGAGGTTCTCGGCGAGGATTTTGCTAAGAGTATTTGGAAGAGAATAGAGTTTATAGGAGATATAGCGTTAATTAGGACGCCCCTCAACATGGATCCCCGTGAGCTAAAACCCCTCGCAGAGGAGATCTTAAGGAGAATACCTTATGTTAAATCTGTATGGGCCTCACTACCAGGTATTGAAGGGTCTTATAGGCTTAGAAAAAACGTGTGGCTTGCTGGAGAATTGAGAAGTGAAACACTGTATAGGGAGCATGGATGTGTTTTCAGGATAGATATTAATAGAGTGTACATATCTCCAAGTCTCAACTATGAGCATATTAGAGTAGCGAGGCTGGTAAAGCCTGGTGAAGTCTTATTTAACATGTTTGCTGGAGCAGGCTTATTTAGTATTATTATTGCTAAGCACGCTAAGCCGAGCAGAGTTTACAGTGTAGATATAAATCCAGACGCGTATAACTACATGGTTGAAAATGTTAGACTTAACCGCGTTGAGAACATAGTAGTGCCTCTACTCGGGGACGCTAAAGACATAGCTATGTCTACGCTTGTGAAGAGCGTTGATAGGGTTCTTATGCCATATCCTGAACTAGCACTAGACTACCTATCTTACGCGCTCAACTCTCTTAAGGAATGCGGGTGGATTCACATATATCTACACGTGCGAACAGACCGTGGCGAACACTGGAGGAGCAAAGCACGTGAGCTAGTCGAGAGGAAGCTGAGTGAGCTCTCAGTACGAGACTACACCATCACCCTAGTTAGAAAAGTGAGAAATGTTGGTCCAAGACTACACCAAGTAGTTGTTGATGTGTATGTTAAGCTTCAATATTAATCACTAAATATAATTAAATATTAGAGGGTAGTAGGTGTTATTGTGAAATACACTCTCATAATTAGTCTTATATTAATAGTCCTACTCGCTCAGCCCTTAATACCAGGATCTGAGTTAACTTGGAGTAGTAGTGAATTTGAGTGCTACGTACTCTACTTTTTTAACGGCATAGTAGTATATAACTCGACGATTACAGAAGAACTTTTACTAGAAACACCACGAAATACTAGTCTACCAGGTGGTTTTACTCAAACAGTAAAGCACTTAATCTACTATGGTGTAGTATACAATGAAACACTAGGAGTATTTGGGTTTACTGTAAAGAGTAGTGAGAGCTTCGAGGGCTTTATTCTTAGCAGAGTTGAACTATGTACTAAACCTATGAGGAGAATGCTAAGTTACATAAGATTAGCCCTCCAAGACCCCAGTTATAATCCAGGTAAAAGTGAAGTAGAGCAGAGTGTACCTAGCGATGTGAGAGAGAAGTACGTAAGAGAGCCTAGTAGAATTATAGTTGAAATTGTAGTGCCTGATTACGAGGCTTGGTTTAAGCTACGTTATGGTATAAACACTACTGATGCATCTACTCTTGGAGTAGCTGTAACTGCAGCTTACTTTGTGTACGCTGAGTACATAGAGTATGATCCTGAGGCTGTACCCAGATCTATTGAAGATGTAGTTAGGTTGAAGAAGGGTGATTGTGATGACATGTCTAGAGTTCTAGTTGAACTACTCAACTACTACAATATACCAGCAGTTATCGTCAACGGCTATACTGTTATTGAGAACTTTAACTACACTATACCAGTTGAAAACGTAACATATAAGTTTATTAATAATGGGCCACACGCATTTACAGCTGTTTATGTGCTAGGAGTTGGGTGGATATCTGTAGATCTCTTAGCGGGCTCACTAATAGTATACCCATTTATAGTTGAAGAGTACACCAGAGAGACAAGTGTACCTAGTGAAGCCGTAGAGAGCTTTATAGAGCTTCACAGAGCTATAAATGCCACGCAGGTCATAGCGGTATTCACAGAGGGTACTATCAAGAATACTATTGGCGAAAATATAACTCTAAGTACAGTTTACGAATACTTTAAACAAGTAGTTAAAGAGGTAGTTAAAGAAAAACAAGAACATACCACAACTCAAACACCCAGCTCTACTCCTACTACAACTCCACCTCCAAGTCCTACCCCCACTATAACAGAAACCCCTAGAACAGAGCCCACTACTAGTAGTAGGGTGGAGGAGCCTTATACCCAGACACAGGAACTTGCTAAAATTAGCAATATATGGTGGATAATTACACTACTAGCTCTAATTATAGTTCTACTAATCTTAATAGTGCTGTATAAGCAGAAGACCTGTTGTTCTCAGTAAGTGTTACCTCCTCCTAGACTTCTTCTCTGTTTTCTTTTCCTCCTCCACTTCTACCTCATAACACCTCACACCAGTGTCAAGTATCTTCCTAAAGAAGTGATCTATAAATCTAACATGTACACCCTTTTGACCTACGAAAGCACCATATGCGTTACTCTCCACTTTAACTGCGAGATTCGGTCCCGCGAAGTCTACGTCAACTACGTGTTTATATATCCAGCTTACTGGATGTACTGCTCTAATAAACGGTTTAAAGTCTAGTGTTAACTCTACAACTCTAATTTTCATTTCAGTGTCTTTTTCAATAGCCTGTACTCTCTCACCTCCCTTACCAATAACTCTACCCTGGTAACCCTCTTTAGCAATTATTAAGGCATCTGGCGCGTGTTCACTAGTAATATTATAAGTCTTCTTGAGATCTACGATATTAACAATTGTAACAATATCAGCATCTGGTGCGTGTACACGTGCAGAATTTAGAACAATCTTTTCTACGTCATCTAGTTGTCTACTCCTCATTTTAGACTCTAGTAGTAATTTGATACCTCTTTTAGCACCTGGCCTCACGATGTCTTTTAACCCTAGGTCAACTATTCTAGCGTTCTCCTCACCTAGTAGTAGCTCGCGAAGCATTGAAGCTGAATCGCGACTACCGATACTCCTCTGAAACACGGGGTCTCCAGCTATAATTAACCTACTATTCCTACCAAGCCTAGTAATAACCTCAATAGCACTCTCCACTGGGAAGCTCTGTGCATCGTCGAGTAGTATTACTGAGTCATCAAACGTTCTCCCCTTTAAGTAGTGTGAGTCAGCTATGACTACTTGACCCCTATTAATTAACTCTTGAACTTTACTCCACTCTACAAATCCTGAGACTAGATCTTCAATATATGACTGAATTATCTTGTAGTAGAGTTCTCCGAGATCTGTAGCCGAAATCTCTCTACCACTAACAACATCTACCAATGGTCTCGTAACAATAAACCTCCTATACCTGCCGGTTACAACGGAATCTAAACCATACATTATACTAAATAAGCTCTTGCCGCTTCCTGTA
>Ga0209183_1000568_pt1 | contig 14523 bp, 20 predicted proteins | sample LHCtaG_2_FD_184120 | JGI IMG/M metagenome (GOLD analysis project Ga0209183, IMG submission 184120) | Hot spring microbial communities from Little Hot Creek, USA to study Microbial Dark Matter (Phase II) - LHC4sed_replicate (SPAdes)... | ecosystem: Environmental > Aquatic > Thermal springs > Hot... | reverse complement strand
CCTGGTACGAACCCCTCGAGGAGCAAGAGGACATCGACAAGGCCGTTTGGTTCACGCTATCGCAGGATGGTGTGACTACCTACTCGATGAGCGCTGAGGTGAGGCTATGGCCCAGGATAATAAGCGCTGGCGAAAGGTTCAGGAGATTAAGCGAGGAGGAGCAGAAAGAAGTTGTAGAATATTTCAGGCGTAAGGAGGTTCGCCCCCTCTTCCCCGAGTGAATTCGCTACCTTTTTGGTTCTCGCTGTTCGGAGCAAAAAATTAAGGATCCTAGCCAGATAATAGCGCATGGGTAAGATCAGGACTGTTCTAGGCGATATACATCCCTCTTCTCTCGGTTTAACGCTACCGCACGAGCACGTGATGTGCGATTTCATCGGTGCTAAGATCATCGACAGGAGCAGGTATGATAGACGCGAAGTGGTTCGGGTGATGCAACCCTACTTGTCTGAGATAAGGCAGCTCGGCGTAACCGGCTTCGCGGATTGCACACCGGCTTTCATAGGTAGGGACCCCCTTGTTTTGGCGGAACTTTCGAAGGCGACAAACCTTCACATTTTAACGAACACAGGCTTGTACAAAGAACAGTATCTGCCCGAATACGCCTACACGTGCTCTGCGGGCGATCTGGCAGCAATGTGGGTTGCTGAGGTCGAGGAAGGGGTTGAGGACGAGATCGTGAGGGCTAGGACAGGCAGGGTTGAAAGGCTACCCGTGAAAGCCGGCTTTGTGAAGATCGCCGTAAACCCTGGGCCAATCGAACCGGTGCAGGAGAAAATTGTCAGAGCGGCGGTCCGGTGTAGCCAGCTCACGGGCGCGGCTATAGTCTGCCACACGGGCCACCCGGTGGCTGTCCTCGAACTTCTGAAAGTGGTTAAAGAGGAGCGGCTGGATCCCGATAGGCTCGTAGTCGCCCACCTTGACGCGGTAGACGACCGGAGCGTTCACGCGAAGGTGCTCGAGTGGGGTGCGTGGGCGTCGTACGACGGAGTAAGCGAATCCACCGCGGAGAGGACGCTCAGGCTTTTGGAGTACGCGCTTTCAGAAAGCTTCGAGGAACAAGTCCTCCTATCCCAGGACGCAGGCTGGTACAACGTGGGGGAACCGGGAGGAGGTAGGATCAGAGGCTACTCGTACCTCGTGAGGAACTTCATCCCTCTCATCGAAGAGAGGTTTGGGGAGAGCATAGCGGAAAAGCTGTTTGTGAGAAACCCGGCCCGAGCCTTCGAGATCAGGTGAACCACGCTTCAAACGTTTCCTCGCTCGAGCTCCTCGATCCTGCTTTTATTCGGCAAAACTGGCAGACAGGGCTTGAGCTGGGTTCACCGCACTTTGAGCATGAGACGAGGCTCGGTTCTTCCACTCTGATGAGAGGCTGTATTCTCTTCAGGAAGCTTCTAATCATTTGGAACTTGATGCTCGGGTATTTTTCCTCGAGCATATTTACCACTTTCTTGTACTCTAAACTGGAGGCGTCTTGCGCGTAAGGGCACTTCCAGCTAACGTAATCCAACCCGATAGCTTGGACGTACGTTTCCGCGTCTTTCTCCGGCGTTTCGATGAGCGGTTTAGCTCTTGCTACCAGTTTACCTTTGCCAGGCAGGTAGGGCTTCAACTTCGTTAGCGCGCGCAAATCCCCCCTGATGTACGCTTGGAGTAGGGTCGCTAGAAAGTCGTCGAGGTTGTGGCCGGTCGCAAGCACATGCGCTCCCATTTCTCTCGTTTCTTTGTTGAGAACGTAGCGTTTCACAGTACCGCAAAGGGAGCAAACAGACCTACGCAACCCCTTTAGATCGTCCACCGCGAACCCGTACTCCCCGCGCAGGTCGACAACTCTGCAAGCAACCCCCAGCTTCTCGCAAATCCTCTCCGAGAGCGGGACGCACCTGTCGCTGTAACCCGCTATGCCCAGGTCGATCGTTATCGCAACCAGTTCGATCCCTAACTCGTCCTTGAGCTTCCAGAGGGCGTGAAGCAGGGCTACGCTATCTTAACCGCCAGAAACTGCGACGGCAACTTTTGAGCCCCTTTCGAACATTCCGTACCTTTCAATCGTGCTCTTGACTCTGCGCTCGAAGAACCGGATGAAGTCGACCTCGCACAGCTGCAGGTTCGCGTACTCGAGCCTTACATACGCGGGTGAGCCGCAAATTCTACACCTGCCAGCCACTCTCTACCGCCCCCCCGGCCAGCGATTAAACCTTATAGTAAGCGCGCGCTTTAAGGATAAACTTATTTGTAGGATAAACATCCCACCTCCAACGTGAGCGGAACCCAAGCCCGGGGAATGGCGAGCCGCGTCGAGCTGGAGAAGCTGCTGCTTGCAGCGTTGCTTGTGTGGGCAGTTGTAGCTAGCGTTATAGCGGCCAACACCTACCGGCAAGCAGAGGAGCTTAGGAGCGAGCTTTCCTCGGCGAGGGCAGCTTTGAACTCGGTAGAGTCAGAACTGAGGAGTTTGCGAGCTAGGGTTGTGCTAGTTAACGTGGCGATTGACTACGGCAATGGCACCACAAAGTGGTTCAACTACACACCGCTGCCGCAGGGCGCTACGGTTCTGACTGCGTTGCTCTTCGCAACTTCCCGCGTGGACTACACGTACGGTGCCTACGGGGTATACGTGAAGTCTGTAGATGGGGTCGAGGAGAGGATCGTCTCAAAGAACGAGGGCTACTCTTGGCTTTGGTACACCTTCAAAGATGGAAGGTGGGAGATTGGCTCGGTCGCGGCGGACGCCTACAAGCTCTCGGATGGAGATACGATCATGTGGAGGTACGAGCACTGGAAGTTCTAGCGATGCCGAGCGCCCTCGAAGATAAAGAAGCACGGACTATAGCTTTTTTACTCCTACTCAACGAGGGGGTCAGAGGTAGGTACTCGGCGAGCGAGCTTCTAGGGTTGGGTCAAGGGGTTTTAAGGGGGTTGTATAGGGATCTGAAAGAACTCGGCTTGATCGAGGTCAAGCGGGGCGGTGCCGTTATTACCGAACACGGAAAAAGGTGGTTGAAAGAAGTTTTGAGAACACGCGGTATCTTGGGAGCAAAGTTGCTTGAAGACGTGGAAGCCTGGAGTTTTAGGTACAAAGGAGTTGCCGCTTCCCTCGAGCGCGGGATTCCCAACGTCATCGCTGCCAGGGACGCGGCTGTCAGGAGCGGAGCGACGATGGCTCTCATCGTGAAAAGGTCGGAGGCAGGTTTCTACCTTCCTCTTGTCGAGGATCACGACCTTAAAGTAGAAGCTCCCGGTGTACACAAAGCCCTGGAGGGGTTGCCGCAAGGCACCTCGTACATCGTTGTTTTGGGTAGCCAACTGTACAGTTGCGTGAGGGGTTTGCTCAGCGTTGCCGCGTTAGCTAAAGGGGGGTAAAGAGTGAAAGCCAAGCAGGTGGCCTTAATCTCGACTTTCACCGCGCTGGCTGTGGCGCTGCGGTTGGCAAAACATGCTTTCGTAGGCCCCTTCCAGTTCATCAACTTCCCTCTCTTAACCGCAATGGTGGCGTCTTACGTTGGTGGTTCCTGGGTAGGCGCGGCGGTAGGCGCTCTCTCCTTTGTCGCTAGCGACCTATTCATATGGTTGGGACCTTGGACTCCGATTAACGCCTTGCTAGCCGCTGCGATAGGGTGGCTTTGGGGTTTTGCCGCACGCTCAGTTCGGAGCGGAATAACCCTTTTCGTTTTCGCCTACCTCTCGACCTTCGCTTACGACTTACTTTCTTCGGTGCTGGGATACCTGCTCTACCTGCCGAGCGCTGGTAGTGCGCTTACGCTGGCTCTTCTCGGGCTGTTCCTACCGATAGGTGGCGGTTGGTTGATCGGCGTGGGTCCCGTTACCGAGTTTACCACCGCCGCACTCACCACTGCGGTGATCGCATTTCTGCGAAGGGCGATCCCTCAGTTGACTGCGCTACAAATATAAATCCGGAAGCCCATAACGATCCGTGCGCACGTGGCTTGCCCTCGCGGTGCTCATCGCGGTTTCGCGGCTAGCGGCAGCCGGTCCGATAGCGCTGCTGGCTAGCGACGGTAGAACTCCGCTTGTCGGAGCTGAAATCGTGGCTGAGAAGTTAGACGGTACGCGGATTTCAATTACAGTGCCTCCGGAGGGCGCGGTGACTGTTAGGGAGGTGCCGCTAGGTATCCTAAAGATCACGGTGGTTAACTGGAAGGGAGTTCCCATAAACTACACGTGCTGGGTCACACCAGCAAACAGCACGGTGACCGTACCCAGAATACACAAGCTGTCAGTCAGCGCTGTGGGGTCAAGGGGTCAGGGTTTGCCTGGCGCGTCGGTCGAGATCTTCTATGAGGGTAGGAGCGTCGATAAAGGGGTTGCTGACGAAGCAGGAAGCTACACGACTCTCCTTCCTGCTGCAAGCTACGTCGTGAAGGTTAACTACGGCGGCAAGACGGCTGAAAAGCAGGTGGATCTCTCGGCGCCCGACAGGGTGGTAGTGCAGTTGGACGTGTTCGCCGAGGTCGGAGGCATCGCACTCTCCTCCAGCGAAGTCATGGGGTTGATAGCACTCGCGGCTTTGATCCCCCTGGTCCTCTTCGTGGTAGCGTACGAGTACGCTCAATGGAGGAGAAAGAGGATCTTGAGGGTGGTGGCTGGACCCCAATAGCTTACGAGAGCGTTATCGCGTTAACGGAGTGCGGAGGTAGCTCTACGATGCCCTTGAAAGGGAACTCAGCGTGCTCTATCCTAACTCTATTTGGATCGTCGAGGGTGTTTGCATCTTCCACGCTGCTGCCAGCAACCCACTTGTGGCGGGCGGCCGAGGGAGTGAAGCCGCGCACGAAGACCTCCACTCGAGCGCTCTCCTCCGGATGCCTGTTGACGAGGTAGAGGTGTAGAGAACCTCCCTTCAGAACGGCGGAGGCGTCGACGTAGGGGATCACCCTGTCCAGCTCGCCTGAAGGGTAAGAGGGGGAGAAGGTGACAGTGTTGACAACGTCGCCCTTCTGGACTTCGGCGTAGAGTTTGAAGACGAGGTACTGAGGGGTCAATGCTATTCGACCATCGTCTTCCGCTATGATCAAGGGGAGCACGTTCACAGTCTGCGCGAAACACGCGATGGGGACGGTTCCGCTGAGCCGCTGGAGCGCATTCAGCACCAACCCTGTGAAGACTGCGTCCTTGACGCGTGTCACTTGGGAGAGAAGCGGCGGCTGCGCCTCTGGATACCACACGTTCCACTCATCGAAGGCTAGTTTGATCTCCCGCTTCACGTGGTACCTCGACCTAGCCATTTGGACGAGTCTGTAGATGGCAACCAGATCCTCCTCGATCGCGATAGGCCACGCCACGAGGTCCTCGTACCTCTTCTGGTGGCTTGTGAACACGTACCTGTGGATGGAAAGGTAATCAATGTACTCGCCGGCCCCCTTCACCATGTCAACGTTCCACTCGGGATCGTAATCGCAGCCCACAGCCACTATTTTTATCGACGGGTCCGCACGTTTCATTTGGTTCACAAACTCTACCGTCCTCCTCGCGCACTCCTCGCCGTCCACGCAGAAGCCGACCTGCCACCTACCGTACAGCTCGTTGCCCACACCCCACAGCTTCACATTGAACGGCTCTGTGTAGCCGAGCGTCCTCCGGAGGCGCGCATACCGCGTACCGCCGCGCGAGTTGCAGAACTCAACCCAGCGCGCCGCCTCCTCTGCTGTTCCGTTGCCGGCATTGACGACGATGAAGGGCTCAGCCCCCACCAGCCTGACCCACTCGATGTACTCACATGTGCCGAACTCGTTCGGCTCTTCGGTACCCCAAGCCTGGTCGAAGACTCTCTCCCGCCTCTCGCGGGGACCGATCCCGTCCTCCCAGTGGTAGGACGAGGCGAAGTTACCTCCGGGCCACCGGACGAGCGGCGGCTTAATGCCTTTCACAGCCTCGAGAACATCTAGCCTGAACCCCCTGGCGTTGGGAATCTTAGAATCGGGGCCGACCCATACGCCGCCGTAGATACACTTGCCCAAGTGCTCGATAAACTGGCCGTATATTCCACTGCTCAAGCTCGATAGCTTAGAAAGCGAATCCACAAAAACCCGAGCCTCCATCGGATGGAAGGACGTTCTTGCAATTAAATAGTTGCCGTTCCGCGCATTAGCGCTTCGCGCGCTAAGAATACTGTTACTGTTTACACTTGTTTCGAAGGATGCTCGCTAAACGGTAGCAGATTGCGGTTAAAGGTTACTCGCTTTTCGCCGCTGCTCTAGCTACCCCTATCCTGCGCTCCACTTCTTTAGCTATCGCCGCGGCCGGGATCACGGAGAGTAACACGTGGAGGCAGTTGTAAACTGCCGTGAGTGCTAGAGTCGCCAACAACGCATCCTCCCTGCTCCGCACGGGCATCCCCACCGATGTAAGCAACTTCCAGGCGAAATCAAGCCAAGATGGGAAGAGGAAGCCCAAGACGGCTAAGTTGGCGACCGACATGGCGAAGGATCTTGTGACCATAGCTGAAAGTATTGCGAGCTTCCAGCGGTGTCGGGCGATCTGGAGACCAGCAAGCATCGATATGACAGCGACCAGCTTCATCGACGCGCCAAGCGGGTCGCTACCCCTTGCTAGAAGTCCGGCGAAGTGGGAGAGAGCACACAGGTAGCTCCACCTCGCTCCAACGAGTGCAAAAGCGAGTACAGAAGGAATCTCTGCCAGATCGAACTTTAGGAAGACTAGAGGGTAGAAGGGGAACTCTAGCCTTAGAGCGGATATCGCAATCGCCAAGGCAGCCATAACGGCTGCCACAGCTGCTCTGTAGGAGGCGCGTCTTACACGCATCGGGATAGGGGGTTCTCGATAACCCACACTAAAAACTTTGGTTTGTATAGCTTAACAAATTAAACTTTGACGAGCTTCGCTAGGAAGAAGCCAACCGTGTCGTGGAGGTGCGGGTAAAGCCTTTGTGCTGTCTCTAAACCCAGCATGCCCGGCAGACCTACTCTCAGCTGAACTTCCACCGGCTCAAAGCCAAGCGCGTCTTTCGCCCATAGGATGTTTTCCTCGTTTTCCTCCAAAGTCAACGTGCAGGTGGAGTAGATGAGCTCTCCGCCCCGCTCCAGCAGCTCGCTGGCGGCTCTCAGTAGCCTCCTCTGCTCAGCCGCGTACGTGCGCACGAGCTCCGGCTTGATCCACAGCCTGATCTCCGGGCTGTGCCCGAGCCTCCCTAAGCTCGAGCAGTCAGGGTCGAGGATCAGTTTCCTAAACTTCACGCGGAGCGGGGGCATCGTGCTGTCGGCGTTGACAGGATACACTTCCTCCGCGCCCAGCCTCCGCAACAGCTTGACCATCACCCTGACTCTCTTCCCCCGAAGGTCGAGTGCTACGACCTCTGCCCCCCACAGCTGGTTCGCTAAGCTCGCTTTCCCCCCTGGCGCGGCTGCGAGGTCAGCAACTAGCTCCCCATCACCCAGCGCGTAGACAGCTAGGGCGGAGGCCTTGTCCTGCGTGTAGAATAGCCCCTGCGCGTGCTCGGGCACTTGCGAGGGGCTTACGCTGCCCTTCACAACCCTCAGCATGAAAGGTAAGTGCTCGTCCACCTCCACGACGAGTCCCCTCCCCTCTAGCTTCTTGACCAGCTCGCGTACCCCCACCTTCAGCGTGTTAACGCGCAGCCAGACGGTGGGGTTCCTGTTGAACGCTTTCATCAGCTCTTCGGCTTCCCGTCGCCCCAGAAGCCTCAGTAGGTACTCGACAACCCACTCGGGCAGCGAGTAGATGAACGCGAGCCTCTCCACCTCCCCTTTACCCCTTGCCATGTCTTGAGGCGCTGTTTCCTTCACTAACGCAAGCTCCTTGGGACCAAGCCTGAACCCGTAGCGTCTCGCGAGACCCAGCACCCTGTCCGAGCTCACAGGCCTGTACTTAGCTTCGTAGATGAGAGCGCGCAGCAAGTTCCTCTCGAAAGGCTTCAGCCCCATCGGCTCGACGCCAATAACCCTACGCGCCAGCTCATCCAGCACCCTGTACGAGCGCAGCACTCCCGCCGCGAAGGCCCTGGCCAGGCCCTTGGCGTCAAGAAGGTGGGGGTTCCGCTTGAAGTACGCCTCCATTACAGCCCTTAAGCTCGTACACCTCGACTCGCTGGTAGCAATGATCTCCGCGACGATCGCTTCGATTGGGTAAGGTCCGCCCACCTCACTCGGCATAAACGTCCGTACTCAAGTAGGCGTGCTTTTGCTTAAAAGGCGTGTTTTGGTTTTAACTCAGCCTCCAAGCTCTAGCCAGCGTCTCCGCTATAGCGCTCGCCGTAGGAGCTGGGGCTTTGAGCTTCGACGCCAGAATTTGCAACTGGGTTGGCGTGAAATCGTGAGCCCTCAGGAAATCTATGTCGCTCAAAACTTCCCCCGCAGGTCCATCTCTTGCGATCATGCCTTCCTTTAGAACAATGACTCTGTTCGCGAAACGGGCTAAGAGATCCGTGTCGTGTGTTATGATGATCACAGTCTTCCCCTCCTTGTTCAGCTTCGAAAGTGTGCTGAAAAGGGAGAGGCACCTAGCGTAGTCCAAGCCTGTGGTCGGCTCGTCGAGCACCACGACGGTCGGGTCCATCGCGAGAACGCACGCGATAGCTAGCCTCCGCTTCTCCCCGAAGCTCAGAGCGTGGGGTGAAGCGTTTAAAGGCTTTTGAAGGTCGACTTTCTCTAGCGCCGCGCGAATCCTCCCCTCCATCTCGCCGGGAGGGTAGCCAAAGTTCCTCAAAGCGAATGCCACTTCATCCAGCAAGGTAGCAGAGAAAAGCATCGTCTCGGGGTTCTGGAAGACATAACCCACTTTCCTTGCCAGTACCGAAGCTGGGGTAACCCTCGTGTCCATGCCGTCCACGAGAACGCGCCCTTCACTCGGCTTGAGGAGGCCAGCGATTAACTTCGCTAGTGTGGTTTTCCCGGCACCCGAGTGGCCTATCACACCCACAAACTCACCGTCCTCGACGGTGAGCGTAGCATCTTTGATCGCTTCTGGTCCATTCTGGTACCTGAAGCGCACCCCCTCAAGCTTTATCATAGCTTGAACACCTCGCAGGCTACCTTTAAGTGTACAGGCACGCGGACCTCGAACCCCCGCTTACGAAGCTCGTAGGCGACCTCAGCCACCCCGGGTGGTCTCACACCGAAGCGTTCCACTTCCTCAACCTTGCTGAAAACCTCTTCGGGGCTGCCCTTCATCACGATTGAGCCATCGCTCATCACTGCTACAGTATCTGCAACCTCGACCGCCCACTCCACTCTGTGCTCGGCGGCAACGATCGTTAAGCCATGCTCACGCTTAAGCTGCTCAACGGTCTCGAGGACCAAGCGGGTTCCCTTGTGGTCGAGCATCGAGGTAGGTTCGTCCAGTAGGAGAACGCGTGGCTTCATCGTGAGGACGCTAGCAATCGCGATAAGCTGTTTCTCGCCACCCGAGAGCGACTGCGGATCCCGATCCAGGTACTTCCTAAGATCCAGCGCGTCCACAACCCACTCAACTCGCTTTAATACCTCTTCCTTCGGCAAGCCGAGATTCTCAGGCGCCATAACCAGCTCTTCGTATACTGAGCGAGTCACAACCTGCATCTCAGGGTTCTGGTACACTATTCCTACCACCCCTGCGAGTCCTCTGTAGCCGCTGCGCGTTACATCCACACCATCCACTACAATCTCGCCCTTGATCTCGCCCGGCACAACCCAGGGCAGGAGACCCGCGATAGCGTATAGCAGCGTGCTCTTGCCGCAACCGCTTGGTCCCATCAGCACCAACATGCTGCCTTTACCTACCGCTAAGTTCACGCTCTTCAGCACCCAGCTCTCGGAAACGGCGTACTTAGCGTAAAGGTCCTTTACTACCACAGAGCAAGACTCCATGCAGCAACACCCCCATAGAGCAGGAGAGAGAGAATAGTGAAAGCCGTATCCCTCGCGCTCCACCTCGGCTCAAAAACGTAGGTCCTTCTCGCGTACCCTGCGTACCTAGAGGCGAGCACCATGCTCAAGTCCCAGACATCGCTGAGCAGCCTGGCGATCATGGGCACTATTATGGGAGCGTAGTTCCTGAGCCGCTGGACGACACTGCCCCTATCCAGCGCTAAACCGCGCGCCACTTGGGCTTCCGTAACTTCTCTTATAGCTTTGACAGTCGAGGGAAGAAGGTTCAGAGCTAGCGTAAACGTCAAAGCCACCTTGGACGGCGCGCCCAGCTTCTCAAGAGCCCACATCAAGTGGTAGGGCCTTGTCGAAGCGAAAAGCACCGCAAAGGCTAGAACTGGGTTCATTATCAGGAAGAACTTGCCGAAAGCGACTCTTAAGCCTATGTCTGTCAGGCGGAGCGGCCCCAAGGCCAGCAGTAGAACCCCCTGCGAGCTGTACACTCCGGCCCATATCAGCGTCACGGCAGCGAGGAAAGCCGATGCATTCACGACGAGCAGCAGCGCCAGCCCAGCCCCTAGGCCCGACAAGCTCAAAGCCGCGAGAGTGGAAGCGAAAACGGGCAGAGCCTTTAAGCCATCGAACTGCGTTGTAACCGAAGCGGCAAGCACCAATAGAGTCCAGATGATCTTCGCTCTCGGGTCTAGTCTGTGGAACAGTGTTCTCCTCGCCACGTAAAGGCCTCCAAGAGACAAGACTACCACCGCTACAGGTTTTAAAATAAAAAAGTTTAAACTTAAGCTGTTTTGATTCTATCCTTCCAGTAGAGCCCCCTACCCTTTATTAGCGGGAAAAGTATCCTGCCCAGCACCGGTGAGAGGACAGCGTTAACGACTATATTGTTCGAGAATATGATCGGCGCTATAATGCCCCATACGACAAAGAGCGGTAAACCCACCAGAGTCTCCGCTACGTCCAGCCACCAGCATATGTAAGTAGCGCTCACAAAGGCTTGAGCGAGCACGCCCCACACGTAAAACTCGCCGATGGACGAAGCACTCGAGAAGCTGTGGTCCCGCACGAATTTGTACGGCAAGTAGGCTATGAGGAAGTTCCCGATGAAGCCGCCGACGGAGCCAATGCCGAAGAACCCGCCCACAATGTCCGCGATCAAGTTTCCTATAGCGACACCAAGGCATCCAGGTATTCCGAAGAACATGCCGAAGAGCGGAGCGAGGGAGTTGGCAGGTCTAAGCCATGTGAAGCCGGGAACGAAGACTATCGGTGCGGTAGCAGCGAGGAGGCCGCCGTACACGGCAGCGCTGAGCGCAGCGAGCGCTACATCGATCACACTCCACTCAGCAATCCCCATCCGGTTCCTCACCAAGCCTCTCCTAGAGACCGTCCTGCCAGCAAGCTCGAGCACGAAGACGGCGGTGCCAAGCGCCCACACGATAGCACCCACCGCGAACATCAGGTCGCGGTAGCCGAAAAAGACTCTAGAAAGCGTAAATTCGGCCCAAGGGTTCTCAGGGTTCACCGTCAATGCCCGCCAAAAATCATAGACAACCGCAGCCGCTACTGCAATACCTGCAACCACTGCGACGATCATCAAGGCTTTCGGGGCACGAGCTTTCTCTGCCACGTTGAGGATGCGCCTGACCAGTTTATATATTTTACCATGATTGTTGCATGTCAACAAGCAAAGCCCGACATGATAACCCCCCAGTATTAACACCTTTATGATATTTCATAGACAAATAGCGCGTGCAACAGTTGGAGATTTCAGTAAAGCAGTTAATGATGAGATTGAATGAAAAAGGGATAAAATAGAGATCTTACCGTTTAAGAATGAGAAAAGCATTAAAAAGAAAAAAGAATTACCTCAGCCAGATCATTCCGACTATCCTACCGTCTTTAACGAGTTCTGCTTTTACTCCCCAGGGTCCCACCCAGTACGCTCCCAGGGCTAGGTTGCTGAGGTCAACATCCTCCCAAATAGTCCCTACAACCTCGTTCTCGACAACTACCTCTGTGTGCTCAACCCCCCATGGGTTGACCCAGCTATGCCCTTTCGAGGCTTTGGATAAGTTTTCTTTCAGCTTTGCCTCTACTTGTTCCCTTGGCACGCTTTCCGCGATGTAGTAGCAGCAATGCTTAGGCCCGAATTTCCAACCCCACCGCGGCATCGGGGATGCCTCTAACTGACTGGTTAATAAGCCTTGCGACCGACCGGTTAGTTAAGTATTTTAAGGTGAGCCGCGAAAGACCGCGGGCGCAGGGGATGGTGGAGGAAACCAGGAGGAGGATCCTTGATGCGGCAACCGAGGTTTTCGCCGAGTACGGTTTTTTCAAAGCACCAGTGGAGCTGATAGCTGAGCGGGCGGGCGTCTCAAAAGGTCTGATCTTCTGGTACTTCAAGCGCAAGGACGACCTCGTCCTCGAGGTGGCCTCTAAAGCCTTACCGATGGACGTGATGGAAGCGTGCCTAAACTCGAACCTTACTGGAAGCGCGCTCCTGAAGTGCATAGGGGAAGCGTACCTAGGCAAGTACTCTGACCCAAAGATGAGGAACCTCTTGCTCCACGCGATGTCTGCTACCAGCTCGTACAAGCAGCTGGCAGAGCTTCTCGAGCGCACGTGCGGCGAGCTGTTGAGGGAGGTAGCTCTCAAGGCTTTCGGAAAGGCGGGTACTAGAGAGCTCACGAAGGTTAGAGCGTTCTTCGGGGCTTTGCTCTGCTACTCGCTTCACAGACCGGCCGGGCTCGACCCGCGCGAGTACGTGGAAACGTTCCTAGCGATTCTCCTCCCGCAGGAAACTTAATAACCAGTCAGTCGAAAGGGTTCGCTATGGCGAAGCCGGCTAGGAGCTACCAGCTGCTACCGCATTGCAGCACACACGCCGAGAACCTCATAATTGTGGCTACCTGCGATGGGGCCTCCTCAGTGGGGCAGATAGGCAACGAGGTTGCTAGGCTCCTTACAAAGCGCTTCCCCGATAAAGTTAGGATGTGCTGCCTATCGGCTGTGGCTGCGGGCTCGAAGACGCATATCGAGATATTCAAGAGGGCCAAAGCGACGATCGCGATCAACGGGTGTCAACTGATGTGCGCTTCCAACGAGCTGAGGCAGAAGGGCATCACGCCTACCTTCGAAGTAGTCGTAGCTAAGGAGGGAGTCGACAAGCTACCTACACTCGACTTCTCAGACGAAGACGTTGCACGCATAGCCGAAAAGATCGTGAACGAGTTCCTAAGCAAGCTTGAAACATGAAACATTAGGGCTCCAGCGAAAGCACGCGAGTCGCGGCTATCCAAGACCTTTTGCTTGCCATTGTTGAGTAAACTTGCATACGCTTCCGTTGCTTGCTAGCTGCTATGTGATGCTTCGATCGAAAATTGAGAGAAGCCACTTACTATCGCCTTCGATTCGAGGTGAAAAGAAGCTTGCAGCGGGCTTTTCGTATCGCGCGGCTAGATCGCATTAAGTTTCTTCGACTACAGATGGTATCTCTGATATTACTTTAGCTAATGTCACACGCAACGATTCAGCCATTCGCAATGCGACGGGAACGTCAGCAGCCCACTCCAGCGCGTTGATCAGTAGGTCGAGTTCTCTTAGAGCTTCCTTGAGCTTCTCATCCAACCGGCGGAACCCTAAAGCGAAATACCGGCACGCATCGAAAGCTTTGACGCACGCTTGATCGTTCCTATCATCTGTCAAGAGGGCTAGGGCTAGCAGGTAGTTCCGCCACGCTAGCGCAAGAACCGGTACATCGCTCAAACTTTCGCTAGCACTATCATCGAGGCTCTCTAGCTCCGCTACTCGGTCTTTGTCTACCCGGTGTTGGCCAGTCTCTCCGTTCTCCGCTGATTGCTCGAGCAATCCTTATCAAAATTAAAGGCGAAATCGACAGTACTATAAATTTTCTTCGCCAGGGGTCTCTTTCGCACAATAGAGTAGAAAGATTTATATAAGGAAGTATGCTTATTGTCCAACTAAATGGACAAAGTGAAAGTGACTCGAAGTTTCCAAGTGACGATACCTAGGGAGGTTCGCGCGGCTCTAGGGATACGCGTTGGTGACTACCTAAAAGTATATCTCGACGACAAAGGTAGAATCGTTATGGAAAAGATCAGCGTGAGCCGGAGAACCCTCAGGGCCGGGAGGCCGTTAACATCAGAGGAGATCGACGAGCTGGTGGCGAAGGGGCTGAGTGAGAGCGTTGCGGGAGGCGGTGATTAACACCAACGTGCTCGTCTACGACACCTTCGAGGACTCCATCTATCACGAAGCGGCGGCGAGCCTGCTCGACCACCTCGACCGCTGGCTCGTGCCGCTCGTTGTGGTATACGAGTACGTCTGGGTCCTTAAAGGGTTGAACGTAAGCCCGGCCGACGCCAGGGAAAAGCTACTCGAGTATCTGCTTGAGGAGAGATGCACGATCGTGAAGGAGGGCGTCGACGAGATCCGGTGGGCGATCTCGACGATAGTCGAGGAGGGTTTGTCCCTCTCTCGTTTTAACGATAAGGTGTTGCTATCGGTGGCGATGCGCAGGAACGCTCCTTTAGCGACATTCGACGTAAGGCTTAGAAGGCAAGCGGCAAAGCTGGGCTTGCGCGTAGCGCCCGAAACGGTATAGCCTCACGGCAAATTAACTCGATTGCTTAACTCCGATTCC
>Ga0209183_1000565_pt1 | contig 14527 bp, 6 predicted proteins | sample LHCtaG_2_FD_184120 | JGI IMG/M metagenome (GOLD analysis project Ga0209183, IMG submission 184120) | Hot spring microbial communities from Little Hot Creek, USA to study Microbial Dark Matter (Phase II) - LHC4sed_replicate (SPAdes)... | ecosystem: Environmental > Aquatic > Thermal springs > Hot... | reverse complement strand
GGTAACAACCTATTCCCTGCTTCCTGAGAGCTAATACATCTGCTTAAAGCTTAGTAATGTTTTAGCAACTGCTTGTATGAAGAATATCGTACCTAAATCCCGTATATAGTATGGAGATTTATCAGTGCCATTTATAGGTGGTAGTACTTTCTCTAGTATAGCACCTTTAAGATTTGGATCCTCAGGGTTTTTGAATTGCATATTAATACAGAATCTTAATGCTCTCCTCATAGGTTCTATGTAGCGTTTATCTTCTAAGATATGCGTCAGCTCCAACCACATGATAACGGCGCATGCGATACCTGAAGTTGCATGACCAAAGCTTGGGGTACTGAAATCGATGAATGTATCACGAAATAATCCTCCATCTCTACGTTGAGCATGAACATACCAATCGGCTGATCTCATAGCACATTGTAGATATTTCTCATCCCCCGTCTCTTTATAGGCCATTATCATAGGATAACCCCACCAGTATGCATGCCTTGGATGAATATATCCCTGCTTAGCATTACATGGCGGATAACGTATCCAATTTCCCGGGGGATACTCATCTTCTAGTAGACGATCTACTGTTTCGAAAAATATCTTCCTAAATCTCATATCACCTACCTTATGGTAACCTTTCAAGAAGACTCCATCATCAGCGCATGGCCGTCCTATTGGATGAGCCCATGGGAAGATCTTGAAGATTCTCTCCTTCGGTGAGTAGGAATCTCGAAATAAACCTTTACCTATGTAAGCTTTATTAGCGACCCATTTTAACGCATTCAACACCACCCTCCATAATTCTTCGTTACCTGTTAATTCGCTAAGATGTATTAATCCATCTAGGCATTCGAGTATAGCCGATGTATTAACTATATCTCCCATATCTTCATAGGCTAATATCAACCCATAATCTGGATCGGCTGGATCCCTGATACTTTCGTTTACGATAAATTCCGCTCCGAGAATAGCCGACTTTAATAAATCGTCATCCCTTAAGATCGGATAGGCAAGTGCTAACGCCTTTACAGCTTGGCCTGTATGCCATATGGGACAGAAGAAATCCCATACCTTATCTGCTACGCTATACTCACCCCTAATAGCACCACGCCAGGTTCTATGCTGATGATTCTTACTATCTCTCTCTATAGTGAGGCTTTCTGTCTTTATCTGGGCTATATTCGTAAGCCAATTACATGCTAGTTCTAAGGATTCCAGAAGCATCGACGAATCTAAACCTAAATCATCTTCTGTAAGACGCATACCAAGATATTATTGAAATAGCGAAAATTTAAATTTAACGATCTATATGTACGTATCTAATTAATGCTTATTTTATAATATAATAAATGTTAAATGGTTTTTATTTTAGTATAAAATTTAGATATAGTTTTATAAAATATTATCAATATTGTTATAATTATAACAATAGAAAATGAAAATATTAAAGTATATGCTATTTTCTTTCCTTCTATATTTAATTTATGTTTTAATATTTCATCGAATCCTTGAATCACATATTCTTTAACTTGAATATAATCTCTATTTTGATATGCAGTAATAGCTTTTATAAGGTATTCTTCAGCTTTAGCTATATATTCATCTATAGAACTATCTTTGATCTTTATATTATTTATATCTTCACAAAGCCATGCTATATACCTTTCATATATTTTTCCATTTAAAGTGTAAGATCCATGGATAAGTTCTGGAATTAACCATCCTAATGCTATTAGATCCCTATACAGTAGGCCGTGAACCTGTTGCCCTCTATTTTTAAGTAGTATAAGATTGGATATATAACCTCTAAATAGAAAATCTACATCACCTCCAGAAGCTATCGTATGCCCAGATGAATCTAAGTAGAAATAATATCCAGAATATTCTCGTAAGTTACTTTCTCTATAATACCTTTCTGCTTCTAACGCCTGCTTTAATGCTTCCTCATCACCGGAAATAGTGTAGTAGAGAGCTTTAGCTATCATCCAAGCTTCATCTCTATTCTGAATAGAGGAACCCAGCGATGATGCCCATTCATAGACTTTAGATATGTAAGTAGAGTTTCCGGTATAGTAACTATGGAAGATGTATTCCCCCATGACGTTGTATTCGCTAGCTCGTCCTAGATAGTCCCAATAGTTAAAATACCAATCCCAAAATCTATTAAGTGCACGAATATATTTTTCATCTCTAGTCAGATAATGCATAATATATGAGGCTTGAATCCATCTGCTGAAAGCATCAGGGGATGGAGTCCAAGCTTCATCTAAACCCCATTTTCCCCAGTATCCAAAGCTTCCATCCATCCTATATACCGTTGGAATACGGCCCGTATGATCTTGTAGGTCTATCATATTATCCATTATCAGCTTCACTCTCTCCAATATCTGATTTCTAAGTGTAGCATTCTCGGTTACTACAGCAGCCTCTAGGGTAGGGAGTATCCACCAGAACTCCATAATATCGCAGTATGCATCCGGACTTGGATCAACCCTACCATAATCTTTAAAAATCCATGTTCCATTAGGTAACTTTTCTATATATAGATGAAAATGTATGTATCTCGGATCTCTATTAAATTCAAGCATTGTTCTAGCGAAATTTTCGAGACAAATTATAGCTTTCTTGCTTTTAAAACACCAAGCATATGGAAATACTGAATACATAAGAGCTTCTCCACCATGCTCTGCATCCTGCTTAATCCTATCGGTATTTAAAAGGGTACCTTGCATGGTATCGTAACGATATGAGCCGAGGAGACCCGTCCCAGGATCTAGGTATGTAAGCATAGATTCAACTACAGTGCAGATTATCGTTTTTATATCATCATCTTCTGTAGCTAGATAGTAGATCCAGTAGGGTGTATGCATCTCTGTAATATCATCTCCTGTTATTATAGTTCTTAGTGGACGACGCTCGGTTAACGATATCGTTTCATATGGAAGAGCTGTTTTAAGATCTACAAATTCAGGTCCTTTATACAGATTAAGAAGGGTTTGTTTAAATGCTTCTTCAAGTGTAATGTTATCAAATTTCCTTATATAATATATATTTGATGATAGAAAGATATGTAATGAAATTAATATTAAAATAAGAAACATAATGATGCAAAATATATAGTGAATTAATGATTTTTTCTTCAGAAACATTCCTATATAGGAAGTATCCATATGGAGTTTATTATAAGGGATATAGATACACTTATCGTTATAGCGATACTTTCACCCATCGTAAGTCCTCCCGCTATTAGTCGAGAATAGAATCTCCATTGATCCCTACCTAATTTAGCTTCAGCTATCCTACCTATCACTCCGCCAATGAAATACGCTATAGCATATGGTGGTAGTGTTCCGACCCCAGCTGCTATACCGGCATAGGATAGTAACGATAGATTAGGGATATGTATAGCTAGGTATAGAAGTATACCGATTACGAGCGAGTATACTATCCACATCGGGTTAAATAAACCCATCTGTACGCCTCTAATCCACATGACAGTGTATGTAGCATCTATCGGCCATAATAATTGAGCGGCAGGATATCTTGCTGATGGTATCGGACCCATCCTCCAGAAGAGTTCAAGGTATATGAAGGCCATGAGTATTGTGAATGGAAGTAGTACGAAATACGCTTTAACGATACTTTTAACGGAGGTTTCTGTAAGTTGAGCAACCTTAAATGTTCTAAGCCAACCTGCACCTTGTAGATGCATCGGGTTTGGAGCGAACCAGACTTCTATAGGTGCATTGGTTGCGAGGAAAATCATATTCCTAAGTTCACCTATGTGGAATGATGGGGAGACACCGGTCTCCCCTCTTATTCTTCCTCCTACTAGCGTTGTGAATATTGGGAAGAATATCATCAACGATGAAATCCATGGGTAAATTAGTATATAGCTGGGAGCTAGTATCGCGAATAATACAACCCCGCATACAAGTGAGATTATGGCTATTAAAGTTACAAGGTTAGCAGGGATAGGATCTGTACGTCTTCTAACTCCAGTATACTTCGTACTGAATATTCTATGAATAGCGCTTATGAATAGCTTTGGTCTATGTATTATGGGTCCGATGCCTGCCGCGAACGCTAAGCCTATGGTTATGGGGAACCAGAAGTACATGATGGATCTTTGAGCTATCAAAGATATATCCATTCCTGGTATCCACCAAGATTGGTATCCAGGAGTCATAGGGTCAACATCTGGTGTTAGATTATATGAGGCGATTAGCCAGTTACCGATAGTGTATATAGCTAGTGAACCTATGAATATACCTACGGCAGCGTTAAACGGTACCACTAACCCTGTAGCGTAGGATCCTAGACTTGTTGCTAAACCTAAGGCTGCACCAGGAAGGACTATTTCTATGTATCGGGTTACATCGATCCATGGAACCGGTATAAACCATACTAGAGTACCTGTATAGGCTTGCATAATGAATGGAAGCGCATAAACTATGAATCCCCATATGAAGCCGAATACTGCTGAAAACGATAGAATTTGTATCGGACGTCTCTCTTCACTTGTCATGGATGTTATAGCTACAGCGCTAACTTCTTCCATAGGAAACGGTAGATCCTCAACTTCCACGTATAATTCTCTAGCGAAAAGACCTAGAGTTACGCATATTATATCGGATAAAACCGCCCAGAATACCACTATGCTTATCGGTATGAGCCAATCCTGATGGAAGAATGTTCTTAGCGTATATACTGGACTTCCAACTGGCGGAACCCACCAAGTAGGTAACAGGTCAGCTATCCCGAAACGCTGTACTATAGGTGCTGTTCTGAACCACTGCCTATAGAGTAGCCCGGTAGGAAGAAACTCTATCCCTGCTAGCATATATATTAGGAAAGCTTCTTGTTTAGTTAAACGAGCCCCATATAATCTACTAATCTCAACCCATAGAATTAGCATGAACCATGATACCCCGAATGATTGCCCGGCAACCAATTGAAGGTATATGAGGGCTGGGATGAATATTACTGTAGCATATATAGCTGATAGAGCCGCTCTAAATGTAAAACCAGACTTATACTCTATATAATACTTCTCCTCATTCACGCATAACCACCTCCTATTTAGATATAATTTCCATATATCTTGCTTTCTCTTTTTCAGGAAGTGTTCTCCAAAGGAGAAGTTGTTTCCTCACATCATCTATGAAATCCCTATTAATTCTTTCCCATTCTCTATACGCACCCATAACCCTCTCGATCGATATATGGAAAGTCCAACGTGTATACTCTACCTCCTCGACTGTAGCTATATTAATTCTTTGAATAATACCCATATGATATGGAGCTAACCTACATTCAGCCGAGATCCCTATAAAACGTCTCTCATCCTTCACACCCTCCTCTACACTTATATTCGCGATCATAAACACTGGGGCATCAGGTAGTTCATGTTGAATTAGGTACTCAGCTAAGTATTTGATGATCCCTCGAGCTTCAGCTTCGGAAGATGCGACGAAAGGTAATGGGACAACCCATCTATCACCGATAGGTTTAGTAGGTACCCTCCACTTCCTCTCTAAACTCGGCGTAACAATTCTAGCTGATAGAAAAGCAGGATATATTGAGGAGATAACTATAGCTGCTATCGCTAATAATATAGCTAGTATTACGATGCCAGATGAAAAGTTTAACCATACACCTATCGATGATCCGACTATCCTATAAACTATTAATGCCGATACGTAGCCTAATACCGATCCGATTACACCATAGACTAAAGCTTCAGCTATAAACATCAAGGCTATATGGAGCGGAGCGAGACCTACAGCACTATAGATAGATAATTCGCGTCTTCTCTCATGGATAGCAGCTAACATGAGACTTATAAGATTTAATACAACAATAACTATAGGAATTATTTGAACATCTATACCACCTACGATTATTGAAGATGCTTGTGTCAATAGGTTTATTCGATCCCCGACATTATAGAATGTAAGGAAACCCTTTATATTATCGTATAAATCCTTAGCTAAATCTTCAGTCATAGCTTTATTCTTAGGAATAATCGATATAGTAGCTACACCTCCACCCATATCGATAACGGTCTCCAACGGCAATATTATTATCTGGCTTAGCGGAAGATGCTCATCCCATGGATTCTCTGCAGCAGTAGAGTAATCACGTTTTACTGGAGTAATCTCCTCTCCATCTAGATCTTTAATGAATTCTATTCCTCTTTGCACTATACCTACAACGTTGAAGGTTACACCCTCTATGGTGATATTCACAGGTAAAGCACTAGAATCTATACCGAGATCTAATGCTAAATCTTCACCTAGTATGCAAGCCAGATATTCACCTGGTATAAACCATCTACCACTAGATAGGAAGTAAGTCATATGCATTAGCTCAGCTTCTTCGACCGTAACACCTAGGATAGCTTTCGGGGGTAGTGAGACTCGTTTACTTTCGTAGATGATAGTAAAGCCTATAGTTCCATACTGAGCAAGCATACTTGGATAGATCGTATACCTCCAAGCTCTACAGAGTATAGTAGCTTCATCGCCATACTTTGCTTCTATATAGGTCTGTAGCTGTCTACCGAGCGAGAAACCTCCATAACCCCACATACTCTTACGAATGTAAACCCCCCCATGTAATACTTGATCTTCTGAAGCTTGTCTAGAGATAGGGATATAGATTCTAAGAGCAGAGATAGCTGTGAAGGTAGCGATAGATGAGACGACAACTATTACAGTGAATAACGTAAGTATAGTTCGAAGTCTACGTTTTCTCATATTCTCAACTCCGACAGAAAAAGCATAAGTTGTCTGCGCGAATCTACTTACCTTTATCTCATGTATACCCACGGCTTTAACTCTTAATTCTTTTAATAATTCTTCAGCTCTACTGAAAACTAAGAATATTATTGGTGCTGAAAGTATCAGAACGCTGAAACCAATTATCACATGAGCAGGACTTGCAGCAAGAGAGAACCCTGGATGACTAAGTACTAGAGCCAAAATACAGAATCCAAAAACTCCTACGAGAGATATTATCTTCTTATAACCACTCCAGTTGAAGATAAGTTTCTCGCAGAGGAAAGTGAACGGTAGGATCAGTAACGCAAAGATAGGTGTAACAGCTATCGCATCCTCTATATATGTCCTTAGAGATACGTATGCATCGCACCCTTTTAACCATGCATCGATTGCGTAAGCATAAGCAGTAGTATAATCTTTATTTTGAAAAGCATGTAAAGTTTTTCGAACATATTCCTCACATTCTAAATGCGATTTATACCCTGTATGAGCAGATAAATCGGTAAATCCTTTTATAACGTTAATACGCTCCAAATTCATGTAATAGAAGTCTTTAGCATATTGTAGTATCGGAAATTCTATAATTTTTTGCTCTCCAAGTTTTAATTTATAGCCACAACCCAAAAGGTTACTCTCTGATGCATTACTTAAACATATGAATGGATACCTAGATATAACACTTACCTTTGCTACTATAATTACAGGTGTTTCTGGTGGGAAGGCTACTAAGGCTATGTAATACATATTTGGATCAACCCATACACCATAATTAGTAGGTGGTACATATTTCTCAGCTTCATATACTGTAAATTCTGGTTGAGGTCTAACGAAGCCTGCCCCAGTTTCTATTTCAGGAATACCTAAAGTTAGAGGATGAATAGCATCAAGTATGACAATAGTTGAAGCTTTAAATACTGAAAGGAAACCTATATCCCCAAATATTTTTATGGGTGGTTTATATGCACGTGGACCAAGATCTGGAGTAAATATTACGTTACCCGTAATAGGGTCCAGCACCCATCCACTTATACGATAAGCATCTGAAAAATCGTAATACATGTGTCCTCGTATATGGAAGCTTCCATCCTCCTCAACTAAAGTGAATCTTCTATCTGTAGCTGCATGCGTCCTGAAATACACAATACCTGTAAAGTTGCCTATATCAGTTTTCGTTAGAGGCCTCCAGAAAGCTAGATCTTCATCGTAAATAGCTAATTTTCCATATATTTCGCCCCAATGAAGTTTACCGGAAGTATACCATGTGTTATCTTCTAATACTCCACCTTCGCTTCTTGCGTAAAATTTGAATACTGGTTCCCTTCCATACCACTCGTAATATTCATTTAGACACTCGTTGATTGTGCGGAAAAGTATAGCATATATAGTTTCGAGGAGTATCTTTAGATTTTCCCAGTTTATCTTATCAATCGTATCGAATGGCGTCCAATAGTATGGTCTAGCATCATATCCTGTAGTAAATGTAAGAGCATATGGCCCTATATACTTAAATATTTCCGTATCAAATGCCCATTTCTTTGTAGGCATAATATTCGGCTCCATGGTGATGCTTAAATCCTCACCCCAAGACCAACCTATCTTTGAATAGACTTCATACCTGCCTTGAAATTGTTGTTGAAGTTCTTTAATATATCTCTCTAATGTTGCTTGATATTTTGCTACTTCATCTTTGAAAACACCTTGCGTTACATAGGCTAGATGTTTCACGACGTTATGCGCCCATGTACCTGTACCATAATTCGTTAGGTAGAGGAAGCTGGAGCCAGTAGATAGATCGAAACCATATGCACGCCAGATACGTCCTCCAATTTCCCGTCTTACTTCCCAATCTACTACATCACGTGGGAAGTAGAGGTAGTAATCGGCGAAAGCTGTTGCTCCAGCTAACGCTTGATGGTGAGCACCGAAAGCTACAAACATTAAAGTCACAGGTGGTTTACTCCCTTCACGTGCACGTTGAGCAATATATCGTGCTAACTCTAACAATACTGATATACCTATGGATTCTTGAGCTCCAGGAGCTACGGTAGGAACTTCTGAGTAAGAATCATAATATGAGCATAGAAGTATTATTCCATCAGGTCTTATACCGCCTTCGATGAAGCCTATTATATTCTTTCCAATAACTTTTGTCCAACGTTGTGTGGAGACGAGACGAACCTCTAACCCTTCTCTCTCAGCGTTCAAAAGCATTTCAGCTTCATCTTCCTTTGCATAGAACCTAGGGAAATTTATAGGCGTCTCCCATAGAAATCTAGTCGCTGGTCCAGGAGTACTAGATGCTGAAGTCCACGAGGTCATACCATAGAATCCACCTAAGAAATATTTTGGAGGTAGGAAAATTACAGCTTTAGCACCTAATTGAGCTGCCCATATCCAATTACTTCCCGCATTCCAATCCATAAGGACTATGTTTCCTTTAATATCTTTACCATTGAAATCTTTTAACTCACCATGCCCTACATAGATAAGCTTGCCTATTATACCTTCAGGAGGTGTTGTTGAGGGACATATTAAATTAGGTATTAAGGGGTGGATATCGATGCATTCTCCTGTAGATATTATAGTTATGTTTGCTCCATAGCTTATACAATCTACCACTTCGAATGTTTGATAACTTACATTTATAAGACCATACTCAATAAATTTTTCATATATATATTGAGCGGCTAATTCGTTTTCAGGATAACCAGTAGCTCTAGTACCTAAACTTGAGAAGAATTCTATATGTCTCTTTATAGATGTAAGATTTACAGCATTAATAAAAGGAGTGTAATCGAAATATTTAGATCCTATATCATACATATTTACCATATCAATTCTTACTGAAGATACAGATCCACATATAATTGTGAAGAAAAGAACGGAAAAAATGATGAAGAGTTTATTCATTAATATTCTACCTCCTTTATCAACCATATATTAGCCAATTTATCCAGGCTATAGTGTTATTTATGAATATTGGTATTATGTGTCCTAGTAATATTCCTAATGCTATCGGTTTTAGCTTCTCTTCGTACATCTTTATCCCTCCTACTCTCAGTACTATAGATTTTACTATGAACCCTACTAGGAATGGTACCCATATCCAGAATCCGATCATAGCTCCTAATACGATCCCACCGATGCTCAGACCCCTCAGGAAGCCTATACGAGTAGCTAGGAAAGCCAGTACGAGTATTACTGCAAACCCTACAACAATCTGAATTAACATCTGATTAGGATGACCGGTAAACTGACTATAGAATGCATGGAATCTACCTTGCTCACAATACCTCGCGATCGTCTGTATGTAACCTCCTCTCAGCTTCGGTAATTTTAAAGACCAGGCATCGTTAAAGAAGTGTACGAATACAGTGCCTACTACTGATATTATCGCTCCTGCTATTATGACTAGTAGTATTCCTTTGCTTTCTGTCGCCGTTTGCCGTCCGATATGGTATGAGATAAGCGTATTACCTACAGGCCTATCTCCTGTATTAACTGTAGTACCGGCGGCATAGTTTAGCATATACATCGTCATACGTGAGGATATATCTGGTTTTATATCCGCAAACCATTTCATAGCTATAGCTCCAGGTATCGCGGTCCATGAGTTACTCATCCACGTTGCTCCTGGTTCTAGCTGTCCGTAGAATCCTCCTGTTTCTGCTAGTAATCTTCCCGATCCGAAGTATAGTAGGGAGGCTATTATTATGAATACTAGTGCCGGTACAAGTTGTATTTGGTATAGCATCGTAGCTACTACTAGCCATAGTATGAAGAATAGTATCGTCAATATGAATGCGGTTCGATAGGATACGGGTTTCAACGGATCGAACTCTTTAGACGGCTCCCTGATAATACTCTTGAGTATAGGAGCTACGTGATTCCAGTGGAGTATAAGCGGAACTATAGCTAAACCTATAATCATACCTGCTAGTATAACCGGTCTAGAGAATCCTTGAGCATCATACGCCCAGAATTGTGAAGCATAGATCAACTGAGAGGTATATACCACGCTTCCAGGCGTTATGGGAGGCCAATATCTAGCAGAGTATATGAACGGAAATACTACGTATAGAGCGATCCACGTTGCAATGACTGTTAGGAGTAGGTTTATAGGTAGTAGCATACTCCAACCTATTTCGAAGGGCATAAGACTAATACCTAAGCCGCTCCAAGGAAGTATAGCGTACTTCGTAAGATCCCACGCAGGCTCAAACTTTATGCCAGCCCACGGGAGGGTAGAGGAAGCACCAGTTATAAGTCTCTCTATCTGTGGTAGATCGTATAATACGAAATATACTATGAATAATGGTAGGAAGCTTGCTAAGAATGTTCTAGGTAGGAATGATGCTTTAGGCGATGCACGTTCAACAAGCTCTATGACGTCAGAGGTGATACTCGATATAGGCATAGGTAGATACTCTATCTCAACATATAGACGCCTTAGTAATAAGCTACCGAATACTAAAGCTAAAATCAAAGTAAGGTACCACAGTATGCCAGCAGTTATCATTGGTATAAACGGTGCGTAGTTTGTGAACAGAGTTCTAGCTGCTACTGTCAATTGAGCGTATGCCTCAGGATTGAGTGGACCTAAAACACCGTTAGCAGGAAATGCAGACCAATATGCTAGTTGTTTATCAGAGGGTTGTAAGGCAGTCCAGAGGCCTTCTCTGAATAGTTCTCTCCAGAACCATTGGTAGTTCCCCTGATTTGTTCCAAACATCGATGAGAACATTAGTATAGCTATTATGGAGGCTTCCTGACGGGAGAATCGAACCCTCCACCAACCAGCATTAGCACCGTAATTTATGAAAGCAAGCAATAACATAAAGGTAAAGACTGTACCCATAGATAATAATGGCTGGAACCCCATGAACCACCAGTCCTGATGAGCAGGTGTTGCGATCTCACTACCTCTTGCATACTGCGTTACGATGATGAATACGCTGGCGATTAAACCGATGATGAGGCTTTTCTTCGTAATACCAGATGTATATTCTATTGAGGGACGAGTCAAATGTTATTCCCCCTTACGTACTTTTTATAAAATACCTATATAAATTTTTATTATTTCTTATATGCTCGATGAGCGGTATCATTACACTAGCTACTTTGGATTTGAGGGGTTGTCCTATAGGTTATATCCTTGATAAGAGGGATCTTGATCAAAGCTTGGAAAAGAAGTATTTCGCTGATTGGGAGAATGCATTAACTCCTCCCCCTTGGTGGAATATTCCGAGCGATTTCCGTATCGTTAGAGAGAGGGATGGGATGGAAGTTTTAGAGCATCTAGGTAAGAGTGACCGTTGTCTTGTTACGGGTGAAAATCTTTGGAGCGATTATACGGTTAAAGCTGTTATACGTCATATGCTTCCTACTAGTACTCCGAATGCTGATGATGAGCATTGCATAATTGGTCGTTCTGGAATAATGTTTAGGTATCAGACACTTCGACACTACTACTTCTATTGTCTTGAAGGTTATGAGGGGATAGCTCTCTATAGACGTGAAGATGATTCATGGTTTATATTGGGGTATCGATATATGAGTATAGATCGTTCGAGATATTATGAGTTGAAGGTTGAGTGTATAGGTGATAGGTTTAAGTGCTATCTAGATGGGGGATTAATCTTTGATGTGAGGGATAGCGTCTTCAAGACAGGGAAAGTAGGCGTTAGAACGAATACGTTAGCGAGGATACGCCGTGTAAAGGTGTATACGACGTATGAGAGATATCTACATTATGAAAAGGTGAGAGAAGAATATGAGAATGGGTTAGCGGCAATACGGAGAAACTATCCGCAGCCAATCTTAGCTATGAAGATAGATTTAGGAGATTATAGTCCATTATCGATTAGGATCGGAAATTTTAGAGGTGAAGGAAGAAGGGATCTACTCATACTACATGGAGATTCTATGAGTACTCCTAGATTAACGACCATGGATATACATAGGAATATTATATGGAGTATGGAGTATCCTGAGCTTCCAGGTCCGGCCTCATCATGGCTTGTAAGCTTACAGGATATGAACGGAGATAATAAGGATGAAATAATATGTATAGCGGGTGATAAATTGGCTATTATAGATGGAGCAACCGGTAGACTTAAAGCTGAAACAGATACTCCTGAAGCCGGTCCCTACATGGATGTGAGTAGAAGCGCGATTTTACCTTTCAATCGTAGGATGAAGTTAACGGCTGTTGAGATCCAATATCCACCGTTGGTATGTAATTTAAGGGGAAAGCCATATCCACAGGATATCATTATTAAAGATCAGCATGGAGGGAGTGGGGGGAATACTATCTGGGCATATGATGATAAGCTCAATCCATTATGGGCTACAACCATAGGTCAACCGAAATTTGGTCATCATATCGATTTTTACGATATAGATAGGGATGGAAGGGATGAGATTATAGCGGGCTACTACATGTTATCTCCAGATGGGGAGGTAATGTGGGTTATGGAGGGGGCGGAATATGCTGAGATATTTCATGGAGGTAGACATGTAGATGCAGAGGTTATAGGCGATATAGATGGAGATCCAGATACCGTAGAAATAGCTATGGCTGCAGGTTCCGAAGGATTCTATCTAGTAGATGCTTTTACTGGAAAGATTAGAAAGCATCATAAGATAGGCCATGCACAAGGTATATGGGTGGGCAAGTTTAGACCCGAGCTGCCTGGTTTCCAAATATTAGTAGGTAATAGGTGGGGTAGTTATGGTATTCTCAATTTATTTAGCGGGGATGGTGATAGACTCATATACTTTGAGCCAGATAATACGAGTCAAGGTGGACCACCTGTCAACTGGACTGGAAAGGGAGATGAATTAATACTGTTAACGAGTAGTAGGAAGGCTTTAGGTATGTATGATGGGTATGGTCGTAAAGTTGTGGTGTTCCCTGATGATGGTATCTTACCTGAGGAGAACTATTATTTCGGACGTAGAGTTGGAGTATACATAGCAGACTTAATAGGGGATGCGAGAGAGGAGGTTGCATTATTAATCGATAATACTCTCTACATATATACACAAGATAAGCCATATCCTAAAGGCGAGAAGATATATGCGCCGATAAGAAAACCATACCCTGGAATTTCTAAGCCGAATTGGAAGGTTAACGTATAAGTATCGTAGAGGCAGTTGTATAGTAAAGGAGCACTAATAATCTGGAATATTTAAGAACCAGAAGGGGGTCAACTCCCCAGATATAGCTTCATAAATCTATTAAATATCAGAACTTTTATAATGGAGCATACCATAAATTAATCTATCACTAAATAATTAAACTTCACTAATATTCAGTCTACTCCTGCTTATTTATGAAGCTTTAGTAAATATGAGCTATTCATGGATATATCAACCAGTTGAGATCAACTGATCTTAATATGAATAACTCTCCTTGCTAATGTATCTAATGAAAATTCGTAATGATTTAAGTTGTAATCGATATGATGTGAAACTATAATTTTTGATCGTATATTCCATTTTAATCTATGATATTTAGAAGCGAAGAAGTTATGTTAATAATTCTGTATGAGAAGTAGATAGGTGGGAGAGTATAGGTGAGATGTACCTAGCTTTATAAGAGCTAGGTTAACATATGACGCTTTCCACTTTTACATGAATTCTCTATAAATGAATAGGAATCGCGAACTACATAGGTATGGATATGGAGGGTTTAAGCATGGTACTTCCCATATTTTCTAGCTATTTCTATCATCTTCATGAAGTTTTCG
>Ga0209183_1000562_pt1 | contig 14552 bp, 17 predicted proteins | sample LHCtaG_2_FD_184120 | JGI IMG/M metagenome (GOLD analysis project Ga0209183, IMG submission 184120) | Hot spring microbial communities from Little Hot Creek, USA to study Microbial Dark Matter (Phase II) - LHC4sed_replicate (SPAdes)... | ecosystem: Environmental > Aquatic > Thermal springs > Hot... | reverse complement strand
ACCTATCAGCCGCAACAACCTTCGCAACCCACCACCGGGCAAAGGAGGTCCTCACCCCTCGATAGAGCAATCGAGGCCGTTAGGAGCTTCCTGAAAGCGGTCGCTGAAACGCTGAAAGCCTTTATGGAGCGGCTTACGGAAGCTGTGAAGCGGCTTACGGGTAGCTCGGCCCGCTACTGAACGTTTATAGGGGGTGCGTGCGGGGGCCGCTTGTGCCGAATGAGGAGAAGCGACCTGGCTTGCGGAACGTGTACGCGCTCGGCGCTGTGAGCTTCTTCACCGACGTGTCCACCGAAATGGTGCTCGGCTATTTACCAGTCTTCGCCGTTCAGGAGCTTGGGGCTACAAGAGCGGTGCTGGGGCTCATCGAGGGCGTGGGGGAGCTGGCCAATTACCTCTTCAGAATGGTCAGCGGTTTTCTCTCCGACAGGTTGGGGAGGCGGAAACCGCTGGTCTTCGCCGGTTATGCGCTATCTACTGTCTCTAAACCGCTCTTCGCGCTGGCACGCAGCCCGTTTGACGTCCTAGCTGTCCGCGCAGCCGACAGAACGGGGAAGGGGATCCGCACTTCGCCTAGGGACGCGCTCATCAGCCAGTCGGTGAAAGAGCAATCGGCGGGGAAGGCGTTCGGCCTTCACAGAACACTCGACCAGATGGGTGCGATCCTAGGTCCGCTGCTAGCCACGCTGCTCCTGCCCCTGATAGGAGGGCGAAACTTGTTTATCGTCTCCTTCATCCCCGCGGCCATAGCGCTGCTGCTGCTCTGGCTCTTCGTCATCGACGTGAAAACCGCTCCGAGTAAGGGCGCTCTCCTAAGGGACGCAGGATCGCTGCTTAAGGGCGACTTCCTCCTCCTGCTCGCGGCGCTGGCGGTGTTCGGCCTCGGCTACTACGACTTCTCTTTCGTGCTGGTCCGCTCAACAGAGCTCGGTGTGGCGGCCGAGCTGGTCCCTCTCGTCTATCTAGCGATAAACGTTTTCCACACGGCTGTCGGCTACCCAGTGGGCGCCCTATCTGATAAAACCGGACGCGAACCCCTGCTCGCTGCTGGCCTACTCATATTCTCCGCTGCCTCGCTCGCGATGGCATACGCAACAGGCCCCTTAGCTGTGGTGGTTCTCGTCGCGCTCTACGGTCTCTTCTTCGGAACCTACGAGACCCTCTCGCGTGCTGTCATACCGCGCTACGCTCCGAGCGAGCTACGCGGGACCGCGTATGGCCTCTTCTACATAACAGTCGGCCTCTCCACGCTAGCGGGCATGACCCTCGTCGGCTACCTTTGGGATGCTTTAGGGCGCGCTGTAGCCTTCGAGTACAGCGCCGTCATGGGCTTAGCTGGTGCCTCGCTCCTGTCAGCGCTGGTCGTGCGCGCTAGGCGATCCCGAGCGCCCTCAAGCCGGCCTTGACGACCCTAGCGTACTCGACCAACCTCCTGCCGAGCAGCCTGCAGGCTTTGAGCGAGTTCTCATCGGGCCTGCCGATCGCCACCGCCCCGTAGTGCAGAGTGACGCCAGGAGCCACGTAGTCGGGGATGCCGAACGTCAACATCCCGAAGTTGAGGATCGTTGAGACAAGGGACCAAAGCGCCATCTCGTTCCCGCCGCCCAAGCCACCCGACGAAGCGAAAGCGACGGCAACCTTGTAGCGGAGCTTGCCCCAGTGCTTGATCAAGCGCTCGTTGAAAAAGCGGTTGAGCTTCCAGCTCATCGTCCCGCAGTGCGTTGGCGTGCCGAACGCGTAGCCGTCGAAGCTGGGGAACTCGTCGGGGTCAGCGTCGTCGACCTTGATCACTTTGACCTCGGCGCCAGCCTCCTTAGCCCCCTCCGCCACCGCTTCGGCCATTTTCTCCACATTCCCAGTCCAACTGTCGTACACTACCAGAATGCGGACCCTCTCGCTCACAGGAGGCTGAAGAAACCCAGTATTTAACCACCGCGCGGGGATCGAGCGGTACTTCGACCCCCTCAGCGGGGGGCATCCCCGCCCCTCATCCCCCAGGAGCTAGAGAGCGGAGCTTCCTAATATAGTTTTTGCCTTTGGAGGGGGTGTGAAGCTCATCGCGTACGTGGACGAGAGCGGACTCCCGACCCGCTGCTCGGCATTCGTCGTCGCAGCGGTGTGGAAAATCGTTCCCCCCGGCGTCTCCTACTACCAGCTGGGCGCTGCAGCTCTAGTCCGCGCGGCGCGCGAGCTGGGGATGGAGCGAGCTAGGGAGCTAAAATACGCTGCTGCTAGGAGGAGAGGTTGGGAGGTGCTCGGCAAAATTGTGAGGGGTATTGCGAGGGAGTTCCGCGTAGACTACGAGGCGCTTCACGCGGAGGGTTCCTCTGACAGGCTGCGTGCTCTCGCGGCTGTCGCGAGGAAGTTGGCGGACGGCGCGCGCAGCGCCAAGGTCTGCGTCTTTGTGATCGACGAGGCACCGCTTGACCTGAGCGCGCTCCGCAGGACTTTGAAATCGCTAATGGGGGGCTGTGACCTGGACGTTAAGGTGAAGAGCAGCAGAAAGGTAGCAGGGCTTCAGCTGGCTGACCTTGTGGCAGGATTCGTGAGGGAGCAGTGTCTCAAAGGCTTGAAGCCCGAGCTCTGAGCACCGCAGCCGGCAGCCCGCGCGCCTCCTTGAGCCGCTCCACGAAGGATAGGAGGTCGCGGTACGCGAGCACCTTCGCCTTATGCCTCGTACCCAAGGGCCCCGGCCTCTTCATGTAGAAGAGGTTGATCTCGGGCACGGTCCCGCAGATCCCCGCTCCCAGCGAGGCGTACGCCAAACGGGCGAGGTCAACGAGGTAGCCGGCCAGCGCGGGGCTATCGTTTATCCGCATGTTCACCACGAGCTCGTCCACGAAGCCTCCGAAGGACACCCACTGGACGTGCATCGCCACGAACTTCTTGTCGCCGAGCGGCTCGAGGTAGCCGGTCGGCCTGATGAAGTGAGGCGGCTCGTAGCCGAGCAAGTCCTCGAGGAAACCGCTCTTCGTCTCTTCCTTCGCGAGGTTGCGCTCGGGCTCGGTGAGCGACAGGAAGTCCGTGTTCCCGCCGATGTTGAACTGCGTTATCGAGAGCACCCTCCTGTTCCTCTCGGCCAAGTGCTCAACAACGTCCACCGTCAAGGGCGTCGCGCCCGTCGCCCCGTCGTCGCCGAGGACGAGTGAGCCGACTTCCGCGGCGCGCTCCACGAAAGCGGGGCTGCAAGCCACGTGCGCCGGCTGCGCGTTCACGTACGCAACACCCCTCCTCTCAAGCGCCAGGTAAGCGTAGACCTGGGGGTGGGGTAGCGATCCCTTGGCAACCCCCCTCTCCACTTCCTCCCACGTGAACAGCGGCTCGCTCCTCGCCGTCGTCGTGACGTCGACGAGCACGTCGGGCCGGGCGTCGTCGAGAAGCTCCCTAAACTTCGCCAGCGCGTTCTCCAAGGGGCGCCCGTCGTCGAGCGCAGCCGTTTTGATGAAAGCGGGCGTGCTCCTGAGCTTCAAGCCGGGGATAACCTCGACCTCCCTGAGCTCGGGCTCCGGCTCGAGGCCGTAGCCGCGCGCGACCTCGTAGAGGCTCTTGCCGACTTTCGAGGCGTCAACGTCGAAGCTTGCCACGACCTCCAAGCTCTCGATGGGGACCCCGAAGTCCACCCGCGCGAGGGGGACCCCCCACGGCTCCATCAACCCCTTCTTCAGCCTCGCCAGCCCCCACGCGAAGATCGTGGCAACGTAGCCCTGCCCCAGGATCGCGACCCGCACCATACTATCTAACAGCTATGAAATTTCATGGTTATAAACCTTCCCACCCCCGCTGCGCTTAAATCCTCCAGCGCGAGCTTGCAGCGATGCGGATGAAGGTTGCAGCGGTCGTGGCGATCGCTCTAACGGCCGCGCTGTCGGCACCCCTCTTCCTGCTCCACACGCGCCAGCCGCGACCCCCAGCGCCAGCGGTGGAGCGGCCAGCGGCGCAAGCTCCCGAAATCCTGCTGCCGCTACCCAGGCCGAAGAGCGGGGTAGTCCTCGAAGAGGCGCTGCTGAACAGGAGGAGCGTGAGAGAGTGGGCTCCCGAGCCGCTGGAGCTCGAGGACCTAGCGCTGCTGCTGTGGGCGGCACAGGGGGTCACGGAGTTTACAGGGTGGTACCGGAGGACAGCGCCGAGCGCCGGAGCCACCTACCCGCTCGAAGTCTACGTGGTGGTGGGCGAGAAGGGAGTGAGGAACGGCACCTCGTACCTGGAGGCTGGCGTCTACAAGTACAACCCCCTAAGGCACTCCTTAACGCTCGCGGTGAAGGGGGATCGGAGGAGGGAGCTGTGGGAGGCGGCGCTCCGCCAGGACTGGGTTAGGGACGCGCCGGCCTCGATCGTGATCTGCGCCGTCTACGAGCGGACGACGAGGCGCTACGGCGAGAGGGGCTACAGGTACGTGCACATGGAGGCGGGGCACGCGGGCCAGAACATCTACCTGCAAGCAGCGGCCCTCGGCTTAGGAACAGTGGCTGTGGGGGCTTTCGACGATGAAGCGATAGCAGAAATTATCGGAGCGCAGCCCGGCGAGACACCTCTCTATATATTCCCCGTTGGGGTTCCGCGCGAACGCTACCGGATTGCATTCGAGGAGCTACGCAGGCTTTACGAGACGACTAGGCGCGAGTAAAAGCTTCAAAAGATTTGATTTCTATCAATATATTTTTATTTTAAATTTTATACATAAACTTTTATAGCGCTCTAAGGTATTGCTAGATCTGAAAGAAACAATCCTTAAGAACTACAGTGACAAGCTATCGAACATGAGCGAGACACGCCGGCTTAGGCTTTACTTGCGGCTCGTCGAGTACACGTCAGTTCCGTTAACAGCACTGATGGTCCTGTACATCCTTACCGGCTACGGTATGATTTCACCGGCGCTCAGGCACCTCGGTCTCAACTACGCCCTTTCCTCGAACCTCCACACATCCCCTGCGCTCCGTTGGCTGCTGAACGCGCTAGTGGTTCTGCACGGCTACCCCGGTCTCGCCTTCCTAGCCCGCAAAAAGCTCAAGTCTGGTAAGCTGTGGAAGGCTGTTGAAGTCGCCATCGCAATAGCGTTTACCGCTTACGCGATCGTCGTTGTTTACGCCGAGTTCTACACAGTTTTCCCGGAGCTCGGCCGCGGGTGGAGGTTCGGTCGCGGTTAATTCCGTACGCGTTTTCAATTTCGTTTCAACTTTCAAGGTAGCGCGCGGGGCCGAAGAGGCTGTGAGGCGCCGCAAGGCGCGGATCCAACCCCCCACAAGGGGGCGCCAGGAGCCCTAAGGCGATGAGGGGCGGGATGTGGGCGCGCGCGCGTCAAGGTAAGAGTCTAGCTTGTCAGCAAGCTCCCGAATGTAGCTTACTCCCTCTTTCAGCAGCCTCCTACCCTGCTCGGTTATCCTATAGTACCTCCTGCGCTCAAGGTTGTAGCTTTCCACGAAACCCTCCTCTTCGAGCTTGCTGAGCACCACATAGGGTAGGACCTTTCCAGGCTTCACACCGAAATCCCTCTCGATAGCCTTCGCAAGCTCGTACGGGTAGCTATCGCCCCGCGAGAGCTCAGCGAGGACGTAGAGCCACAGGTTCTCAATCCCGATCTTTCTCGCGAGCCTTGCCAGAGGCTTCGGAACAACCACGGTATCGATATCCAACGCTACGCTATTATCAGTATCGTTAGCGTTTTTTACCTCCACCCCGCTCTGCGATCGTGAAACTAGCAATCCAGGAAAACCTGCTGCCCGGGCGCACGCTCTCCGAGAGGCTCGCGGTAGCGGAGAAGCTGGGTTTCGATGGCGTGGAGATCTGGGGTCACGGTATGCGCGCGAGGATGATGGAAGTGAAGGAAGCCATTTCGACTGCGAAAGTCAGGATTTCTACAATATGCTCCGGCTACCGGGGCGACCTCCTATCTCCTAGCCGAGAGGATCGGGAAGCGGCTATGAGCGACATCGGCGATCTGCTTACCGCTGCAGCCGAGCTGGGCGCAGTCGGCGTAATAGTTGTCCCCACATTCGGTGGACCGAAGCTGCCCGACCTCAAGCCGCTGTATCCCAACGTCTGGAGTCTGGAGAGAGCGCTCCTCGTGGCCGAGCTGAAGGAGCTAGGCAAGAAAGCTGAGGACACTGGCTCGTACGTGCTGCTGGAGCCTTTGAACAGGTACGAGACCCACTTCCTCAACAGGCTAGAGCAGGCGGTCTCGATAGTCGAGGAAGTGGGTTCCCCAGGAATCGCGGTGATGGCCGACTTCTTCCACATGAACATCGAGGAGGCCAGCATACCGGAGGCGCTGAAGCTCGCGTTGAAGCACTTGAAGCACATCCACCTTGCCGACAGCAACCGGTGGATCCCCGGGTTCGGCCACACCGACTTCCGCGAATCCTTTAGGGTGCTAAAAGAAGGGGGTTACGCCTATTATATGGCAATGGAATGCCACGTGCCGGAGCCGAAGGAGGAGAACTTGATAAAAAGCGTGCGCTACCTTCACTCGCTGATGTAACTTAGCAGCGCTCAATCTTTACTTCGTTTTTCTTTCCATTGACCTTTAACGTAAAGCAGAAAAGGAAGCCGCCACTCGCTCAGCGCGTGAGCGGGAAAGTTATCAGGTTGTGGAGGTTGCAAAAACGCGGTAGGGCTTTGATAGTGGCCATAGATCACGGATTGAAAGCTGGGCCTCTAAAGGGGCTCGAGGACCCTCGCACCATCGTCAAAGCTGCTAGAGACGGGGGCGCTGATGCAATCCTAGCCACACCGCCCGTTATAGAGTTCGTAAGCGGAGAGCTCGGCTCTCTCTACGCTGTCGCGAGGGTTGACGGTGGATCCACGTCGCTCGGCCCTGACCCGACACAGGATACGATCCTCTACACTGTAGCTGAAGCAGTGCGCGCGGGGGCTGACGCAGTAGTAGCTTTCGGCTACGTGGGCACGCCGCACGAGCGGGAGCAGTTAGCGAAGCTGGCAGCTGTGGCCAGCGAATGCAGGGAGCTTGGTGTACCGTTAATCGCTGAAATGCTCCCAGCTGAAGTCGTAGCGCACCATTTCGGAGGAGGCGAGCGGGTGTTGAAGCCGAAAAGCGTGGCACTGGCTACGAGGGTCGGTTGGGAGTTGGGCGCAGACGCTATTAAAACCTACTACACAGGGGATCCGGAATCGTTTAGAAATGTGGTGGAGGGCTGCCCTGTACCCATCTACGTGCTCGGCGGACCTACTGCCAGAGGTTTCTTTTCGTTCCTCAAGCAAGTGGAGGAGGCCATACAAGCTGGAGCGCGCGGCGCGGTGATCGGGAGGAATGTGTGGCAGCATCCTGACCCCTTCAAAGCGGTTAAGGCTCTTTCGGCAGTAGTGCACGAGGGACTCAGCGCCGAGGACGCGGTGAGGAGGGTGGGGCTGGCGTGAGCAGCTATATATAGGTTTTAGGGAGCAGGGATGCGTGCAGCCGACCCCGAAGCTTGTGGTGGAGGTTTTGGGTCGCTGCGAGCCTGAGCCACTCACTCTCCCTGTGCGCTCGCTCGACCACGCAGACCACGTCCTGAGGACGGCACTTATGGGTTACCCGGAGCTCGCCGCCGACCACCTCCTCCACCCAGAGGTTATGAGAGACTTACCGGCCGTTATCTCTTCCATTGCGAGGAGAGCTACACTGCTTATCGAGCGGGGGGGACTCAGAGACTGCAGTGGTCGCGAGCTGGAGGATCGTATCGTTAGGAGAGCGCGCATTTACAAGGCGGCGCTCGAGCTGGTTCTAAACTTCATCGGAGTGGAGCGAGAGTGGGCTGGTATCAGCGGAGATTGCGCTGATCTTGCTCTCCGCTCCCTGGTTAACGCGTTGGAGTCATGGGAAGCAGCTGAGAGAGAAGAACTGGGCGAGCCGGCTGTGCTAGCTGGAGTCATTGAGCGGGAGCTCGAGAAAGCCCGTAAAGTGAACAAAGGTAAGAGCATGGTAGCGTGGATGGCGGCCGATCTAGAAAGAGAGTTGAAGAAAGAATCGCTTGTGAGGAGCTTTGTCGAAGCGGCTAGGAGGGTGTTCACTGAAAACTTTTACAGAAAAGCTTACGAGGCCGGGATCTGCAAGTTCGGAAACGACTACGCATTGGGCTTAAGATGGCTGAGACACTTGGGCTTCGTTCAGGTCTCCACAAACCCTGCACTGGCAGCCCGCGCCTACGACGACGATCCTGAGCTTTGGGAAGCGTTCAAGAAGTACGCCGCTAAGGTGCTAGCGGTCGACCACCCTGAGTGGTTCGCCTATCCGGAGAAGTATGCGGACGACTTGGCGATGGAAGCGACGCGGTTCGCGCTCCTTGAGAACTTCTACGTGTTCCGCGTGCCTTTCGCTCTCTCCGGCTACCACGACGGGCTTGTCAGCTACCAGCTGAACCCGTTGATCGCCCACGACGTCGGGAAGAGCGTGGAGGCGGTGAAGGTGTTCGTTGAGAGGCTTGAGCGTGACCTCATGGTCTACGACGAGTACCTGTGGTGGGGTTACAGCGTGCCGGAAAAGGGGAGGCCTAACCTGGTGGTCAAAGTGGCTGCCGCCTTCCCGGCTGCGATCGAGATCGCCGAGCGCATAAACTCGATGGGCGTTGGGCAGAACATCACGCTCAGCTACACCGTGAGCCAGGAGGTGCTCGTAGGCGCCGCCGCGCTGAGGGGCATGGCGAAGGCCGCGAAAAAGGGCATCGTGCCGACGCAAACATACGACACAAACATGGGCGGAAGACTGGACGACCACCTGAGGGAGGTTCTCGCCACCAAGCTGCTGCTTGAAGCCTTGAGGAGGCTTGGCGACGATGAGAAGTGGCACTTGCTCGAGCGCTTAGCGTCCCGGCTCGGTGCGAAGCCGGAGGAGTGGATAGAGGCTAGGAAGAAAGGGCTTGAGTCAGCTGTCGAGTACCTGTGCAGCGTGAAGGTTCTGGGCAGAAACTTATGCAGAGCGGAGTACGTCGAGGCTCTAGCGGAGACAGGAGCTTTCGGGCCCCACGCCGATGTCGAAAAAATGCTGGAGAGGTGGGAGAGAGCGGTCTCGCTTTCCGGCACTTATGTGGCCAAGAGGGTTTACGAGATCTTCTTCGCGCCGTGGAACAGAAACAAGTGGGTCGAGTACCTAGTCAAAACCGTGGGGGTTGCGAGGGAGCAGGCAGAGCTCGTGCTGGATAGGTTCGACCTGTTACCTGCGTCTAAGCGCAAGCCCATCGACACCCTGCTCACCCTCTCATCCATTAACGTCACGAACACAGAGTTCCCCGACCACCAACTGAACGTTGTCGAAGCTGCTACGGGGTTAAGCCTCGAGGAGCTGCGCGAGTCTGTAGCCAAACCACTTGGCAGAAGTGAGCTGGAGCTGCTAATGCAGCTCGAAGACTTCGTGAAAGCCTATGAAGCCTCCTCCGAGACCGTAGAACTCCTGCGAGAGGTTGGAATCGATCAGGATTTCGGGCACCGGGGAGTGAGCCCTAACGATTGGCCCAGCTACGGCCCCTGCGCTAAGACGCTGCGCGAGTTCACGAACGCCTATCTGGCTTTCAGGTCGAAAGTCATCGAGCTCGCAAAGGAGGTTGGCCTAGCTTCCCAGAACCGTTAGCGCGCACTCCGATAAGCCCTTTCACCGGTTTTTCCATCCGCGGCTTTAAGCGTAAGGAAAAACTTCCCGGCAAGCCTCTTCCTCCGGCTCTCTACGTGCGATAAGCGACTAGCTCCGCTAGCTTGGTTGTTTCGATTTTCATTGCAGAGCCTTTTTATCCCCTGGTATGGAGGCTTCCGGCGTGCCTAAAAGGAACTTGGAAGTCTGCGGCTACAAAGGTTGCGGCGAAGCCGCTCAGTACATCATCGAGGTAAATGGGAAAAGCTTGCCGCTGTGCAAGGAGCACTACAGGAACATCCTTAAGAGGATCGAAGCGAGAGCCGCTGATGCCGGCATGGCTACGCTCGATCAGCTGAGCTTGATCGAAGGAGAAGAGGGCGCTTTTTCGCTTGTAAGCCGTAGGGTGAAGAAGGTTTAGCGCGCTAACCCTTAGGGGCTTCAAACACGTGGACAGCTATCCTGTCCTCGTCGACTGTTGAAAATATCCCGGATCTTAAGAGTTCTTCCATCGACAACCTGAGCCAGCTGCCGAAGGAGCGCTGAGAAGTGTTATCGGGATCCATTGAGGAGAGGTCGCGGTAGCCGAGCTTCGAGGCGGCCTGCATCAGCACGTGCTTCGCCGCCCAGTAGTCGAGAGCTACCGGGTCGGTACTGGCCGCGATAATGTTCGCGCGCACCGCCTCCTCGTAGGAGGTAGCCGGCCCCCCGCGCGGGTGCGGGTTGATCCATATGGCATCGAGGATGTTGAGGACAGGCATCCTCGTCTCCACCATGACGGTCCCCATGCCCCCCGTGCCCACGCTGTTGTGGGGGTTGTGGTTGGTGAGCCTGTCGCTGACGACGCCCATGTAGTGCTTCACGCAGGCGGTCACGCCGTATATGGCGTGCGTCTTGAGCACGGGCACGTTTATCACCTTGAGCTTCGAGCTGTCGTAGCTTCCGGTAGCGGGATCCCACACGCCCAGCTTAAAGCTGATGTACGTGCCGTACTTCGTCCTAAACTTGGGGTAGGAGACGATGACTCCCGTCTCCGGGTCGGGCTTGTCGTACACCACGTACCCGTCCTCCATGTCCCCTTCCGAGTACTCCCTCACACGCTTGAGCGTGATCGTGTCCCACAGGTACGTGGAAACCCGGTACCCCTGGTTCGCGAACATCTGAGCGACCTTCTCCATCGACTGCGAGGGGTCTTCCGCGTTGTTGCGCTCCCAGTTGAGGCTCCCCCCTGCGCCCCTGCTCCCGTACTGGGCCTGCCCGTTGTCGGCGATCACAATCTCGCCCACGAAACCGTCAGGGTGGTTGACGATCGCCTTGATCAGCGCCTTTACGAGGTCGGTGTTTGTGCCGCCGCGCTGGTCCCACTGCGAGTTTACCTTGATGATCACCACATCGTCCCTCGCGATCAAGCCGTCCGGCCCCATGACGTCTCCTGCCTTTTCGGACTTGTAAAAGCGGAGACCGTGCTCGCCCATCAACCTGATCAGCGCGTTTACGTCGCTGTCAAGACCGCGAGCGCCCTGCACCACGAACACGGTGGAGTAAGGCTCCGCTTTCGCTGCCCTGCTCTCGATGCTCAGCTCCAGCTCACCTGTTGGAGCTCGCTTGATGAAGGAGAAGTAAGCCAGTACCGAAGCAGCAGCGAGTGCCGCTACGAAGAGGGCTAGCATGCGCTTGCTCGGCTTCAGCGCGCCTGCCAGCGGGAGGACGTACAGGGCGATCCACGCGCTAGCGTTCGCGAGAGCTGCTCTCTGGCACGGGTATACGATCCTGCTCGGCTTCGTTCCCGTCCTAAGCAGGAACCACACGAGACTGGCTAGACCAATGAAGAAGAAGCGATCCCCGACCTTCCTCCGCACCTCTTCAGCGCCCCCATCCCGCATCCGGTTTGCGCTCCTAAGCAGCTCCCCTACAGCTCCCATACGCTTTGGTAAGAGCGGGCAGCTATTAAGCGTTACCTGCTCGAAAACCTTTTGGAGTTAGGCGGTATGCGGCTTCGTGTCAACTTCGCTCTCCAAGTGGACCCGCCTGCTGGAAGCCTGTGAGAAGCTGTCGAGGAGGTTGGGGGTGCCGCACATAGGCTGGGACGATGGGGCAGCGCTGTACGCTCTCGCGTTCACGGTAGCTGTGGAGAAGGAAGAGGTCCTCGCGGTAGATGCTGGCGCAGGCGTTGGCTTCTCCGCGCTCTGGGTGTTAGCGGCTCTCGAAAGCGCGGGTGTCCGCGGTCGGCTGATCGCTGTCGAGATCTTAAACGAGAGATTCGAGAAGCTGGTGGAAACTCTCTCGAGGGCGCCGGTAGCGCGCGTGAAGGCTGAGGCCGCACAGGGCGACGCCGTCGAGCTGGTCGCGAAGCTTGAGCGTGTCGATTTCGCGTTTGTGGACATCGAGAAGCGGAGGTACGTCGAAGCGTTTGGGACTCTGAGCGGTAGGCTGAGCGAGGGAGGGGTCGCGGCCTTCCATAACGCCTTGATTGCGGAAAGCCAAACGTCTCTCATCGCGGAGAAGGCGAGATCTATGGGGTGGGCGGCGACTGTCATACCGACGGGCGAAGGCCTACTCGTTGTCAGGCGCCCCCGGCTTTAGGTCTGCGGATAGAAAACGCCAATGTGTAAACGCTATGCTTATTAGAGCAGCTTTCGGACTTCAAGCGTGGAGCATCTATCCTCGATTCTCGAGGGGCTTACCGCGGTTAGGAAGGCTATAGAGGTGAGTAAAAGCTTCGTCGATGGACTCCCCTTTTTCGCCCGCGGCTTCGCTGAGCAGGATTTCTCCTCGGGGACGGGCATGAGCTACGGGGATTGGTTCAAGATCCTGGACAGCGTCATCGAGAGGTTGAACCGGATAAGCTCGCTTCCCGCCGAGGAGGTGGGCGGCTTGGTTGCAGACTGCAGGAAGCTGGCCACCCACTTGGAACGCTACGCTCAGTACCTCGAAACAGTACCAGGCAAGATGAGGATGGCCGCCCAGTTCATCCAGCTGGACGAGCAAACCTTGAAGAGCGCCGAGGAAGCACCCCGCTTCGCCGGGGCTGTAAGGGAGCTGAAGCGGGATTTGGAGGCTCTAGCGAGCGAGCTAGAGGCGCGCGCCAGCTCATAAAGCATGGCTCCAAAAGCCAGTAGTGCCCGACGCGGCTCAGGAGATGCAGAGGGAGTGCTTAGGGAAGTTATAGCTAGATTGGAGAGCATCGAGAAGAGATTAGAGAAGCTCGAGTCGTACTTAACCCAGCACTCAGCGGGCGGCGGAGACGAGGCAGCGCGCGTTCTGGCCCTAGCTCTCAAGCTGGTTAAGGGCGGTAGCGTAGCGGCAGATCTGGCTTGGCTGGCAACTAGGTTGACTAAAGCCCAGCCAGTGATAGCTGCAGCGCGCGACGAGCTGTCGAAATCCATACTCGAAGTGGTGGCGCTAAAGGGCCCGCTCAATATCACCGAGCTGACCAGAGAGTTGAGAAAGTATAGGGGTAAAGCCTCCAGGAGGATCGTCGCTGAAAGAGTGAGCAAAATGGCGGGAGAGGGTTTACTCTCGGTTACCGCGAAAGGCAGGGAAAAGGTGGTCGATCTACCAGCCTAGCTTGCGCTTCTTTTGACCACCCACTCCACCATAACCTTATCAGAGTGAGCATTCCAACGTTAAACTCGATGAGCAAGCCAGAACAAATCAAAGAGGAGAGCAAAGCCCCCGTAATAACGGTTAAAACCGAGGAAGAGAGAGACGTAGAGGAGCTGAGAGAAGTTTTGAAAGCTGTCAGCGAGTTCCTGAAGGAACTTTCTCCCACTTTGAAAGACTTGATCGAAACCATACTCGGCAGCTTGCGCGGAGACACTTTAGGTAAAGAGGTAGGGATGTTTTACAAGAGCTTAATCGAAGCTGGAATAAAAGAGGAGACGGCGACGAAGATGGCTGAGGAGTTCCTTAGAAGCAAGATGGAAATGGTCAACGTAGCCGCGATTCTACCTAAGCTAAGCCAGATGACACCAAGAAAGCAGGAAGAAGTTGTAGAGAAGAAGACCGCCGAAAAGGAACCTAGTGAAGAGAAAAGCGGCTGATCTGGCGTGAAAGCTAGGAAAATCATAACCTTTTTATCTATTTTTCCAGCTTTCCTCTATCTGTTCCTTGCGCTGCTCCAGCTGTCCTCACAATTGCTGCTCCTTTACGCGCGCTTAGCGCTGTGGGAAAGAATCCAAGCCTGGAAGTTCAGGAAGTCCTGCGGCAAGTACGTGAAGGGCTCCAGCCTGGAAGAGCTGAGCACGCTTTACAGCTTCCAGCTCCGGCAGGCTCGGAAGCAGCTAAGCGTTACCCACTGGTTGAAACAAGCACGAAAAATCCGTTCGGGAAAAACGCATTTGTAGAAGCCGGCTAATCCCACCACATCTTTTTGAGGGGCATCGCAAGCACTTCTCGGATTTCGAGCTTCTTCGACTTGTCCGCGCTGAAAATCTCCTTAGTCCTTGTGGCTCTCGCGACTATAGCCGTATCGCTCCCCTCCCCCGTGCCGCCCACCCCAATCACATCCTTGTAAAGCTCAATGATGCCCTTGTCTGCCGCGATGAGTATGACCTCAACAGCTACCTTGAAGCCTTGACCCAACGTATAGAAAGCATTCCGAACGTCGTCCATACCTCTCTCGTGGAGGGGTAGGTGCGTCCCATCGATCGCGACTCCCCCGAGATCGATTATCTTCCTCTTGAGCTGCGGGTCCATCCTCTCGTGAGAGACAGCTACCACCTTCGCTTTACCTCTCAACGCTTCGGCGAACTTCACGCCGGTTCGTCCCGAGGTGCTCGCGACAACGACCGTGTCAATACCCCCCTCCTCAACCTTCCTCACAACAGCTTCGATAACACCTTCAGTGTTTTGGGGGCCCGGTTCCTCGAAATACACTACAATCCTATCTATCGGCATCAGGCTCCCTAGGAGGGACGGTATAAATGTGCTCACCCACAATCTAACAGCTCCAACAGCTAGTAAGCACCTTGGAATCCTCCGCAAAACCTTTAACCCC
>Ga0209183_1000561_pt1 | contig 14566 bp, 19 predicted proteins | sample LHCtaG_2_FD_184120 | JGI IMG/M metagenome (GOLD analysis project Ga0209183, IMG submission 184120) | Hot spring microbial communities from Little Hot Creek, USA to study Microbial Dark Matter (Phase II) - LHC4sed_replicate (SPAdes)... | ecosystem: Environmental > Aquatic > Thermal springs > Hot... | reverse complement strand
ATGTGGCCTCACCACCCCTGTTGCGTTGTGTTGATGAGCGAGGACTTTATTACCAGGAACAGGGAAGTGGCCGTGAGGTTGGTGGCGCTACACGTAATAGCCTCAGAGTATGCAACGAGGCCGGAGAACAGAGAAGAGGTCGTGAGCATACTCGTGAAACACCTCGGGATCGAGAGGAAGGTCGCCGAGGCCTTCCCGGGTACGACCAGTCTCGAGACCGACCCCAGGAACTCTGAGTGGCTCAGCGGCCTAGACCTCATGTGCCAAGTGCACTATGACCTCGGCCTGACCAAGGACCCTGAGGGGAGGGTCGTGAGGTTGAAGGCCTCCGAGATAGTGAATGCCTCGCTCTATGAGGAGGCCTTGAAGCTGATCCCGCGGATTAAGGCTGAGCTAGGGCTGAGGTAAGTGAAGTCGAAGGACGTCGTAATTGCGCTGACCTCTCTTGCAACCTTTTTTCTCCTGTGGGAGGCCTACTATTGGTTAGTGGTCAAAAATCCGCTACTCCTAGCCCCTCCTTCTAGGGTCTTCTTGACGTTCATCGAGCTCTTCACCGGCAAGTACTACCCAAGGTTCTTCATGCCCATGGACATGCTATATAGCCTGTTCCACTACGCCTTGGGCTTTAGCGTGGCGGTAGTCGTGGGCTTCGTCGTCGGCCTGGTGACTGGTTGGTTTAAGTTGGCCGACAAGAGCTCCTACCCTATAATCGAGCTCGTGAGACCGATACCGCCCATGGCTTGGATACCCATAGCCATCCTAATGCTGAAGCTCACTCACTGGGCGGCCGGCTTCATAATATTCATAGGCGCCGTCTTCCCAGTAATGCTCAACACCAAGCACGGCGTGGCGTCGGTCGAGGTGAAGTACTTGGAAGTGGCAATGACCTTGGGGGCCACGAGGGCCTCAACGCTGATTAGGAAGGTCGTGATACCGGCAGCGCTGCCGTCGGTAATGACCGGCGTCAGGGTGGGCTCCGGCGTGGCCTGGATGTGCGTGGTCGCGGCGGAGCTCTTCGGTGTCGCCCCCTACGGCCTCGGATACCAGATAAACATGGCCAGGCTCTATCACGCCCCCGACGTGGTCATAGCTTACATGCTTGCAATAGGGATTTTAGGCCTCGTCTTGGACAGGCTCTACAGGGCGATAGAGGGCAAGATCCTGACTTGGAGGGCAGGCCTCGTTGTCTCGTGAGCCCATCTTGAGCGTCAGGGGCCTGAAGAAGGTCTTCAAGGGCTCGCCGCCCGTGGTCGCCGTCGACGGCGTGGACCTCGACGTCTTCGAGGGAGAGTTCCTGTGCATCGTGGGCCCTAGCGGTTGCGGCAAGACGACCCTCCTCAAGATATTAGCTGGCCTCGAGGGGCCCACGGAGGGGGAGGCCCTCGTGAGGGGGAGGCCCATTAAAGGCCCGGGGCCCGACAGGGTCATGGTCTTCCAAGACCACGTACTGTTCCCGTGGAGGACCGTGCTGGGCAACGTGCTCTTCGGCCTGGAGCTCAAGGGGGTGCCGAGGCGCGAGGCCGTGGAGGAGGCGATGAAGTACATAGAGCTCGTGGGCCTGGAGGGCTTCGAGAGTGCGTACCCGCACGAGCTCTCGGCGGGCATGAGGCAAAGGGCCGCGCTCGCGAGGGCCTTGGCGTGCGACCCCGACGTGCTCTTGATGGACGAGCCCCTAAGCGCTCTCGACGCCCAGACGAGGAACTACATGCAGGAGGAGCTCTTGAGGATATGGATGGAGACGAAGAAGACGATGGTCATGGTGACGCACAGCGTCGAAGAGGCCGTGTACCTAGGCGACAGGGTCGTGGTGCTGACTGCGAGGCCCGCCAGGGTTAAGAGCGTCGTAGAGGTAGAGCTCGAGAGGCCGAGGAACAGGTTCTCCCCCAAGTTCATAGACCTAAGAGCGAAGATATTGGAGATGTTAAGAGAAGAGGTCGCTAAGACCCTCTCAATGCACATGCTTAGGCCTCGTTGAAGGGCACAAAAGCAATGCCCCGATATCGCAGGATCTTGCGGAAGGGCTTACCTTCTAACGAGCTCTTCGACTAAATAGCACACTACTCGCTCCGTTCCTCCCATACCTCTCGGGGGTGTTCTATCGTGAGGCGTGGATATCACTGCTAGCTTTACTAAGTGCCACCTCCATTAGCCAGCAAAAACAGCGTCCTCTACTGCTCACGTACGTACAAGGAGTGCTAGCGCATGGTAAGAGATGTAAGGCGGGCTTTAGGTTTTCGTACCATTCATCACTACAACCCCTAGAGGCTGTCCGACGAGCTGAAGCTCAAATTAAATGGGAAGAGGGTCTTTATCCACCTAACCTTCACGAAGACCTTCGGGATCGCACACAATCCCGACAGCGTCGTTGATGTTAATTAAGGATAACGTTACGGTAGCACTTTTTGTAAGCAGAAGATTTCATGGAACTTACAGAGTTAAGACCTCACCTCAGATGGGGGCCCTATGGAGTTGGGCTTGACTGAGCCCTATGAGGTGCGAGTGAAGCTAGCCAATTTGCATAGAGGCCCGATCCCGCTAACGGAATTTACGAGAGTATTTGTAGTAGATGATGTAGATATTGTAGATAACATTAAATACCGTTAGCGGGGAAACGCTGTCAGGCCAAGTCGTGAACCAGCATCTCAAGTCCTGCCTCCGAGCGATGAGGTTTAAGGTCGATGTTCTGTCAGGTGCAGATAGCTAAGTGCCTTGACAAGTATTACGCGTCCACAAGGTGCTCAACGCGTGGGGCGAGGGATCGCCTCACGACTACCATGCCGAGATCGGCACGAGGCAAGCCATTAATTAAGCCCAACAGATGCCGTCTATTCGCCGCTAACCTTAGGGACTACGCTTCCAGTCAGCTTGAAGTTTATGCAACCCGGGTCGGGCGCTGTCACGCGGCCCGTGTAGGCGTAGGCCCTCGCCCTGCAACCCCCGCAGACGTATCTATAGCCGCACCTTCCGCATGGCCCCTCGAAAGAATCCCTGTCCCTCAGTTGCAGGAGAATCGGGGAGGAGCTCCATATCTCCTCGAAGCCCCGTTCTCTCAAGCTCCCGACCTTTATCGGCATGAAGACACAAGGGGTCACGTCGCCGTTCGGCTCAACGGCCGCGTATATCCTTCCAGCTCCGCAGCCGCCTATGAACTCGGCGAGAGCGAGCGTTCCGGGGTCGGCGGCTACGGAGAAGTGCGTCGGAACCGTGACCTTTCCGAAGCTCTCTTGGAGAGCGACTCTGGCGAGTTGTGGAGCTGTCGACACGACCTCTATCTTCCTGCTCGTAGCCAGCTTGCAGATCGTCCTGAGGGCCTCCTCTCTCTCGTCGGGGGTCAGGTCCCAGCTCGCTATGTCCGCCCCCCTGCCAGTGGGTATGAAGTTGAAGAATACGACCCTCCGGACCCCGAGGCCCTCGCAGAAGTCTACCATCTCCTCTATCTCGTGGTAGTTGGCCTTCGTCAACGTCATGGCGACCCCCGTGGCAATGCCCTCCTCAACGCAATTCCTTGCGCCCCTGACAGCCCTCTCCCAAGAGCCCTGAGCCCCCCTGAAGTCGTCGTGCTTCTTGGGGTCTGGGGAGTCAAGGCTCACCTCGACGTACTGGACTCCAGCCTCCTTCAGCTTCTTGGCGTAATCCCTCGTTATCACAGTCCCGTTGGTGGCGACTGCGACGTACATGCCCCTCGACGCGGCTTCTCGGGCGACTGGGAGGAAGTCGGGGTGGATTAGGGGCTCGCCGCCCGAGAACGCTATGGCCGGCACGTCAGCCCTGTCCAGCTGGTCCACGACCCTGAGCTTCTCCTCCAGCGTGAGCTCGTCGGGCAACGGCCTGTCGGCTCTCTGGTAGCAGTGCTTACACCTCAAATTGCACATATTCGTGAAGTTCCAGACTATCAGGAACGGCGCTGGGAGCTTCTGAGGAACGGTGATGCCATACTTGGCTATTCCCTTAAGGACGAGGGCGAGCCCCCTCCTCACTGAGGGGTTCTTGGCGTAGACCTTGAAGGCCTCGAAGTCAGCCTTTACTGTCATGGCCATGAGCGACGTGATGAACTTCAGAGCCCAGCCCTCGACTCTGCAAAGGCTCAAAGGGCCCAGGCCCTCGCCGACCATGTAGTCTATGGCGTGGTTTAGCTTGGTCCCACGACCGTGAGGGCAGGGAGACACAAGCCTGCTTAATAACAGGCGAGAGAACCTATTCCCAAGGACCAGCCTTATAGTGTACAGCAAGCTCTTGACGCTCGAGGAGCCCACGTTCTATAATGTGTTGCCAGCAGGAGAAATACGCTTTTCGCTCACAGCAATGACCTCATGTGGAGGAGAACCTGGGTCGTCGTCTTCTCATGAAGGACATCATATCCCCTAGCAAGTCCCCAGCACGTTTAGCCTAGGACCCACTAGGAGTAGGCCCAAGGCTCTTGCGACAGTTTGTGTAAGAGCTACGTCAAACGCGGCAATAACTTGTGATAGCGGTCGACTCGCCGTTAGTCATCATTTAGACATTCCTTCGAGCTCTTCAAGCCCCTCGGCATAACCCCCATGAACTTCTCCCGCTTCATAGGTCTCTTCTCTAAGAAGGCCTTGCACCTCTCCCTGAACGTGTCGCTGAGCCAAGCCCACGCCGTTAGGTCCCGTCCGAACCTCAACAACAGGAGCGGAAGGTCCGTCCAGAACCTAAGCCCCGACTTGACTATCCTGAAAGCTTGGGGGTTGACCCTGTCGATTATCTCGATGGCCAGCTTCCTAGCCTCTTCGTCCACCTCCTCGTCTGGGACTACCTTGTTGACAAGCCCGATGCGGTGCGCCTCGTCGGCCGAAATGAGCTTTCCAGTAAGCAACATCTCCCTAGCGCGCCTCTCACCCACGACTATTGGCAAGAGCAGCACCGCGAAGAAGGCGGTCGATCCTATTACCGGCTCAGGCTGGCCGAAGACAGCCGACTTGCCAGCCACTACTAAGTCGCAGGCTAAGACCCATTCATTGCCCCCGGCCACACAATACCCCTTGACGGCCGCTATCACGGGCTTGCCGGTCTCCCTGAGAAGGTCGAAGACCCTCCAGTAGGCCTGCAACCATCGAATCCCTCCCTCGAAGTCCATTGACATTAGCTCCTTGACGTCGGCCCCAGCGCAAAAGGCCTTACCCACGCCAGTTATTATCACGGCCTGCACCGAGTCGTCTCTGTCAGCGCTCACAAGCGCGTCGTAGACTTCTTCCATCAGCTCAGCGTGTAACACATTGAAGCGCTCTGGATAGTTGAGCTTAATCCACAGTATCCGGTAATCTCTCGAGTCCCTCTCCACGATCACTCTTTGATAGGCCTTCCCTTTAGTGGGCTCCATGCATCTAAATGCGCAAGACAGAGGTTAAAAATCGTGTGGGTCTCGACGGGATCGTAGCTTATGCGGGACACAGCCTTTGAGCTTTGATGCGGAGGGTAAAGGTGAATAGAGCAAAAATATAATAAGAGGATTATCAAGGAACTTTCTTTTTGGTCAACATGTTAGAGATATTTGAGCCTAAAAAGATAGGCAACGTCGAAGTCCCAAACCGTTTAGTCTTGCCAGCGATGGCAACGAACGTAGCTTATGAAGGCTACGTGACGCGGGATGTGATAAGGCATTACACGAGGTTTGCTGAAAGCGGAATTGGACTCATAATAGTCGAAGGGGCCAGCGTTGATCCGAAAAGCAGGGACCTTCACCACAGCCTAGCAATTTACGACGACAAGTTCTGCGCAGGCTTAAACATGCTGGCTGAAGAGATAAAGCTCCGCGGCTCCAGGGCTGCAATACAGCTCTTGCACGCGGGCGGCTGCACAACTCCGAGGATTACTGGGTGCGTTCCGCGAGCGCCTTCGCGAATGGAATACACCATGTTCATGCACGGAAGGCATAGCTTCAAATACATGGCAAATGAGTTGAGCCTCCAAGAAATTAAAGAGCTCGTGGAGAGCTTTATAGAGGCAGCTGGAAGGGCGAAGGACTGCGGGTTCGATTTCGTGGAGATTAACGGGGCTCATGGATGGCTCTTCAGCCAATTCTTATCCCCTAACACCAACAAGAGGGCTGACAACTATGGTGGGCCTTTCGAGAACCGGATAAGGTTCGCGATAGAGGTTGTTGAAGGGATTAGGGAGAGGGTCGGAATTCCGATAATATTCAGAATGGAGGGCTCTTTTCCGAGCTACGGCGGTGTTAGCGACGAAGAGCTCGTCATGTTTGCCAAGGAGCTAGAAAGGGCTGGCGTAAGCTGTCTACATGTAAGCGGCTCTTTTGCGATATTACCAACGATCCTCCCACGCGGCTACTTACTTCAAGGTGCTGAGAGGATCAAGAAGAACGTCAACGTCCCGGTAATAGCCGTTGGAGGCATAGATGCTGAGATGGCTATCGAGGTGGTGAAGCGCGGGATCGATTTCGTCGCCATTGGTCGCGCTTTGTTAGCGGACCCAGAGCTGCCGAGGAAATTGAGAGAAGGGAGGATTGAAGACATAAGGCCGTGTACGAGATGCAACGACTGCATAGACAGGCTCTTCAGCCTAAGGCAACTGAGCTTGAAGTGCGCGGTGAACCCCGAGCTTGGAAGGGATGTGGAGGTAAAGCCAGCGAAGGAGAAGAAGAGAATAGTAGTGGTCGGAGGCGGCCCAGCTGGGATGGAGTTTGCGAGGGTCGCAAGGCTCAGGGGACACGACGTCATCCTCTGCGAGGCTTCAAGCGAGCTTGGGGGGAATCTGATAGCTGCCTCAATACCGGCCTTTAAAGCAGATCATCGAAAGTACCTTGAGTGGTTAAAGACCCAAATTAGTAAGGTTGATGTCGAAGTGAGGCTAAACTTTAGAGTCGATGCCGAGAAGTTGAAGGAGCTAAGCCCAGACGTCGTCGTTGTAGCGATAGGCTCGGAGCCGAAAGTCCCTGAGATACCCGGGATAGAGAAGGGCTACAGCGCTGTAGACGTCCTCCTTAACAAGGTTAAGGTCGGAAGAAAGGTAGTAATTCTAGGTGGCGGAAGGGTGGGTTGCGAACTTGCATTGCACATAGCAAAGGACAGGGACGTCACGATTCTCGAGGTCTTGCCAGACATAGCCTTAGACTTAGAAAGGAACTACAGGTTTGCCTTGCTTAGAGAGCTGAGGAGGGCTGGTGTTAAGTGGATTTGCAATTTCGTCGCCGAGAAGGTCGAAGACAACTACGTGGTTGGAAGAGACGGTTCACGGGTGGAGTTTGAGACGCTTATCTATGCTGTCGGGATGACGCCTAGGAGACTTGAGAGGATCGATCTCCCAGTCCCGGTCTACTACATCGGCGATTGCGTGGCCCCGAGGAAGGTCTTTGACGCTGTTCACGAGGCTTATCAGCTGGCCTTAATGGTCTAGCTGTTACCCGCCCTAAAGGGCGAGGCTTTCAGTTGAAAGCTTATTAATGAGCGCGGAGTACATCGCTATCTGGAAGACAGGGTTCAGGGCCACCAGTATGGTGGCCCATTCATTGTCCCCTCTCGCTAAGCTGTTCCAGACTATCACCATGGCTATGCGCCTGGCAAGGCCTACCAGTATTACGCCCGTCCTGAACTCCAGGTAATCGGCCAAGAAGGCGCAGGCGAGCAGAAACATCAGGAGGGGCCCGATGACCCAGTTCTGCACTATAGGCAGGGACAACATCTTCTCGGACTCCGGGCGGTGGCCACCTTCCTTAGCCCTTCGTACTTGACCTTCGCTGGAGGGGGTACATCATCCATACGAGGCCGATAGCTATGGGGATAGACGTTATGCCTATGCTCAGGGAATCGATGGCATTGGCGACCTCCAGGAACACGTAGCCGAGCTCAATCCCGAAGACCATGACTAAGAGGATCCAGAGCGTGAGGAACTTGGTCGGTATGGGCAATCTCTCCCTATCACTCATCGAGGCCACAATATCTTGCAGGCGATCATCGACTTAGTCAGTCCATATCGTTATTACTAAAAAGAAGATTTCGTTAAAACGTTAAAGCGATGATCGATAGCGACCTAGTGCTACATCGAGCTAACAAGGCGTTACCTCCAAATGACGTTCCCGAGCGCGTAAGCCGTGACCGTGGCAAGGGCGACTGTCGTCACTATGTAGACCACCGCCTTCTTGACGCTGAAGACTCTCATAATTGCTATCATATTTGGCGCGCTCAGCCCCGGGCCTGCTAACAATAGGCCTAAGGCCGGAGCTGGCCCCATGCCGAGTGTCATTAGCGCGTGGACGAAGGGCGCCTCGGTGAGCGTGGCGAAGTACGTCACGGCGCCTATGAGCGTCGCTAAAAAGGTCTGGAAGAGGCCGTTCCCGCCAAGCCACGCGTGAACCCACTCCTCGGGTAACAAGGCCTTGATTATGCCGACCACGAAGACGCCGACGAGCATTAGCGGGAATATCAGCCTGACGAACCAGAGAGTCTCGCGGAGCCACTCCTTGATCGATGAGCCTTCGAAGGCCTGCCAAGCGTATATCGAGGTCACGGTCATCGGTATGATGAACAACACCACCTTGTCGGGGAAGTAAGGCCTGCCGACCCCCAAGTAGTTCGGTATCAGCAGGGTCGCTATGAGCAGGAATATCAGTACGAGCCCCCTCAGCTTTATGATCGTCGTCCGCGTTCCGCTCGACCCGCTGCTTGAAGAGAGCTTGGTGGGCCTCGCGGCCCTCTCCGCCTCCTCGCGCTTGAATGCTGTAGTCATGACCAGGCCGACCAGCACAGCCGTGGATAAGGCAACGGCTATTCTCGCCAAGGCCATGTCCATACCAAGTATAGCTCCCGTGTAGACCAAGGCCAGCAGGCTCGAGGCCGGGGCCGTCCACAGGATTATGAAGGCCGGGCCTATGCTACTACCCCTGCGGTAAAGCCCGGCCGCGATTGGTATCACCGTGCAGGAGCAGACGGCCAGCCCCATGCTGCTAACGGCCGCCAGCGGGAACGACACCACCTTCTTGCTCACAGAGCCGAGATACTTCAATACGGCCTCGCGGGAGAGGAAGACCGTTATGGCCCCTGCCAACAGGAACGCCGGGACGAGGCACGTCAAGACGTGGTAGGCCACGTAGTCCTCAAGGGCATACAGCCCTCCTATTATCGCATTTATCACTATATCGACAATGTCCAAGTTTCGTCGTCCCTCTTTGCTTACGGGGCAAGGGTGAGGCCTTGGTTATATAAATGTATCGCCATATGTCTATATAGTTTAGTAATAGAGAATCGCTCGGGCTCTACTGTCAGGCTCAATACGGGCTCGTCGAGAGACTGTTTAGAGTGCGTAGCGCCGGTTGGGGGACGTGACCTCACAAAGGGACTACTCGCTCGCTGGACCCTTCATCGCCTCGAGCGCCTTGGCCATTCTCGTAAGCTCCTCAAGGACCATGGACTCGACGAGCCTCAACACCTCAAACACCTTGGGATTTTTGATCCTGTAGATAGTCCTCCTTCCCTCGATCCTCCTGTCCAATATCCCAGCGTCGTACAAGATGTCTAAGTGCTTGGAGGTGGTCGATTGAGCTTTCCCTAGAGCTGGGACTAGCTCGCAGACGCACTTCTCACCGCTCTTCAAGGACTCCAGTATTTGCAACCTAGTGGAGTCTGCTAAGGCCTTTAGTATCTTGACCTTGGACTCTATTAGGATGTCTCCTTTCATGACCTTCATATTAAAAGCTTGTCAGTTATATTTAAATATGTCGATACTTCTGATGTCTGAAGTCGCTTGGCGAGAAAGCTTTATATAATTATCGCTATATCGTGGTTTCGCGAAAAAAGGTGATTGAAGTGGAAGTAGTCGTTAAGGTGTTCCATAGCGAGCCGCCTTGCGCTAAGTGCAGAGCCGTCGGGAGATCCGTGGAGGAGGTCGCCAAGGAGTACGGCGGCAAGGTCGGGGTGGTCAAGTTCTCGGCCCTCTCCGAGGAGGCCGACAAGTACGGGATCTTGACGACGCCGGCAGTCGTCATAAACGACCAAGTAGCGTTCTCGGGCAAGGTTCCCACCAAGGAGGAGCTCAAGAGGGCCATAGAGGAGGCCATGAAGTAAGTTCGCGCCTATGGGTCGTGGAGGGGAGGGGCTCGTAATCTTAACCATTTTTATTCGTCGCGAGTACGAGGGCCTGCTCGAGGAGTTCCGCCAGGTCGTTAGAGGCTTCATCGTCGAGGAGGTCCACGTCGAGGCCGTAGACGGGCTCGAGGGCCTCAAGCACCGCTTGAAAGAGGTCAGAGGAGGCTCCTTCCTCTTCTTCTTCGTGGGGCCGAACGTCTTGAGCGAACTGAAGAAGGTGGGCGAGCTCGTCGGCTCACTTGACGAGCTCGTCATGCACGTAGCCGGGACCTATACCAACGAGCGAATAGTCCTCCTGACGACGTCAAAGGACGACGAGGAAGTCTTAAGTGATTTCAAGGCCGTCTATGAGGTGACTCCGAGGCAACTGGACGTCCTGAGGGCTGAGAGGGATGGCCTGAGGTCGCTGATCGACGAGCTAAAGAGGTTGCTGGTACTGGGCTATAGCAAGGCTCTTCTGTGCTCGCCCGACTTGGTGCTCTCCCCTAAGGAGGTCGAGGACTTGTTCCTTGATGTCGTGGGAGTCAAGAGGGACTTCAACTTCATAAACGCCTTAGATGTCTTGAAGGACGTTGTCGGCGTCCGCAGGAAGCCCTCTAGGCCTTCGAGCTTCGAGGTCAAGCGCGTACTCCCCTGCATCGCCGACTCTACGAAAATCAGGGTGATAGCCGAGATGGACGCCTCTCTCGAGCGGGCCCTGCCGTACCTCTACCTGCACTTCAAGAGCTCTAAGTACTTGGAGCCCCTCGGCGTGCTAACGTTTACGACGACGAGGGACGAGATGGTCTCGATGTACTCATCCGGCAAGGTCTGCGTAGTGAGGGTCGAGAGCGATGACAGGGCCAAGGAGATATTGAGCGAGCTCTTGAAGCTGGTATCTAAGGCCCACGACCTCGCCTCGAAGAGGGGACCGCCGAGCAAGGAGGAGCTCGAGGCTAGGAGGAGGCTTAACGTCATGAGCGTTTATAGGCTCTTACCAAAGACAAACTGCAGGGTCTGTGGGGAGCAGAACTGCATGGCGTTCGCCGCGAAGCTCTTATCAGGCGAGGCCGAGCTGTCAATGTGCAAGCCGCTGATGGAACAGCCGAAGTTCAAGGAATTCCACGAAAAGCTTAAAGCCATGCTCTCCTCGCCGCTAGCATAGTGAGCTCCATGGTCCTGATATTGGCCCTCAGCCCTCCTCACTACTTGTCCTACAGCGAGGTCTTCAAGCTCTTCGCCTCAAAGGCCGTCGCGCTTTACCTTGCTAGTAGCGGGGTCTACGCCGCTGTACGCGATAACCCCGTGGAGCGCTTAGTGTCCGAGCTCGCCAAGAGGGGCGAAGTCAAGGTCTCGCGAGAGGACTTGAGCGCTAGGGGCTTGAGGGTCAACGACTTAATAGAAGGGGTCAAGATCCCCAGGGACTTCTACGGCGACTTTGTTGAGAACGCCCTCCGCCTGAAGAAGGTCTTGGTCTTGTAGGTGGCAACGTTGAAAGTTGTGATCAAGCTGTTGCTGGGGCCCTACACCTTCGAGCACTCCGACGTGGCTACGAAGATAGCGGAGAAGGCCGTTGAAAGAGGGGCCGAAGTCATCCTCTTCCTGTACATGGACGGCGTTCACTGCGTGAAGAGGGGGCAGAAGCCCAGGGACTTCATGAACATCGGGGAAAAAATGGCTGAGCTGGCCCGCAAGGGAGTTAAGGTCGTGGCCTGCATGAGGTGCGCGACGGCGAGGGGCCACTCACCTGACGACATCGTCGAGGGCTCGAGGCTCGAGCCCCTCCATTACTTCGCTGGACAAGTGAGGGACGCAGACGTGGTGATAACGATTGGCAAGTGAGGAGGGCCGCCCGAAGAGAGCGCTGATAATCATCACGAAGCCCCCCTACACCTTCGAGCATCCCCTAGGAGGCTTATACACGGCCTTGGCGCTCGTCGACGAAGGGGTCAAAGCCTCAGTCCTGCTAGTAGAGGACGGCGTCTACTGCGCGCTCAGAGGCCAGAGAGGCGGTAAGGTAAGCTTCGAGGATTTGCTCTACACGGCTCACGCGAGCGGCGTGGAGGTCCTCGTGCTCAACGAGTCCCTTAAATCGAGGGGGTTGTCGAAGGAGTTATTGAGCGAGGTCTGCAAGGTCGTCGACGGCTTGGACGGCGTAATAGAGGGCTGCGATCACATTCTCTGCTATTGACCTCGGCGAATTGGAAGTTTTTGGAAGCTTTGAGATTTACTCGGTAGCTCCCTCGTCCATGGCCGCCATGTTCGTCTTGTACACGCGCTTTTCTCGGACGGCTATCATCGCCTTCTTCGATAGGGCTTTACCCTGAACAGACACCACGTACCTGAGTACTATAGGCGAAATGACGATCGAAAATCGCACAAGCTGTTCGACGAGACCACGAGTCCTTACCAAAAGCCGCCTCTGCGCTTGTCCTCGCAAAAATGGGGTGAGGTTTAAGGCGGCTGCACTTGCTTGAACTTCTCGCTCGCCTGCTCTCCTCCCACGCCCCAGCTCTCCTTGGGGATTTCGTGGATGACGACTTCCACCGCTTCCTTTGGAATGCCTAGCTCCACGAACACATTAGTTATCCCGGATATCACCCTCCTCTTGGCCTCATTCGAGAAACCACTCCACACGTACACGTGGACTATTGGCATAGGTCAAGCCCCTTGCATTAACTAGCGATTGTTAACCATATAAGCATTGAGGCCGACGCAACCGGCCTCGCAAGGGGGCGCTCAATGGTCAAGCGGCCTTGATGATCACGGCATGGCTATTCACGGAGGCTTACGTGAAGGTTCTGCCGATGCCTGCGCTTCGCGCTCACGCGAGCTCGTCGCATTGCTCAGAGTTGGAGGCGCGATCTTGATAAGCCTGGACCTTGCCTTGTAGATCTCTAAGGCGTTCCTCTTGACCACGTGAACTTCAAAGGGATCATCGATGCCCCTCTCCCAGAGAGCGGCAAGCACCTCGCCAGGACTTAAGTCCGTGACTATTAAGACATCCACGTCGCTTGATAACAAGTGCCTGCCCTCAGCTACGCTACCGAACAAGTAGACCTCGGCGTCCACGTCGAGCTCCTTGACCGTTTCTGCGATGATAGTTAGATACCTCTCAAGGTCTTTGAATATTTCAGCTCGGCGCCTCGCCTCCTCAACCAATAGCTCCTCTGACAACGGCCATCACCTCCTCAACGACCTTCTCGAGCCTCTCTAATTCCTCTAGGCTGTAACTCCTCGGCACGTACCTAGAAGCTATGTAAGCGTCTTCCAACGCCCCGAGCTCTACGCTGAACTTGTGGAGAAGGTCCTTGATGGCCTCGCTCTGAGTGATCTTATATATCAATTCCAAGGGCCGCCTAAGACTGTGAGTCCCAGGATAGTCGATGCCCAACCTCAATAAACACGCCTTTAGATAGAGCTGGAGGCCCTGCTCCAAGCTGAATGCTACTAAGTCGTAGAACTCCCTCTCAATCTGCATGCTCGCGGTCTCGCAAAACCTCCTAGACCTCTCTAGGAGGCTCTCGTACTCCTCCACACGAGTCAAGTGAAACGACCTCTGCCCACTCGTCTAAGAGGGACGCAAGTCCTTCTAAGTCTTGCTTAGAGGACGATCGAATAGCGCTTCTTTGACCGCACGAATCGTCTTAAATGTTCGCCAAAGGCCCCCAAGGGGCCGCTCATTTTATTTACGACGACTTCCTCAGGAGCTTTGGTGAAGGGGCTTGATGCTCACGGTATTGAACTCGAGGTCTAAGTACGACGTCACTGGCGAGGTCAAGGAAGTGTTTGACGAGGCAGTAGGCCCGCTAATCGTCGGCAAGGGAGGAGTCGTCCCCAGCCCTCCGTCCTACGACCTGGCCTTGAAATTCTTGGAAAAGGCCGACGAGCTGAGCGCCGAGGAGGCCCTAAAGATACTCAGCGGGATCAGAGGCGTGTTCGTAGGGGATCCCTCGAGGCTCGAGGCCGTCAACAGGTGCTGGAGGCTTGTCAGTCTCTCTGGCAGGCTGGTCAAAGGGCTAGACCTCGAGGACTCTTGGTGCTCGTGCATCGGCTTGACGAGGGACAGCATAGGCAAGAGGGTTGCCTTCGAGAGGATACCAGTACCCGAGCTGGCCCTCTCCGGGAATGTCGTCGTGGGCTTGGAGCTCTTCGGCTTGAAGTGCAGGAGAGTGGAGTTTCGCGACGTTCCCTTAATCAAGTTCAGAGAAGGGAGGCCGCCTCACTCCATGATTGACATATTGGCCGACATAATCGAGACGCAGATGGGCGACGTGGTAGAGAACCTGGAGGGGGTCGTGGAGGAACTGGGCGACGTGGTAGAGGGGGCGATCAAGGAGGAAGGGGAGAGGCTGAGGAAGCTGATCAACGAGGCCTTGAGGGACGGCGTGGCCTACGCGGAGCTCGACAGACTGGCAGACGAGATCTTCAACGACCTGTGCAAGAGAGTAGGGTCCTACGTCCTTGGCCTGAGAGAAATGGCAAAGAGGAGGCTGATGATTTAATGCTATATCGATCACTTGAAGTCG
>Ga0209183_1000560_pt1 | contig 14575 bp, 16 predicted proteins | sample LHCtaG_2_FD_184120 | JGI IMG/M metagenome (GOLD analysis project Ga0209183, IMG submission 184120) | Hot spring microbial communities from Little Hot Creek, USA to study Microbial Dark Matter (Phase II) - LHC4sed_replicate (SPAdes)... | ecosystem: Environmental > Aquatic > Thermal springs > Hot... | reverse complement strand
GATATTATTAATGGTATAGGAAGGAAGGATAATGGGTAAAGCAAACTCATAATATATTGTGGAAGATCAATACCTGAAACTGCAACAAAAATCAATAAAATGAATGGAATTGATGCGGAGAAGGACAATATTGATGCGAAAAATACTATTGAAGCATAAACTGATGAATGAATCTTGAAACCTGAAATCTCAACCCATTTATCAAGCCAAGGAAATATGGATGCGATCCTATCACCAATAAACCCAAAACAATCATAGCAAAAACTCTTAAAATCCACCTAAACCCCACCCCCACCATCTGGTTTAACCTTTAAAAGATGTATACCCCCCGCATAAGACTTATAGTAATTGCGAACAGCCTCCGCAACACTTTTATGTGAGAGAACACTCTTACGCAGGAGATCCCTCAAATACCTCGCTCTAACATCAATCTCAGAAATCAATTCATCCATGGAAAAACCTGTTTTACGACTTATCCTACCCAGAATGAAGCTGTCTTCAAAATTCACGTTGAAGAACCCTTCAGGAACCCACTCAGCCACCAAAACCTCCTCACCATCAGAATTCAACTCCCAAATAGACCTAACCCTCCTAACACTCTTATGACCACCAATCTTAACATCAGTCATACGTTCAATGTGAAGCCAAACATTCATAAGTGGAAGATAAACTTTAGAAATATTCATTGGCGGAGAAGTAAGCCTCTTAACAGCATAATCCAAACTATCAGCATGCATAGTGGACATCCCACCATGACCAGTAGCCAAAGCCTGGAATAACACGTAAGCCTCCTCACCCCTAATCTCACCCACAATAAGATAATCAGGCCTATACCTAAGTGAAGTCTTAACCAAATCGAATAAACGTATAGACCTAGCCTTAACACCGGAAAACTCAAGCTCCTCCCTACTAACAAAGGAAACCCAATTCTCATGTGGAATATTTATCTCAGCAGTCTCCTCCACAGTAACCAGCTTAAGCTCAGGCCTAACAAGACTAAGGATAGCATTGAGCATAGTAGTTTTACCAGCACCAGTACCCCCAAGAACCATAACACTCATCTTATTTTCAACAATAAGCCAAAGATAAGCTGCAATCCACTCATTAACAGTACCCATGGAAATCAATTCCACAATCGAAAATGGATTATCCCTAAACTTCCTAATACAGAAGGAGCTACCGAAATTGGATACTTCACGCATAAAAGTTGCTGCAAGTCTATGCTTACCAGGAAGCGTAGCATCAACAACAGGATTAGCACTAGAAACATGTTTACCAGCAAGATGAGAAAGCCTAATTATAAAATCATCAAGAGCATCCTCATCCAAGAATACAATATTAGTGGGCAAACTCTCAAAATCCCTATGATAAACATAAATAGGAACGCCAACACCATTACAAGATATATCCTCAATATTGGGATCCAACATCAAAGGATGAATAACACCAAACCCTGCAAGCTCCCTAGCAACATAATAAAGAATCTTACGCTTAGAATCCTCAGAGGAGGGGCGAAGCCTCCTATACTTAGACATCAAAGCTTCAGCCTCAGAAACAACAAACTTCACTTTATCAACATCACCCCTAGGGGGATCCCTCTCCCTAACAATAAACGAGACAACCCTATCCAGAATCCCCCTCTCAAGAAAGGTTAAAGGCTCCTCCAAAGCATAATACCTAACCTCACCAGAATCATCCTCAGCCACCACAACCCTAGCATAAGGCTCACAAACCCAATAATCCCTCAAAACATTAGAATCCTCAGGCAAAGGATAAACCATAACATCCCTAACAGGAGAAATATTGGATAGTTTACGCTTAAACCCCGAAAAAACACCACTAAACTTAAGCCTACCAAGATTCAAAGCAATCACCCCTCACAAAAAAGGGGGGAAGTAATGTATTATGGGTAAGCCCCTAAACATCTACGGCAACGTTAATATCTTCGGATACTCCTTACCACCAGAAGTATGCAACTTCAACTCAAGACTCAAACCAGAAGTAGCAGTACTAGAACCCATCTTAGCACCATTAGGAATAGCTACAACAATATAAACTTCACTACCACTATTCAAAGCAATAGAAACAGGACTGCATTTGTTACCTCCTGGAGTAACGGAGGGTGCAGAACTTGGATTAGAAGTCCAATTTGCATATTTATTGGAATCCTTAACATCTTGTATTGTTACTCCGTTTAGTATTATGTCGTCTATTTTTGTGTCGGCAGATCCAGTATTCTTAACTTTTAATGTTACAGTCCAATATCCGCCGGCGTCATTCCATGCAACTGTGGCATATGTTATTTCGAGTTTTTCGAATCTAGTGTATAGACTTGCAACTCCACCCATCCAGAAGGATATGGCAACAGCCACCGTTATTGTCACAGCTACTATGATCACTGTGGCTATTACAGGACTTATACCCTTCCTATTAACATGTGTTTTACACATGATTAATTAACCTCCAATACAAATTTTTGGAACATTAATATATAAATCTTTCTATATTTTTGCAATATATTGCAAGTAAAAGTAATATATAGATTATATATTGGATAAATCTTGCGTTAAATATAATTATTTATTAGGGAAAAATTGGATTTGTTTGAAAATTTTTGAGCATATGTTGCATTTGGCCGTATCTATCTTGGGATCTATTTTTGCATGGAAGCTACATAGATACCTTTTATTTAGTATGTATAGGGTTATTTTTATGAGTTCCATTTCTATGTTGTATTCATCTAGCCTTTCCACTAAAATTTTTAAAGCTAGTTTCTCTATAATTTCATTGACGTCACTGAATTTTGATAAGTCTATTTTTGATCCTCTCTCCATGGATAGGTATCTTGAAACTGTGGATTTCGATATTTTTAATGTTTTAGATATCTCCATCTGGTTTAAATTGAATTTTGTGATGAGTATTTTTGTTAATTGGCTTTTTAGTGATGGTAGTACGTATCTGTATCCTATTTCTAGAGGTGTCTTCATAGCCTATACCACTAGTACTTTCTTCTTTACCTCTTCAGGTTTTTCTACAATTTCAGTGAGATCTTCAACTATTTCTAGAACTCCAAGATATTTACCTTCGTCATTTCTCAATGCCACCACCATGACCCTAATGATCCTATCGCCCATTTTAGTCCAGAATACCTCATAATTCTTAGAGCCAATCTTAAGTTCATTTAAAACCTTCTTAATGAATGCTTCTAATCTTGGTGGATGGCAGTATTCAACCCTCCTACCCAGAATGGTCTTCGACCTAACAAACCCCTTATGGATTTTGCTTTCAGAGAAGAATCTAACTCTATCATTAGCATCAGCAAAAGTGAGTTCTAATGGTAAGCTTTGGAATAAACTTTTCAATTCATCCAAGTTTACGAATCCAGTTTCAAGATCCAAGTCCCCTGACCTAATTAATTCATATTCGTCTGGTTTAACACCTCCACTTAAAGCTATGATCTTCATTTCTTGTGGAAGCTTCTCCAACTTCTCCTCATCAACAACCCCCTTAACTTCATATGGCATTACAGGCTTCTCCACAGGAGTCCACTTAGCATCCACATTAACAAGCCATCCAATTTTATTGGCTTCATCATTTATGGCAGCCCATTCACCCTCAGATAGCAGAACCCATACTGCTGGGAACAATATCTTATTCTCCCTAAAAATTATCTCTGAAACTCCATTAGCGATTTCCAAAGCTTTCTTAGAGATTTCAACATAATCATTGGATTCAAGGAGTTTAACTATACTCCTCAATTTAACAATGATCTCATCTTCACGAGCCCATAGAACTCTTGGAACAGCGGATATTCCTCGCTTCTCCATATAGGGGAATATTAGCATTTGAATCTTCCTATAATGAGCTCTGATCTTCCTTAAATCGTTGATTAATTCCCTAATATGGTTGGTTAAAGCCTTCTTCTCATCTTCAGTAGTAGCTCTAGATAAACTTAGGGCATAAATGTTTAAGGCTTCAGCCTTCTTCAATAAGTATTCATTCTCCATCAATAATAAGTTCAATGGATGCCCTCTTGGAACCTCTTCAAGCTCTCTTGAAACTAGAAAATCTCTAAATAAAGCTACATGTAAATCACATAATTTAATGATCTCTTGAATTGGAACCCCCTCTTTAACAAGCTCTTGCTCTATTAATGGTATCTCCATTGGAGAAATACCCTTAAGAACCTCCTTAAACCTCTCCTTTAAAACCTCTAAACTAACACCACTATGTAACTCTCTTAAAATCTTTTTAATGACCTCCTTCTTTTCATTCAAATTCAAAGTTGACACGAGTCAACCACCAATATAACTATTGTTATAGAAGTATATAAACATTTCCATATGAGGAATTTAAGATGTTAGAAGCGTGGTTTAGCTTCAAAGGGGCCTATATGTCCACGTTCAGTTTGACATATTACTATCTTCAAGCCAGTTGATTTTAAAATCTCCCAAACCTTAACCATCTCATGAAATCTTGGTCTAGATATATTCCTCCTCCTAAATTCGGGTCTATAATCGAGTACGCATACTTGAACTTCTGGGCATATCTTGTATATTTCTTCACCCATTTTTGCTATTTCTTCAAGTGATATTAGGTCTTTATTGTATGGTATTCCAACTCCTATGAATACTTTTCCAAGATATTCGTCAACTAAATATTTGAATGCATTCCAAGAAGTCTTAAGATATTTTTCAGCTAAACTTCTATCGTTGATCCCAGTTATATTCATGAATGTTTCAACTTTAATCCCCTTCAAATCTGGACCTATATCAGTCATTCCAGCATCAACCAAATCATCAATGTAATCCTTTGTTAGTATTGTGGCATTTGTGTCCACGTGAAATCTAGCTTTATCATCTGGGTTAAGCCTTTTAAGCTCAGCAATATACTGTGTGAGCCAAAGCCTATTAAGTGTGCATTCACCACCTGAAATTGCCATTCTATCCACATTATAAATCCTCCTAGTATCAGTCATTATTAAGGCGGCTTCTCTAGGCGTGTATGGAATTTCATAACCACAGTATGTTGTAGTCCAATTTTGGCATTGTGGACATCTAAGATTGCAACCGCAAGCAAAGACTGCAGCTTCCACATACCCCCTACCCTTAACCCACCATGGAGTACCCACACCACCCACAGGATGGCCCATCCAGCCGTGAACAAGCCTCTTTGGAATGTAATTTTCAGGTAGATTTGTTTCAATGATCATTCCATCTTTAACTGGAGTTATACAGCTAGGCTTAACAGAGCCATCAATAATGACGGCACAACTCCAACATCCACCAACACGACATGGAGCATAAATATCACCATCACCAGGAAAACTTGAAATTTTGAAACCAATGAACTCTAAAGCATTAAGAACAGTAATCTTGTCTGGAACATTAAACTTTTCACCATTAACCACTATAGATACATATTTAACTCTACCAGCATCAACCATGTATATGGCTTCATATGGACATGCCAAATAGCATGCACCACAACCAACACAATTCTTAGTATCACCAACCCTACCAGCTGGACATGCCAATATTAGATCACACGAGCCACAATCCATACATTTCTTGGGATCTCTAATAGCAACTTTAAACATCAAAATAATTATGATTAAAGAATTTAATAATTGTTTCAGAAATTTATGGGGTTAAGGAGTCACATTTAGGATAGGACATCTTCATAAACTTCTTCAATCATGCTTGCTATAACTTTCCAATCATATTTTTGAACTTCTCTATAGGCATTGGATGAAATCTTTTCAGATAAAGCTTTATCTCTTAATAATAGGCATATGTTTTCAGCAAGTTTCTTAGTTAACCCTTCACCTTCAACTAGAAGACCAGTTTCACCATTTTCCAGCAACTCCTTGATTCCACCTTGAGCTACAGCTACAACTGGAGTTTTTGAAGCCATAGCTTCCAAGATAACTATACCAAAAGACTCTCCAAAAACTGAGGGTAAAACGAATACGTGAGATCTCCTATAATACTCAATTAAATCCCTCTTATCCACACTACCAATTAAAGTTATATTCTCTTGGAGGTTTAGGGATTTAACCATGAATTTAATTGTTGAACTTAGATATCCAGATCCAATCATATGTAGATGGGCATCCTTAACTTCCCTAACAACATATCTCATAACGTTTAGAAGTCTATGAACCCCCTTCCTATACACAAGTCTACCAACGAAAAGTATACTTCTACCATCAAAATCCTTTTTGGATGGAGTGAATTCTTCAACATTAACACCATTAGGAATAACCATTACATCTTTATCAGTGAAATGTGAAATGAATTTCGCTGCAGCATAACTTACAGCTAAAATTCTATCAGCATAATTTATGTATTGTGTTAAGGGGAAGGCTAGGTAGGAGAAGGGCTTCCACAAGTATGCAACATCATACAAGAATTGTATAGAATGATTTGTTAAAACAGTTTTTATTCCAAGCTTCCTACCAATAGCCAATGAGAATAGAGAGACGGGAGAAAAGGCGTGATGTGCATGTATAATGTCAGGCTTCTCCCTCCTAAAAACATCTACAAGCTCATCAGTATATGGAAGATCAATAGTTTGAGAAGTTCTAAATAGAGATTTAACTCTAATAACCCTTAAACCATGAATATTATCATCAAAATTAGCCTTCTTAGTAACAATGAATACATCATGACCTCTAAACTCCAAAGCCTTAGCCAAATTCTCAATATGAACAGTTATACCACCAATCTTAGGGTAAAAGTAATCACTACAAAGAGCAATCTTCACATAGAAAGATATAGTGAGAAAGCTATTTAAGCAATTTCAAAATAGGAAACAAACTTATAATACAATGAAACACAAATATCCATAATGAAAAGTGGCTTAACCGTGGAAAAACCCGATATCAAAATTGAATGGAGAAACATAGATTTAAACACAGGCAAAGATAAAGCTGCGGTAATGATAATACTATGTGAGAATGGAGAAATCGAAGCACTATATATTAAGAGAGCTTCTAACCCCATGGACCCATGGTCTGGACAAATAGCATTCCCAGGAGGGAGGGCAAAAACACGAGACGTAGACATAATAGAAACAGCCATAAGAGAAACACGTGAAGAGATAGGTATAGAAGTGAAGAGGGAAGAGGTTATTGGAGTTCTAGGAGTATTCCAACCAGCCAATGAACCAAAACTAAAAGTATACCCAGTCATAGCAAAATTAAACTTCAAACCAAAAGTAAAACTATCAAATGAAGTTACAGATTACATGTGGATACCAATTAAAAGGCTATGTTTAAGTGAATTAGAAATTGATGGGAGAAGGGTTGAGGGGTATAGGTATGGAAGCCACATAATATGGGGGTTAACAGCCAGAATAACCAAGAAGTTAATAGAACTATTAAAATAGGAAGATTTATATAACAACAACGCTATCCCTCAATTAAAGGAACATATTGGATTGGTGGGATCTTGCAAGTTAACGAGAATGCTTGACTACAAAACCTAATCATACGTGAAGCTAGACTTGAAGATATAAATGGAATAATGGACGTATACCTTGAGAATAGAGATGCTTTAGAAGAAGCTGATGAAGAATGGTATAAAAGCATAGTAATGGCAAATGGAAAACAGAACATACTACTCGTAGCATGCTTAGATAATGAAATAGTAGGATTCCTACACCTATACTATGGTGGAGGTAAAGGGTATATTGAATCAATAGCTGTAAAGGAAGGGTATAAAGGGATTGGAGTTGGCGGAAAACTACTAAGTGAAGCTGAAAAGATACTTAAGAGGAGGGGGATAAGTAAAGTTAGATTAAACGTTAAACACAACAATTTGAAAGCTCTATCATTCTACCTTAGGAATGGGTATAGTATAGATGGAGTCACAATGATTATGAGGTGGGAAGCTGAAGAAGACATTTCAACAGATGCCAATGTAAAACTAATTAAATTGTCAAGAGAGGATTTAAGGAAGATTTATGGTTTAACATCAACATGGTGGAGTACAGTTACTGAGAGAGCTGATAGAGAGATATACAAGTACTATAAAGGGGAAGTGGCGTACGCAATATACGTTGAAGATAGATTTTGTGGTGTAATTGAATTTGAACCTGAAAAAACATTATACATAGACTACCTATCAGTATCACATAGCAACCCACAACAAGCATTAAAGAATATAATTAAAGGATTGAAAACTTATGCCATGGAAAACAGTGTTAGGGAAGTAATAATCCCAGTGGATTCAACAAAGAAGCTATTCATACAAACAATGATTGAAGAAGGGTTTAAGATATTTGATGTAGAGTACAGATTCTATAAGGATTTATATTGAAAAGTGAGGGATCATACGAAAAACGAATATAAATAAGCATATAAAAAATATAATGGATGAGGGTTGAGCGAAGTAGACGCAGTAGTTAATACTGTGAAACTGTGGCTTGGAAACCCAATATCAAGAAGATTCATAAGATATGTATATAATGGTAGCCCACAATCCTTCAACAAAATGCTGGAGAAATATGCAGAACTAGACGTAAACTTAAATGTAAATGAAAAGTTCAAGTACATGATACTGGAAAAGATACTGAACGTTGGAGCTAAAAGTTTTGGGAAAACAGAAAAGGAATTAAGAAGTTCATTGAGAAACCCATTGATTAGGAGAGCCATAGCAAACATACTTGGAGGAATAGCTGAATATGGAATTAGAAAACCTCAAACAACCATAGCACCATTCCTAGTGGTATGGAATTACACAAGACTATGCAACTTAAAATGTAAACACTGCTATGAAAATGCAAGTTCAAAACGAGACTTAGATGAACTTAACACCATAGAGGCAAAGAGGGTTGTGGATGAATTTTCAGAAGCAGGTGTTGTAGCAATAGCATTCTCTGGAGGAGAACCACTAATGAGGAAAGACTTCTATGAAGTAGCAAGCTATGCATATAAAAGGGAGTTCTACATATCCATAGCCACAAATGGAACACTCATAGACAGTGAAACCGCACTGAAAATTAAAGATGCAGGGGTACAATATGTTGAAATATCATTAGATGGATTAGAGGAAACACATGACAATTTCAGAGGCGTAAAGGGGGCATTCAAAAAGAGTATAGAGGGAATAAAGAACTGTATAAATGTAGGTTTAGATGTGGGTGTAGCTACAACAATAACAAAACAAAACATAAGTGAAGTGCCAAAACTCGTGGATATGCTTGAGGATATTGGTGTTAAGAGGTTCATAGCCTTCAACTTCATACCAGTAGGTAGAGGCAAAGATATTGTACAAATAGATCTAGAACCAGAAGAGAGGAGAAGGATACTAGAAGAACTTTACGGAAAACTCATAACACCAAACTGTAGAATACAAACATATAGCACAGCACCACAATACTCAGTGGTATCGGTAAATTTTGAGGGGGGACCATTAATAGCTACACACTTCACAAACAAATCAGCAATGGAAATGCTCAGGGGGAAAGCTAAGGCATTGGCAGAATTCATTGGTGGATGTGGTGCTGGAAGACTATACTGTGGATTAGAGCCAAATGGAGACATAATACCATGCGTATTCATGCCAATAAAAATTGGAAACATAAGGGTGAATAGACTCATAGATGTATGGAGGGATTCACCAATATTGTGGAAGCTTAGAAATAGAGATGAACTGGAAGGATGTGGGGAATGCAAATACAGATACATATGTGGTGGATGCAGAGCGAGGGCATATGCATACTTCAACAACGTCCAAGGACCAGACCCAGGATGCTTCATAAAACCAGAATACTGGCAAAAGATAAATAACTATTAAATTCAAATGTTTGGTGAGGAAGGATGAGTGGAATAGAATTAATGGAGCTGGAATGGATATTAATTAGGGGAGCCATAAGACTATTAATACTCGCATTACTACAGAAGTCAATGATGACATGTTACCAGATAATAAAGGCAATACAGCAGATAACTGAGAAGAAGCCAAGCCTAAGCACAATACACGACATACTCACAGAACTTGAAGAGAAAAGGCTAATAGAAAGCTTCATAACACAACAATCTGAAAAGTACTACAAGATAACAGAACTTGGAAGGAGAATACTAAATGAAGCTAGAGGGAGAAGCCTAAAGAAGATGATGAACATAATAAACATAATACTGGAATAAGGTAAGTTAAAAGTTAGAAGGGGGATTAACCAGATCTAAAACGCTTAAACTCCAAGACAATAACCATCGAGAGAGTATGCGAACTAAGACTATTAACGTGGCGTTGATTAACATGAGTTTATTCTGCCCATTGAAAACTTTTATTAGGTTAATCCATAACAATTTCTTCTGACCTGCCATGATGCTTCCAAAAGTGTTTATTGATTGGGCTTATTTTGGTAGAGTTAAAGTTTTAAAAAGTCAATTGAGCAGAGGGTTTGTTCAAGACCCCATGTTCTTCATCGATATGATGAGACACACACCAATACTTGCCACTGCAAGTATTATTAATGGGAGGATTTTCGTGAACGCCAAAGTTGTGGGTGCAGGGTTTATTTTAAAAGAAGATTACATTGATGAAGCTCTAGATAAGTTGAGGAAGCACTATTTGAGGGGGGAGGGTATGGATAGATTGGAGTATGCTATGGAGGGGGTTAAATTGCTGTTGGAAGTATTGTATTTTGACGATGAAGCTAAAGCTTATGAAAAGGTGGATTTCACAAAGATAGCTACACTGGAATTGGCTGCTGGTAAGAAGGATTCTTCAAAACACACTTGGACCAATCTTCAAAGTAATAGGGAGGCTTGCCTACTATACTACATGCCTCCAAACATAAGCTTCGAAATTCACGGCGAAGTAGATGTGCATTTAGAAGGTAAATATTATGAATTTGTGAATTTAGTTCATGATGCATTCCACTACACACCTCCAAAAGCTAGAGTTAACAGGCCATGCTTAATATTCAATGTTAGAGAAGTTTATGATAACAGTCCAAGAGCCATGGGGGTTAAACTCTCATAAAATTTATTTACTGAAATGGGAATAATAGGTTTGGTTGAATCCCATTTGAGTGAGGAAAAACTTGTAAATGTTGGTAGAGTTGTACATTTCTATCCACGTATAAGTGTAGCCATAGTTGAATTGACATCAAAACTATCCGTTGGAGATAAGATAGTTATTAGAGGGGCTTCAACAAACTTTGAACAAACCGTTGAATCCATGCAAATACAACACAAGAATGTTGAATCAGCTGAAGCAGGACAACTAGTTGGATTGAAAGTTACGCAGAGGGTTAGAGAGAAAGATATTGTCTACAAGAAGGTTTCATAAAAATATCATTTATTTTTTAAATTTACTTCAACTCTAAACTTTCACCCACACCTAGAACCTTAACCTTCTCACCGAAATTGTTTATCAATGCTGCAGTCATTTTAATCCCAGTGCAATGCATTGGAACTATATATTGGAAGTCTATCTTCTTAAGCTCACTTATAGTTCTGGAGATACGTTCATTGGATGCAGATTCCAAATGGAAGCCTCCAATTATAGCTTTAAACTTCCCAGCATTAAACTCCTTCATAGCGTAATGCAATGTATTAATTAAACCTGAATGTGCACATCCAGTCAAAACTATGAATTCACCATTCAAGTTGACTACTAAAGCTCTATCATCAATTATATTATCATCAATGAGTCTACCATCCTCCTCGATAACATACCCCTCAACCTTCTCAAAATCATTAACCCTATCAATCTCACCACTAAGAAACACTTTCCCATCAAAATCAATGGCATTCCTACATTGAACAACAATTCCGCCAGCACTCTCAACATCACTAGGCTTAAATGGAACTCCAACAACCCTAAGATCCCTCTTGGCAAACCTATTGGAGAAAGTCTTCGGATGAACCACTACTGGAACCCTCCTACCAATACGCTTAACAACTTCAAGTAACCCTCCAGTATGATCATAATGCCCATGACTCAAAAACACTGCATTAACACCACTAAAATCAAGCTTCAACAAATCCAAATTATGCTTAACAATATCCACAGCTGGACCGCAATCAAAAATCACATTCAAACTAAAATCCTCAGATTTAAACTCTAGGAATGCTCCAAATCCATGCTGAGCCCAACAACCCCTACTCCTAAGACTAGCATAATTATCTGAGAAAACAGTCATTTTAAAAATCAACTACATCACCGAACACTATCTAAAATTACAGTATTGAATATAACGTTTTCCCTATACACTGAAATCCGCATCCCATTTTGAAACCATCAATTTATTTTAAATATTTGGTGGAGTTCATGAGCATATTTAAATAAAAGTGTGATTTTATGATGTTTAAGGTGGAATTATTGAGTGCTAGATGGAGTGAACTATTCGCTTTAATAATAGTTTTACTATCCTTTGTTGCGGGGATTTATTCATATTTCTGGATGCCTGAGAAAATTGCTGTTCATTGGAATATTAGAGGTGAAGCTGATGTTTACATGCCAAAAAGCTTAGGCCTATTTACACCACCACTAATATTTGCTGGGGTTACTTTGATTCTAATAGCCATTCCAAGAATAGACCCCTTAAAAGAGAACATTGAAGCCTTCAGAAAGTATTACGACTGGCTTCTCATAATATTCCCAGCATTCTTATTCATCACATATATACATTTAATTTTATGGAATATTGGTTTCAAGATAAATCTACTATTAACGATCCCTATTGGTATTGGACTAATAATTATCTATCTGGGATTCCTCCTCGAAAATTCCAAAAGAAACTGGTTTATTGGGATGAGAACTCCATGGACTCTAAGTAGCGATAAAGTTTGGGAGAAGACACATAAGCTTGGTGGAAAACTATTCAAGATCGCTGGAATCATAACTTTTCTAAGCATCTTCCTACAAGAATACATGTTAATATTAACTCTTACACCAATAATCACAATTACCATAATCACAACCATATACTCATACTTTGAATACCAAAAAGAAATAAAACACAAACATTGAACTGGAAAACGAGTTTAAACATTGGAAAAGTTGTTTCAAAGAATCCCTTAAATCAAACTGTAAAGTAAATGTTTATTGGAGGTGTAATGGAAGTGAAGAAACTAGCATTAATAGCCATGCTATCAATGATAATGCTTGGCATTGGAATAGCCACAGTATATGCTGGATACGCTTGGAGGCAACAGTATAAGTGGGCTTGGAATGGAAACCAAATGCCACAACCCATACAGCCATTAATAAAGTGGAAGATGAAGTGGTTCACAATTGAAATCAGTGATGAATTCAAGGAAAAGGTTTTAAGCATAGCTTTAAGCGATAGCGATGTACAGAACCTGATAAGCCAAGGATACAATGTTACAAGAATACAGCCAACTATAAAGATGGCAGTTCAAGGTGATGGAGCAATAACACTAAAAGCCACTGGAGCAATAGTGACATTGAGAAATGGGAATGGTGGATTTGCCCAAGTACACGTAGACTTAGAGAAGGGTGCAGTCACACAAATAATAATCAGAAGCATCACAGTGATAAAGAAGACAGGTTAAGAGAAGAAGACATTAAAAATCTTCAACCCCTCTTTTTCCCGATGCAGATTTTAAGTTTACAAGCCTATTTGTTACGTTTCATTACTATGATGGAGAAAGGAAAAGCCCATCTTTGATCATGTTAAAGATCAATGATGATAGCAAATAGTTGAGTAAATTTATTGGAAAGTAGTGCATGGAATGTAAAGATTCGAGAATGGAAAATGCAAAAATCTAAGAATAAGGAGGATGAATGTTATATGGATTTAAGGAAATCTTATGGATAAGGTGTTAATATTGGAGAATTATGATTTGGTAATTGTTTTGGGTTCTCAAGTTAAGAAGCAAGATAATAGGTACTTTTTGGCACATCATACAGAGCTTAAAGCACGGGCAGCGGGAATAGCTTATCAAAGGGGGATTGTAAAGAAGTTTATTATTTCTGGTGGATATAACTTTGGAGTTAGATATGATTATAGCAGGATACTGGAAAACCCAAACTTTTCTTTTGAGGCTTTTGCTCTTGCAAGATGGGAGAAATCGGAAGCTCAAATAATTGCTGAATTTCTTCATGAGGAATATAAAGTTCCTTTACAAGACATGCTTCTAGAAGAGCTCTCTTCAACTACTGAAGAAAATGTGGAGTTTTTAAAAATCTTACTGAAAAGACAAACCTTTAGCTTTGCAAAGCGGATTGGGGTCTTAACTATTCTCTCTCATATGGAAAGAGCATTACCACTATTCAAAAAAGCCAATCTAAATGTGAAACCACTTTTCGCCGAAGAATTACTAGTCCTCGAAAAATATGGAATTAGTAAAATCTGTGAATATTACTCAATATCCGCGGATAAAGAGGAAGAGAAAATGAAGAGAATAGAAGAACTGATATCAAAATGTAAAGAAGTGTCACAGCAGTTTTGTTCACTCTGATAAATATGGTGGAACCAAAATCCCCCTTTGATTGCCATAAAATATTATGAATATTTAGGTTTTGTTAAGAACTGACATCACCTTAGGCGTTTAAGGAGGATATGGAAGAGGGTTTTATGGTGGGCTGCCCTC
>Ga0209183_1000557_pt1 | contig 14710 bp, 15 predicted proteins | sample LHCtaG_2_FD_184120 | JGI IMG/M metagenome (GOLD analysis project Ga0209183, IMG submission 184120) | Hot spring microbial communities from Little Hot Creek, USA to study Microbial Dark Matter (Phase II) - LHC4sed_replicate (SPAdes)... | ecosystem: Environmental > Aquatic > Thermal springs > Hot... | reverse complement strand
TTCCTAGCCTCTCCAACTACTCTTGGGATGTTCCTGCCAATATGCGTATCACTGAAAACCCCGATCCTCAACATCCTCTATATCATGTTATATTCTAACCCTAAAAGTATTTAGTGGACAATTATGTTGTTAGGAGTTAAGTACTCTAGATTATCGCTAAACTTGTTTTCCAGAAGATTTAATATGTGCTTCAACCATATTCATGTAAGACTCGAATAGCTGGTCTATCTTTTTACTCATTTCATTTATTGATTTCTTAATGTCTTCAATACTATTCAATAGATTCTTTAGAGATACTAAATTCTTTAATTACTGTTGGTTGAGGAGGACTCCTTATCTTCTCAATAACTTCTTGTAAGAGATTATCTCCACCTTGTATATGAAGTAGTAAGCCTCCTTCCGGCGTAAACTCAATATATCCTGCTAAGTCTTTCTCTCTAACTGTATCTACGATATACCATCTGTAGCCGGTTCTAAGAACCTTACCATTTATCTTTACCTTTAATGCTTTCATATCTTAATGAAAGATTGTAGAGTATTTTAGGATTTTTGCTAGTATGCTCTTGCTACATATACTATTGTCTTCGCTGTCTGTCCACAAGCTATACATGGTCTATCCGGGTGCTCAGCTATATCGTATCTTTCTCCTCTAACTTCTCCTCCTACATTTTCTTTGATCCTCTCTGCACAGTCTATTGAGCCACACCATGCAATCCTTGCTATACATTTGTTATCTATGGCTTTAGAAGCTTCCTCCATAGTTTTAGCATCAATAATCAATTGATAGAGCATTCTCTCACTTCTCTCCCTTAGATTCTGCATTAAATTCTCCATCAGCCTTTCCACTCTTCTAGAGACATCGAATCTACTGCATTGAGTTCTCTCTAGAGTATCTCTCCGAGTTATGGTTACCTTTTCTTCAATTACTTCTTTTGGTCCAATTTCTATTCTTATCGGTACACCCATCATCTCCCAGTAGTAGAATTTCTCTCCAGGTGTAACATCTTCTCTATCATCTAGAACAGTTCTCCATCTATCTTTTAATTCATCGAATATCTTATTTGCATAATCCATTACTTCTCTCTCTTGTCCTTTAAACAATATTGGGACTATTACTACTTGGGTGGGTGCTACGGATGGTGGAAGTACTAATCCCCTATCATCACCATGCTGTGCAATTATAGCTGCTAAAACCCTACTATATCCAAAACCATAGCATAACTGGTAAACATATCCTCTCGAGCCATCCTTCTTCTCAAATGTTATATCGTATGCTTTTGAGAAGTTTCTCCCTAGGTTGTGGACTGTTGCTACTTGGTTAACTTTACCATCCGGGTTCCAACTATCGAAAGCTATTGAATAAACCGCTCCAGCAAACTTATCAAAATCAGGTCTCTTCAGTAATAGAAAACTTATCCCAAGCTCCCTAAGTACTTGGCTGTAGATCTCTATTGCTTCTCTAACTTGTCTTTCTGCATCACTTGGAGATTCATGTGCTGTATGAGCTTCATTCCATGGGATCTCTCTAACCCTGTATAATGGTCTAGTAGCTTTTGTCTCATACCTATAAACATTTACGCTTTGATGAACTTTAAGAGGTAGGTCAGCATGACTTCTTATCCAGAGCTTAAACATAGGGTACATTATAGTTTCGGAAGTTGGTCTAACAATCAATACACGTTCTGCGCCTTTCTCACTCTTCTGCTCTATGGTGAAGACTTCCGTAGAGAACCCCTTGATATGCTCTGCTTCTTTCGCGAAGAGTTCTTGTGTAGTTACAAGTGGGAAGAGTGTCAGTTTATGCCCAGTCTTCTCAAGCTTCTCTTCCAGCATTCTCCTAATCCTCTCCATAATATATGCTCCATTCTCTAAGTATACTAAGAAGCCTTTAACGGGAAACCTATTATCAGCTATCTTAGCATTTAATAGGAGTTGGTCAAACCACTCTGTAAAATTTGAAAACTTCTCCAAACTTGTTACTTGCTGGCTCTCACTAGCCATCTTTCTCAATTGCTATTTTATGATACAAGCAAGCTATTAATCTTTCCATGCTCAGGTTAATCAATTTCTCAGAGTGTAACTTTAATAAGCATAGAGTTACTGACAGTGTGAAGCATTACGAGATGAGTTGAAATGTTCAAGAAGGTTATGCTAGCGAAGAATGCTGCTCACAGTCTACTTGAAATTGCTCGGAATACTCATCCCCGGGAGATGCTCATGTTACTTAGAGGCAAGAAGGAGAAAGATTTTATTAAGATAGATGAAGTCCTCTTCGCTCCTCTATCTCAACATGATGAGTCTTCAACATCTTTTAGGTTTGACCTACTTCCAATAGATTTCACTATAATCGGGTTAGCTCATTCTCACCCTTCAGGGCATCCATACCCATCTCTTAAAGATTTAAACCATTTTATTGGAAGTGTAATGTTGATCTTGACGCCACCATACCAAAGCACTGGAGACATCCACGCTTTTAATCCAAGAGGAGAGAGAGTAACCGTTTACCTAGAAGATTGATTGATTTCTGTAGAGGTAAGTTAAGAATTCTAGTTTGGTAGTCTTGGAAGCCTTGAGAAGCTTAACAATAAATACACGCCAGCACAAAGTATTAAAAACATCCAATATACTCTGACCTCCTATTAGACATCTTCCCAGAATCCCTACACGTAAATCAACAGTATACATTCTCCTTCCAGAAAGGATAGGAAGAATAAATTTGATATGTAGAATCATGATATATTACTTAGAATATTGGAGGAGTATAAAATAGAAGAGAAGTACAGATAAGAATGTTAGAAGCAGGGGCGTATGATTAGAGTATTTGGGAGAGTCAGAGGTCAGAAACCTTCAACAATACAATCTTATCCCGCTCGTAAGCATGATACCATGGCATCCTTCTGATCCCTCTTAAATCTTCTTCGGGAGCCATTTTACAATATTCTCACTCACTGAAACTAGAAATGTACATCATCTCCACAGTAAGTATTGGAGGATAATGAGGGGGCCTCTGTAGATAATTCTCTAAAACTATGATTTCACCAACATGGTGAAGGTTGAAAGCTACCTCGGTTTAGCATAAGTTTATTAACCGTGATAACTTCGTAACTTGTACCAGAGGAATCATATACGACTGGAGAAGTTGCGAAGATCTTTGGTCTCCCTATGTAGCTGTGAAGAAGTGGGCTTATTCTGGTAAGACCAATTACATTAAGGCTCCTGGTGGAAGATATAGGTATCCTGAAAGCGAGATTAAAAGGCTCCTCGAAGAGCAGATATCGAAAAGTGAGGTTGCAGTTTATGCAGGGTTATCTCCACTGTTCTAAAGGAAGACCTTGAGGACCAGAAGCAGAAGCTTCAAGCTGGCCCCTCAGGGATTTTTCCAACATCCGGCCCTTTAGGAATTAAAGTTGTCTCTATGGATTTTTATTACCAGATGAGGGTACTCCTGTTATTTGGCATGGATACTTGAAGATGGCTGCTATACTCCAATTCTTATCGGATATTGTTTGGGGCGAGCTCGATTTACTGCTTATTGATCTGCCTCCTGGAACTAGAGATGAAGCTTTAAGCATTGCGCAACTACTAGAGATGGATGGCGTAATAATTGTAACTGTTCCATCAGAGGTTTCGCAGAGAGTGGTTAGGAGGGCTGTTACATTTGCGAGGAGACTTGGGATACCAATTATAGGCATAATCGAGAACATGAGCGTTTTCCTCTGCCCAAACTGTGGAGCAAAAATCGATATATTCCAATTCATCGGTGGAAGAAATATAACTGATGAACTGTCAATACCATTTCTTGGGAGAATACCAATAGACGAGAAGATTTGTGAAGATGCAGACAAGGGTATGCCCTTCATAATTGAGCATGCAGACTCACCAGCATCAAAAGCCTTTTTGGAAATCTTTGAGAAAGTTGAAAGCTTTTTGGAGTGCAAGCAGCAGTCTGAAAGGATTATTAGAGGAGGTGAGTGAATGAAAGTTTGTGTATCTGCGACTTCAGATAGTTTGGATTCGCCCGTAGATCTAAGATTCGAGCGATCTCCATATTTTATTATAATGGATTTGGAAACTATGCAGTTTGAAGTTATTCCAAATCCGGTCTCCAGCGTTCTGGGCGGTGCTGGAGTGCAGGCAGCCCAGATCATAGCAGGTAAAGGTGTTAAAGCAGTTATAAGTGGAAAAGTCGGTCCCAACGCTTTTCAGGCTTTGTCAGTTGCTGGGATAAAGATCATAAAGGGTGCGTATGGAACTGTAAGGGAAGCTATCGAAAAGTATAAGAGAGGTGAGCTTAAAGAAGCGAATAACCAAACTAGTGAAAGTTATTTTGGAATGGGGGCAGGGGCTCCGTCAAAATGCTCCGACAATCTAGTATTAAGCCCGTTTTCATCTTCAGCCGGTATAACTATCCTCTCCTTCAACCTTCCACTTCTCTCCCAGCTTCTACTAAGATCTTCTCAAGCTTTTCACGCCTTAACCTTTCAAGCCCCTCATTCCCCGCACTGCCTACTCCTACTACTACATCCACTCCGACTACGCCTCCTATTTTGTAATCGTTGAATTGGAAGGTGACAATATATCAAATATTCAGGTGGTGCCTAATAAAAGCGGGCACCTCGGATGATTTGGACGGCCATTAGACTGCATTCTACAGCTTAGGCCGAACGCTGTAATCACCTATGGAATGGGTCCTAAAGCGCTAAGCATATTTCAAGAGGCTGGGATAGCTGTCTTGAAAGTCAACGCTGAGACGGTTAAAGACGTTGTTGAAGCATACATACAAGATAAGCTTGAGGAGTTGACAGAAGGTTGCCATCGCTCACACCATAGATGAAGAGGCATATGTGAAAATATGTTAGATAGTTCAAAAATAGAATAACTTTTGATTAAAGTTAGTTGTCCGGATAAGGAGGAATACCGTGATAGTGGCTGTTGCAAGCGGGAAGGGTGGAACAGGTAAAACAACCATAGCTGCGGCTTTCGCTGTTCTGGCGAAGAGTGCCGTGCTCGCAGACTGTGATGCCGATGCTCCAAACCTTCACATGCTTCTGCATCCAGAAATTCTTGAAGAAAGAGAGTTTAGGGGTTCGAGAATAACGGTTATTGACGAGACAAAATGTATTGATTGCAGCACCTGTAGAGAAAAATGCCGACTCGATGCAATAACGCAAGACCTTACAGTTGACCCTTTCTCCTGTGAAGGATGCAGTGTCTGCGTGATAGTCTGTCCGGTAAACGCCGTAACATTAACTGAAAGAGTTTCAGGTTATGTCTACATCTCAAAGATAAGGTACGGGTTTATGTCTCATGCTCTGCTCAAGCCAGGTGAAGCAAACTCAGGAAAACTTGTGACTGTTGTTAGGCAAAATGCCAAACTACTAGCTGAAAAAGAGAAAAGCAATATCATAATTATTGATGGGCCGCCTGGAATCGCATGCCCAGCTATAGCTTCTGTTACAGGGGTGGATGCAGGTTTAGTGGTAACAGAGCCCACGCTCTCGGGAATCCACGACTTGGAAAGAGCGATACAGCTCTTGAGACATTTCAATGTTAGACCATTCGTATTCGTGAATATGTACGACATAAATGAGGATAATACTGAAAAGCCTCTCAAATTCTGCGAAGAAAATGATGTGGAGGTTATCGGCAAGATACCTTTTAACCCTGTGGTTAGGAGGCCATGGTTAACGGAAAAGCAATAGTAGAGTATTCTCCTGAATGTGATGTTGCAAAAGAGGTGGCGGCTATGTGGAGAAGACTTTGCTCAGAGTTATCGTTGGAGGTGATGTGTTGAAGAATATGGAGAGGTTGGTTTTTTGGGCTTGTCCCATCTAGTCGTTTGGGAAGAAGTTTGGGGGTAAATAATATTCCGCCGAAAACATACTCCTATTCATGTTTTTATTGTCGGTTGGGCAGAACTAGCAGTATGCTTGTTGATAGGCGGGTCTTCTATGAGCCGGAGCAGATCCTGATGCAGGTTGAAAAGAAGATTGATAAGGTAGAGGATCGCAGATTCTCATGGTTCTAGTAGATGTATGGAGTATTCCTTGATCCCTATCGATTTCTCTCCCAAGCCTTTATGGCTGAGTCAGCCATCGAAGAGAGGATAGCCTTAGGGTCTTTTGCTTTAACATATGCGCTTGAAAGAAGTACCCCTTCTGTGCCTAGTTCGATTGCTTTAGCTACATCTTCACCAGCTGATATGCCTGCACCACATAGGATATGCGTTGAAGGATTAATCTTCCTAACTACATCTACCGCGCCTACTACTATCTCCGGCTTAGCTTTTGAGACAGGTATGCCTGTACCTATTAATTCTGGAGGCTCTATAGCAAGTATATCTGGATATAGTGCTGCTCCAGCTCTAGTCGTCTCAACGGTGTCTGTGCAGAGTAGCGGGATTAAGCCATTTTCTTTAAGCCTCTTAATTATCGTTGAAATATCTGCCAAGAATACTCTTTTCTCTGAATGGTTAACTATTGAGCCGGCTGCTCCGCACTCCTTAATTATTTCTACTATGATGCTTCCCGTCCAGCTTCCGGGAGGATGTGGGTCAACATGTTGTGCAAAGACTGGGATACTCACTGAATTAACAATTCTACTAAGCATAGTTACTGGTGGAGCTACAGCTACACCTACTCCATATTCATTAGCTACTTCTTCAGCATACTTTGCTAATCTGATACCGTTTTCTCCTATTACTTCAGGGTAAACCTTAAAGTTTAAAACTATCAATGGGAAACTCAGCATATCAATAATGATAAGTCATTTGGAAATAAACCTTCCATTAGGAGATGAAAGCATTATAAAGTTTTCTAGATACGGCTCGAATCTGTCAACTAGGTAATACCTTTGGATTTTTTACTTATAGGGTTGATAGAAGAGAGGGGTAGAAACGCAAGCCCATACAACAATCCCAAAATTAACCGTTTAAGTATGGGAGGGCTCAAAGAGAAAAGCTTAAGTAAAAGTTGACAGGTCCTACGGCTCCATTGAATAGGTAGAAATGTTGATGTCTAGGGAAGCTATATTATAGGCTGGCTCTGCATATGACTGGGATGATAATCCATGAGCTCTATTCTCTTAATAAACCCTCCGAATGAGGGTGATGCATATAGAACTATATTCGGATTCATTAGCCCTCCACTAGGATTATGTAGTATAGCAGCAATACTTAGAGAACGCGGGCATAAAGTAAAGATTCTAGACTTGAATTCATTGACTGAGAGCTATAGTATTAGGGAGGTTCTAGTTCTTTTGAAGAATACAGTTAAGATGTTTAAACCTGAATACATAGGTGTATCTATTACTGCAACATGTACTGCTCCAGTATCCTCAACTATAGCTAAGATAATCAAGGAAATAGATAATGAGATAGTCTGTATTGCAGGCGGACACCATGCAACTTTCATGCCTAGAGAGACATTGAACAACGGCTTTGATTACGTGGTTAAGAATGAGGGAGAGATCACAATTACTGAGTTAATAGATACGCTAGAATCAGGGGGGAATCCAAGTAAAGTAAAGGGTATAGCCTACGTAAAAGATAATAAATACATAGAAACACAAAACAGAGAATTCATAGAAAATCTAGATCAGTTACCTATTCCTGCAAGAGACCTGCTAGATAAGAAGAAGTATTTCTTAAAAGCATTCGGTAGAGATTCATCAGTTACGACAGCCGAGACAAGTAGAGGATGCCCATTTTCATGCGATTTTTGCTCAGCTTCTCCTATGTGGGGTCGTAGATGGAGGGTAAAGAGCAGGGAGCGTATACTCTACGAATTGAAAGAGATAAGAAGAGATAACTGGAAGTATGTATTCTTTGTTGATGATAACTTCATAACCCCACTAAATATAGAGGATAGAAGAAGGCTCTTCCTAGACGTTATTAGGGAAGGCATAGATATACAGTGGATATGCCAAATACGAGCTGATACAGTTGTAAAATATCCTGATTTAATGAGGTTAGCAGCGAGGGCGGGTATGAAGGTAGCTTTCATTGGCGTTGAATCAGGAGATGAAGAAGTATTAAAGAAGATGCATAAAGGTTTTATCCCAAAAGTCAGCGAGAAAGCAGTCTCAATACTTAGAAAGATTGGAGTAGCAACATTAGCAGGCTTCATAATCGGTGCACCATACGAGTCTCTAAAGCAAACATACAAAACAATTAAATTCGCATTAAACTTATGTAAGAAAGGGCTTGATGCAGCACAATTTGGCATATATACGCCTTTACCTGGCTCAAGAGCATTTATTGAGGCGGTTCATAACAAGTTGCTGGCCACTAAAAACTGGATCCTCTATGATTGTCTACACCCAGTATTAAGGAAGAATAGGCTAACTCTATACTTTCTTATGAGGTGGTCCCACTATATCTTCTACTTATACAAATGGATTTACGGCATAGTTGCAGTAGAGAAACTTCAACAACCATTCATAGCTCAGGCTAAAAAGTATCTAGTAATGAGTTTACCGAGGCATCTCAAAGGTTTCATTAATCTACCAATAGACACACTCAGAATGATTAGGATGATGAAGAGTAAACAGTATATCTTCTAGGAGTGCTATCTATTTATTATTGAGAAGGAATATAATATAATTGAGAGTACATGGTCTTGAAGCATCCTCTCATAGGATTAACGGATGAAGAGATATCCAGCATGCTCCTAGAAATGGGTTTAAGAAATATAAATGAATTGTTTAAAGATATACCTCCTAGACTATTTATGCATGGAAAGCTAGAGTACTCTAAACCATTAACCGAGTCCGAGGTCAAGCAGGTTATCGAAGACATAATTTCAAAAAATGTTGTTGTAGGTGAGGTCAAGCTCTTCATAGGCGGTGGAGTGTGGCCCCACTTCATACCATCTGTTGTTAAAGAAGTATTGAGGAGGAGCGAATTATTAACTTCTTACACTCCATATCAACCTGAAGCTTCTCAAGGTATGCTTCAAGCACTCTTCGAGTATCAGAGTTTAATGGCTGAACTCTTAGACATCGAGGTTGTTAACGCATCTATGTATGATTGGGCTACAGCTCTTGGGGAATCATTTAGAATGGCTAAGAGAGTGACGAGAAGGAACAAGATACTATATCCTCACTACATATCGTATGAACGTCTAGAAGTAGCGAGGACTTATAGTGAGCCATCCAGCATCATACTCCAAGAATACTCTCAAGATAAGATTGACGGCTCAGTAGATTTAGAAGATCTAAAGAATAAGATGGACAGGGATGTTGCAGCAGTATACATAGAGTATCCATCGTATCTCGGCTTCATACCAATCAACATTAGAGAGGTTGGTGAGGTAGCGCATGATCATGGATCACTGTTTATTATTGGCGTTGACCCATCCATGCTAGGAATATTCGAGTCTCCAGGTAGGCTTGGAGCAGATATAGTTGTAGGTGAGGGTCAGCCTCTAGGTATCCCAATGAGTTTTGGTGGCCCACTCCTTGGAATAATGGGTTGCAGAATGGATAGCCAGCTTATACGTCAGCTTCCAGGTCGTTTAATAGGTCTCACAGAGACTACGAGAGGTGAGAGAGCATATACTATGATTCTACAAGCTAGAGAACAGCATATTAAGAGAGAGAAAGCTACAAGCAACATATGTACAAACCAAGCATTATGCGCTGTTGCCGTAGCAGTATATCTAAGTCTACTAGGAAAGAATGGTATAATAGAATTAGGGAGACAGATATTATCTAGAACTAAGTATCTAATAAGTAGGCTGTCTAGAGTAGGCAATCTTCAAGCTCCACTCTTCAAAGCCATACATTTCAAAGAATTCACATATAGAGTGAGAGGTAAGAAGGCTGAGCATGTCTTAGCAGAACTATATAAGAAGAAGATCCTAGCCGGGATCAGTATAGGTAGATTTTATAGCGACCTACCTGAAGCTATCTTAACATGCGTTACAGAGATCCATTCTAAAAAAGACCTAGACCTGTATGCTGAATCTCTAAGAGAAGTGGTGGAAGGATGAGTTACAGGCAAGCTAGATGGATTGAGCCAACGATTTTTGAGTTAAGTAGACCTGGAGCTATAGGAGTAGATTTCCCTGAAATCGATGGAGTACTAGAGAGGGAGTTGGAAGAAGCTCTAGACGAGATCCCTGAAGGATTAAAGCGGAGAGAACTATCCCTCCCTGAACTATCTGAGCTTGAAGTGGTAAGACATTTCACCCGTCTAAGTCAGATGAATTTTTCCGTAAGTACTGGAATGTACCCCTTAGGTAGCTGTACAATGAAGTATAATCCAGTCGTGAATGAAGAATTAGTTTATTATGAAAAGATACTTAATGTTCACCCACTTCAACCAGTAGAAACTATTCAGGGATGCCTAGAAATAATGTGGAGGCTTGAACAGATACTTAAAGAAATTACCGGTATGAGTAGATTCAGCTTACAGCCTGCTGCAGGTGCTCATGGAGAATTCCTAGGCTGCTTAATAATTAGAGCATACCATAAAGATAGAGGATTGCATAACAAGAACATTATGATTGTTCCTGACTCAGCTCATGGAACGAATCCCGCTAGTGCGACGATAGCAGGCTATGAAGTTAAAGTCGTAAAGAGCGATAAAGATGGATGTGTAGATATAAATGAATTAGAGGGGATGGTTGATGAGAAAGTTGCAGGAATAATGTTGACAAATCCGAATACGCTCGGCGTCTTTGAGAAGAACATAGATAGGATAGTTGAAATAATCCATGGAGTCGATGGTCTACTCTATTATGATGGAGCAAACCTGAATGCTCTATTAGGTAAAGTCAGACCAGGAGATATGGGATTCGACATAGTCCACTTAAACCTACATAAAACCTTCTCAACACCCCATGGTGGAGGCGGCCCAGGATCTGGACCAGTAGGAGTAGTCGATAAGCTTGTCGACTACCTCCCATCACCACTGGTTAATTATGATGAATCAAGAGGGATATTCTACTTAGATTATAATAGACCTAAAGCTGTTGGGAAGATAAAAATGTTCTATGGAAATTTCAGTGTTCTAGTTAAAGCATATGCATACTTATTGAGGATGGGTGGCGAGGGATTGGAGAAGGTTGCTGAAGCAAGTGTCTTAGCTTCAAACTACCTACTCTATAAAGTTAAGAAGCTGAAGGGAGTAACCTTACCATACGCTCCTGAATCACCCAGAAAACATGAATTTGTTGTTAGCTTATCTAGACTATACAGAGAAACAGGTGTAACTGCAAAAGATATAGCAAAGAGACTTCTAGATTATGGCTTCCATGCTCCAACAATATACTTCCCACTAATTGTTGAAGAGGCATTCATGGTTGAACCTACAGAGTCAGAATCAAAGAGAGAACTAGATAACTTTTATAATGTTTTATCAAGAGTAATAGAAGAAGCATATAGCGATCCTGGAAAAGTTAAATCAGCTCCACATAATACGGGTGTAGGAAGGATAAACGAAGTTAAAGCCTCTCATCCAAAAACGATGACCCCATCTTGGAGAGTATACACTAGGAGAGGAAATAAACTATGAAGGAGATCCCCCTCCTATCGTATTACTCTAGTATAGGTGCAGAGATAGGAGAGTTCGCAGGATGGAAGTCGCCTTTATGGTTTACAAGTAATAGAGAAGAGCATTTGGCGGTTAGATCTGGAGCAGGTTTATTCGATATTACGCATATGACGAGAATAGCTGTAAGAGGAGGCGATGCTCCAACCCTCCTACAGCATGTCTTGACAATAGATATTCAGCGGCTTAAACCTGGCAAGATGAAGTATTGTTTAATGTGTAATGAAAGTGGTGGGGTAGTAGATGACTTAACAGTCTTTAAACATCCAGATAGGCAAGACTATTTCATAATTGTTTCAAACGCTATTACTCATGATAGGGTATTATCAGAGCTCCTAGAGAGATCTAAGAAGCTAAACGTAGAAGTAGTAGATCTAACATTCAAGACAAGTTTATACGCTCTCCAAGGACCGAGATCTACAGAGCTTGCATCTAAGTTTACAGAGAAAGATTTAAGCATGATGAAATGGTTTACGGGATTTGAAACTACTATAGATAATGTACCGACGTTAGTAACTAGAAGTGGATATACAGGAGAAAATGGATACGAGTTTATGTTCTGGACATGGGATATGGAGAAGCTTAGGAAGATCTGGAGTAGAATAATCTCTCTAGGAGCTACTCCATGTGGTTTAGCTAGTAGAGATAGCTTAAGACTTGAAGCGGGATACCCACTATACGGATACGATATGGATGAAGAAACAAACCCAATAGAAGCTAGACTTGATTTCGCAATAGACTTCTCAAAAGAATACTTCACAGGGAAAGAAGCTATAATGAAGATACTCGAATCTAAGCAGATTAGAAGGGTTCTAGTCGGTTTTAAATGTGCTGAGAAAGCCATACCGAGAAGAGGTTATGAGGTTCTTGATAGAAGCAATCAGATAGTTGGAAATGTTACAAGTGGAGGGTTCTCCTTCACATTTGGCATAGGCATAGGTTTAGGATACGTTAGACCTGAATACGCTAATGAAGGGGAAAAGCTAAAAATCAAGTGTAAAGAAAAATACAGAGAGATAGAAGTAACATTAAAACCAATAGTACCTCATAGAATGAAAAATAGAGATTGAATATCTCAAAATAGACTCCACTCTAGTTGTCTGAAACGGGATTACTTGATCTCTATGAAACCTTTTTAAGAAAGTCTAACGGGGCTACTAACGATTCAGATGAATCTTAAGATACTTTTCCTTGCAACTCGTCCATGCTCGTTCATAATGACTTTGCTATCTCCAACTATCAGTCTTCTCTTAGCTTATCAGAGTGGAGTTTATGACCTCATGTTATTTCCTTCAGTAGTCGTAGGGCTTATAGCATTCCATGGTGCTGCGAATATGATCAATGACTTACTAGATGTTAGGTACGGAGTTGATAGATATTATTCACCTACTAGCAAGTATAGAAGGCATTATCTATTAATTGGAGAGATTAATATTTCTACTTTTCTCTATGAGATCCTATTCTTCTACATTATAGTTATCTCTATTACAGTTTATCTAACTTTCATAAGAGGATGGATTATCCCAGTCTTTACCGTACTTGGATTATTCTTTGCTTATGCTTATAGTGGGGAGCCTTTTAAGCTTAAACATAAATCACTGGGAGAGATATCTGCATTCTTAGTATGGGCCGTTTATGACTACTGGAACATACTATATATTAACAAGCCGACTCAGTTTAGCCCCTCCTTATGCATCCATCCCCATTGGTATGTTCGTGGCCCTAGTAATTTTCGCAAATAATCTAAGAGACATAGATTATGATAAAGCAGCAGGAGTTAAAACGCTTGCTGTAATACTTGGTAAAAAGAGAGCACTTTCATTCTACAAATACTTCTTATCCTCAATATACTTCTCACTGATACTCCTTGTAATATCCGGTATATATTCAGCTTATACATTAATAGCATATCTAACTCTCTCGAAAGCGATTAGACTAGTGAGGGCTTTCTACGAAAAAGTACCTGAAGCAGCTGATCTTCTAACAGCACAACAGGCACTCAACTTCGGCATCTTAATAATCTTAGGCGAGACCTTACATTATATTCAATCAATAATGTTTTAGTGGCAGACTCTCTGATTCTTTGTATACTATACATCCTTGATAATCTATTTATAAGTCTTCAGGATTAGATAATAATGCTAGTTATGGGAAGTATAGTTAAATCTCCGGTAGATCAATTCTAATATAGCATGCCTAGGGTTAAGACTAGGTATCTAGCATTTATAAGAGAAGAGACGAAGAAAATGGAGGAAGAGATTGATCTTCCGTTAAACTCAACTATATGTGAGTATATAGATGAGTTACTTAGAAGGTATGCTGGATTGAGGAGGTATCTCCTCGATTCTAGTGGCGAGCTTAGGGATGGGATGAACATCGCCCTGAACGGTGACGTTGTTCCAAGAGCTAAATATAGAGATACAATACTTAAGGATGGGGATGAATTAGTAATTATTCCACCGATATCTGGAGGCTCACTCTTCTATACTTGAGGATATGCCAGAACATAAACATACACGTCAGTCTCTCACAGAGAAGTTGCTTGCCCTTATGAGCCATGTCTTCTCCTATATTGCTAGTTTCTCTATTAAGCATGATGTATGGAAACTAATCAAGAGGATTATAAACTACTTAAGGAGAGTACTGCTTGTAAAGGTCTTGGCTAGGGCTACAAGCTCGCTGAGAGGCAATTCCCCCATCTCTCTAATGTATAACTCAAGCTGGCTAAACATTCTCTCAGCATCCTCATCCTTGAGAACATCCTCAAGCATCCTCTCCCCCTTCTCTGTAACCCTGTATATCCTATCAACATATTCTCTTCTAGATATTATCTGAACATCCAGTAGGTCGAAGGCTACCAATACTCCTAGAATGTAATCTAGGTCGCTGGAGTAGATTGATGGAGAGGTCTGATAATCGGCATTTAAAGGTATATGGTATTTCATCTTGAAGATGTAAACAATCTTATGTAGCCTAGATGCTGAAATTCTACCATATATCTTAGCAATGATTAAGATAATGACTGTATTTGATATTGGCTTCATCTCTCCTCGTCTTCGATAGAATGTTCTGGATGTTCTACACCTATAGCTTCTAAGACTATATCATCATCCACCACCTCCATATACCAGTTCATCTTCTCAAACATTTCTATCG
>Ga0209183_1000556_pt1 | contig 14712 bp, 10 predicted proteins | sample LHCtaG_2_FD_184120 | JGI IMG/M metagenome (GOLD analysis project Ga0209183, IMG submission 184120) | Hot spring microbial communities from Little Hot Creek, USA to study Microbial Dark Matter (Phase II) - LHC4sed_replicate (SPAdes)... | ecosystem: Environmental > Aquatic > Thermal springs > Hot... | reverse complement strand
CTCAAGATGTGGGGTTTCTGGGGTGGCCCTAAACGCCCCTAAGCCCGGTGAAAACCCGAGCGGGATGCAGGGGAATAGAGATGAGGCAATGAAATCAAACCATGTAAACCCACATAAGAGCTGAACCCCTTCTAATCATACCACCAGAATAAGTCTTTACAAGTCTATTAGCAGCCTCTCTTAACTCCATAAATTCTAGTAATTCCTCTATAGTAGTTCTTCTCTGAGATGAGGGTATTCCATATAGTTTTGAATATATCAACATGTTTTCAAAACCCGAAAGCTCCGTCCACAAGCTCATTTCTTGTGGCACATAGCCTACTAGCTCTCTAACCCTAGAACCATGAGAAATCACGTCAAATCCTAAAACCTTAACAGATCCTGATGTGGGCTTAATTTGAGTAGTAATTATCCTGATTAAAGTAGTCTTACCAGCACCATTAGGTGCTAGTATGGCGTGAGAAGAACCCTCCTCAGTAATGAGAGATATGTCATCTAGAGCTCTTACACCTCCACTCTGACCTCCTCTCCGCCCTAAAGGGCGGGAGGTTCCCCACATCTATTCGAGTTTACATCTGTCATTTGCGGGGCAGTCGGGGTGGTCAGAGATCCCCACATCTTGAATAGGGCCTTCTACACAATGCCCACAGGCACCGACATCATCAAGAATACTGGAGTATACAACCCTTATAAGCTTTTCCAATCATCCCCACCCTAAAGAGCGAGGCTTTCAGTTGTAAATTTTTACAACGTTATTGATAGCAATAGCTTCCAAGATCACACCTGCATCTCAAGTAAAAATCTTAGTCTAATAATTTATCTAGTAATTTATATTTCTTATCTGAGTAAATTACCTAGTTAGTAGCTGAATATAAAGATTGAGAGCTACCACTCTGAGCAGGTAAGTATATGTAAGGTCTCCCGCGACCCTTCTAAAGGGCTCTCTCAGCTGTTATCTTTTCTATTGTCTCAATGTGCTTCTTTACACGTTCTGGAATGCCTTTAATATCTAGGCTTATAAAGCCTCTTATAATGATCCCCACAGCTTCTTCGCGTGTAAATCCCCTGCTAATAAGGTAGTTTATTTCGTCCTCAGCAATTTTACCTATTGACGCCTCGTGTGTTAGTGTTACATTTGGAGCCTCTGCGAGGAGTTCTGGTATAGTTTCGATTGTAGAGTTCTCGGAAAGTAGTAATCCTCTACAATCTATATGTCCTCTTCCACTTTTACCAACTATTTTAGCTCGGGCGGTAATTCTCGAGGAGTCTTTGCCGAGAGATCTAGAGACGATCTCGGCTGCGGAGCCCTCACCTAATAGATAAGCTACTCCGCCGACATCTAGAATAGAATTCTCTAAGCCTAGTAGAATAGAAGCTGTGTAAGCATATGTGTTTTTCTCTAAGTGAATTACTGGATATGTTTGAAGAGTCTTGACGCGACCAATACTCACGTAGTACGATATGTACTTACCACCGGGTTTAATCCACACGGCTGTTCTAGGTCTTACATGTGAGACTCTATTCCACGAGTGTACCATTATATATCTCAGCGTAGCACCCTCCTCTACATAGTACTCTGTCACACCTACATGTAAGCCGAAAGACTCTGGCGCTATTGTACAGCCAGTGTAAATAGTTATGTCAGCGCCTTTCTCAATAACTGCAATATTATGTGGTGCTTGTAAACCACCAATACTCATAAAGAGACACGTCATTATGGGGTCTTCTACTCTAGTATTCTCTTTCACCCTCACGAAGTAGCCTCCAAGACCTTTAAGAGCTGCTATAGCAGTATATTTATCCATCGCCGGGTCAATAAGCTTCCACACGTATTCCCTAGCTTCATCGGGATTTTCCTCAATGAAATCCTCTACGCGCTTAACTTCAACGCCCGGTATCCTGCTAAGATACTTAAAGTATGCTTGATCAATTTGCGTATAGTACGCTTTAGCTGAGAAGTCTACACCTACCTCGCTCGTCCTTTCAGTGTCTAGTCTGGGCTCCCCGCTCACTGGTTTAAGGTACTCAGAGATATTTACGTCTACTCCGTAGGGTGCAGGCTTACTTAGAGCGCTCTTAGCTCTCTCCCTTACTCTCTCTAACCAGTTCTCTAAAGCCATGGATAAACACCTCGCTTAATAGTTCCGGGCCACCACAGATCTTTACTTCACCAGAGACCATAATACACGTTAAGGTGGGCTTAATGTACTTAGATATCTGTGCACTATGAGTAACTATAATCGTAGACTTATATGGTGTTTCGCGCACGAGCTTCTTAATGGCGCTAGCTATAATCTCAATAGAGTCAACGTCTACGCCACTATCAGGCTCATCTATTAGTGGCAGTTTTGGCTTTTGAGCTAAGAGCATGGCAATCTCTGCTCTCTTAAGTTCGCCCCCGGAAAAACCCTTTCCAAACTCTCTGTCTAGAAGGTGTTTAATCTCGAGATCACTTGCTATTTCAAGCGGATCACAACCAGTCTTCCTGCATAGAGCTTCAAGTAATTGACGCATACGTACACCAGTTAGTTTTGGAGGTGTTTGATGTGCTAGTGTAAGTCCTCTTGAAACTCTATACTCCATAGGCTTACTAGTGAGGTCTTCGCCTTCAAAAATAATATTTCCAGATATAACTTCAACGCCAGGATATCCAATTATAGCTCTCAGAAACGTAGACTTACCACTACCATTAGGGCCTAAAAGAAACACCAAGCTGTCTCTCTCTATAAGTATACTACTATTTCTAATAATGACTCTCCCACTGATAGCTACGCTTAGATCTTTTACTCCAAGCACCATCTTCACTACGTGCCCACCACACTCGCTTCATATTATGGAATAGATATTCAGGGCTAATAACCATGTTATTTACAAGGCTACGTATGGTAAAAATTTCAGGGCATTTTTTACTTCTTAATTGAAATTACTACTAGGGGTTATATCGTGAGCTCTGAAGAGCTTAGTGAGAAGATCTCTGAGTTGCTTGAACAGGGTAAAATGGAAGAAGTAAGCGCTCTACTCGACGCTTTACCACAGCACGAAGTGGTTGAAGTACTTTTACGTTTAAAGAGCGAGCTCAGAGTCAAATTACTGAGTGTAATGGACTTAGAGAGAATTAGTGAGGAGCTGGCTAAGTTACCGGTAGAATTAGTTAGTGAGATTATATCTGTTAAGGGTCTTGACGACATTGTCAAGGTCTTAGTAAAACTCCCTGTTGACGAGGTTGCAGATTTCATTTCTAAACTCTCCTCGAAAACGCGTATAGACGTATTAAAGCTACTGCCTAAAGACTTCGCGTATACAGTGGCTTCGCTAGCGAAGTTTCCACCTGAGAGTGTGGGTGGAATAATGACAACAATGGTTCCGGTATTTACATCTGAAATGAGTGTTGGTGAAGTGCTTGATGCCTATATTCAGAAATCTAAGCTGGGACTTTACGAGAGCCACTACTACATTTACGTTGTCGATGAGAAGGGTTTACTAATGGGTTATACTGACGTGAAGACACTACTAGTAAAGCCACGGGACATGAAGATCTCTAAGTGTATTCAACCGGTGAAGTTCACAATTAACCCTTTCGCAGACCGCGAAGAGGCAGCTAAACTAGCAATTAAATACGATCTTCTCGAAGTACCAGTAGTGGATTTTGATGAACGATTCTTAGGTGTAGTAACACTAGATGACCTTCTCGACGTGATTTCAAGCGAGTATATGGAAGACCTCTTAAAGTACGCTGGTATAGCGGAGACTATTAAGGGTAATTATATAACTGAGAGTCCTATTAAACTAGCACTTAAAAGAGCTCCTGTACTAATATACCTATATCTCATGAACACTGTTACCGGCGGCATTGTGGCTCTCTACGAAAATATTATTGAGAAAATAGCTATTCTCGCGGCTTTTATGCCAATGCTAGCGGATAATTCAGGTAATATTGGTTCTCAGTCCTCAGCTATCATTCTTAGAGGTCTTGTCACAGGTGAAATTAAGCTAACTAAGAGAGACATCTTAATGATGCTTGGTAAGGAGTTCTTAACTACAACACTGCTACTCACAATTCTCGCACCAGCTGGTTTTGCTATAGGATTTACAATACCGTTTTTAGCCTATCGAGAAATAAGCTATGCGGTGAAAATAGCGTTCACCGTTACAGTAGCATTAATGGCGTCGTGTTATATAGCAGATATCGTGGGCTCTTTACTACCTATACTACTAGCAAAAATCCGCATAGATCCGGCGGTAGCCTCAGCTCCAGTTATAACGAGTATTGCAGACATAGTTACAGTAACAGTGTATTTCACGATAGCAACTCTCCTATTTCAACTATACTAGTTTATTTGGCTAATCTACAGGTGAAAGGGGATTGGTAAGAGGTCTAAGAGACTTTTAATTACTAGTTTACCGCTCTTTACACTGTACATTACTATAGTAGCTTCAGGGTTGAATTCTGCTATAACTTGTCTACAGGCTCCACACGGAGGTATAGGCTTCTCAGTGTCAGCTACCACGGCTACTACTAGTGGCTTTTTACACCCATTAGTCACCATTGAGGCTATAGCTGATCTCTCGGCGCATATTGTGAGCCCATAACTAGAATTCTCCACATTTACGCCTAGATAAGTATTTCCATCACTGCACAGTATTGCTGATGCTACGTGAATGTTGCTATACGGTGCGTAGCTGTTAGGTAGTACACTTTCAGCTCTTTTAATAAGCTCCCAGTATATTTCATTACTTTCACTACTCAGTCGGCTTCACCTCAATAATGTACTCCTCGTCATTAATGTCCCACTTCTCAACTAGACCTCCTAGTTTACCAGCATAGTTGAGGTCACTTGATACAACTAACTCGGCAGATCTAGTCTCATTCATAATGTAGTTTCTCATAGATTCAATTAACTGAATCTTATCACTTGGAGCTATAATAATAGTCACTATTCTAGCTGTGAGAGGCAGTTTCAGCATTTTCCTCATAACTTGTACTCTTCTAACAATATCTCTGGCTAAGCCTTCTGCAAGATCTTCTATAGACAGCTTTGTGTCTACAGCTACAATACCGTACTCAAACTCACTAACAGCATACTCCTCAAGGTAATATGGTGCGATCTCTACATCGCCTTTCTCAATAGTAATCTCTACGTTATCAATTATACACCTATAGACCCCGCTTTTTAGTATACTCCTAGCTACGATATCGCTGTTTTCTTCTAAGTGCTTAACTAGCTCACTTAGTAATCCACGATATTTAGGTCCTAGAGACTTATAAACCGGCTTAACTTTATATCTCTTAATTTCCTCTACTCTACTAGCCTCCACGACCTCCACGTACTTGGCATTATAGATAAATTTCATAATATCAACTAAGCGCTCTACAGCCTTCGAGATCTCTAGGCTACTCGAGTAAATAATAACTCTTCTCACAGGCTGTCGGAGTTTTAAACCAGATTTCATTCTCGCACTAGCCACAGCACTATAAATTTCACGTACTAATTCCATATCTTTCTCCAAGATCTCATCTATGAACTTGTAGTCTGGTTCTGGGATCTCTAGGAGGTGTATACTTGGTTTACCATAATATTCTCTGTAGAGTGCTTGGTAAATGTACTCGGTAATTAGTGGTGTAATAGGTGCTAGTAGTCTCAGGACTCTATCAAGCACATAGAATAATGTGGCGTAGACCGCCATTTTGTCAGCTATATTCTCCTCGATCCATACACGTGGTCTAACTAGTCTTATATACCAGTGGCTCAGATCCTCAACTATGAATTGTCTAATAAGCCTCACGGCTTCGTGAACTCTGTATGACTCCATGTGTCTTAACACTGCTTTGACTAAGCTATTCACTCTACTCAGTATCCATTTGTCTTCTACGTGAAGTGAGCTTTTATATTCATGTAAATTGTGTTTATATGGATCAAAATCGTCGAGAACCATATATGTCTTAGCGAAAACGGCCACATTCCAGAGTACCGAGAGATCGCGACGAGATTCTTCCAGTTCTTTCCAGGAAAACTTAACATCTTCCCACAGCGTATTCGAGAGTAGCCAGAGTCTAAGTGGATCTCGACCAGCTTTCTCAATAGCTTCATCAACACCTACATAGTTACCGAGGCTCTTATGCATTTCTCTACCTTTTTCGTCAAGCATAAAGCCGTGTACTAAAACTACTTTATAAGGAGCTTTCTTGTATGTTATAATTCCTGACCTCAGTAACGAGAAAAACCACCCCCTGATTTGATCAGGGCCCTCTACGATAAAGTCCAGTATAGCCTCCTCGGCATTCATTTTCTCAGGGTGACCGCGAGGAGCATAAAAAGCCACACCACTATCTAGCCACACATCTAATACATCAGGAACTCGCCGCATTTCCAATCCACATTGTGGACATTTAAAAGAGACCTTATCTATCCAGGGTTTGTGAAGATCGTGTGGGACATAGTCGGCATATCTCTTCAACTCTTCTTCACTGCCGATAACAACTCTGTGTCCGTTAGAACAAATCCATATTGGTAGTGGAGTACCCCAGTAACGTTGTCTAGAAATAACCCAGTCTTGGAGATTTTCAAGTATATTTTCGAGTCTTGTAAGTGCCCAGGAGGGAATCCACGTGACTTTAGACGCTTCTTCTCGCAGTATGTTCTTTATTTTAGTGACTTTAATAATCCACTGCTTAGTAGCACGTAGAATAACAGGTGTCTTACATCTCCAGCAAATAGGATAGCGGTGTGTAATTATGCTACTATATATTAAGTAGCCTCTTTCTTCTAGGGCTTGAATAATTCTACTATTAGCGTCTCTCACGTAAAGTCCTGCAATAAATCCTGCTTCACTAGTAAATCTTCCCTCATCGTCTACAGGTGATACAACGAGATCACTCATGCCAATTTTTACAGCCACATCAAAGTCCTCGAAGCCGTGACCTGGTGCACCGTGAACAAGCCCTGTACCTTCATACATTGTCACATATTCTCTACTAAGTACAACTCTGTGGTATACATCAAGCTTCTCCTGTAGCGGTATAAGGTCTCTTAGTGGATGTGTATATGTATAATTAGTGAGTTCTTTACCGTAAAGTTCTCCTATAATACTATACTCCATTATTCCACACTCTTTAATGAAGGCTTTAAGTCTCTGCTTAGCGAGAATCCACGTTTCTCCACGTACGCAGAGCTTAACATAGACCTCATCTGGGTGAGCCATTACAAAGACATTTGCCGGTAGGGTCCACGGTGTAGTAGTCCAAATAATTAAATATGTATTAGGCTCTTCTCTAACGGGGAACTTGACATAAATGCTTGGATCTTCGAGATCGCGATATTCCACCTCGTATTCTGCCAGCGTCGTAGAGCATCGTGGACACCAGTACACAACTCTGTACTCTATGTCTAGTAAACCCAGCTCATCAGCTCTCTTAACAAGCCACCAAGCGGCACTAATGTAGTCATTTGTTATCGTGTAATAGGGGTTCTCCCAGTCCATGAACACTCCGAGTTCTTTAAACCACTTAGTCATGGCATTGGCGTTTAAGAGCGCGAATTTCCTACATTGTTCAATAAAGTTCTCAACTCCAATTCTCTCTTCAATTTCCTTTTTAGACTTAACGCCAAGCAGTTGTTCCACTTTAACTTCTATTGGTAAGCCGTGACAGTCATAGCCAGGCCTATCATAGACATTGTATCCTCTCATTCTCCAATATCTCAATATAGAGTCTTTCAAAACTTTGTTTAGTGCAGTACCGATGTGGGGTATGTCGCTTGAAGGGTATGGAGGACCATCAATGAACTTGAATATTACTTGCTTTTTAAAAGCCTCGTTTTTCACAAGATCGTATATTCTACCCTCCTCCCAATACTCTAAAACGCGCTTTTCAACAATATGCTGGTTATAAGGCCCTTCAAGCTTCCATGTCACGTCTCTATACACCAACTCCCTATTAGGTCAATAATTTAGACTCTAGATTTAATAGACATAAAATTTGTAAGTTATTTAAACTTAATACAATACGTAGATTTAATTAAAAACTATATAAGTTTTGCTAGCAAGTATATTAGCACAGCGAAGAGCGCTGAAGCTCCTAATACTAGTATTAAAAATCCTGTTCTGTTAAGCTTGTAGAGAACTCTAATATATGAGAGTATTACTTGTATACTTAGTTTAGAGGTTCCCGAAGCTCTCTGTTTAAATACGTATGGCTCTTCGCAGACTCGGTGAGGTTTTAAATAGCCGAGTATCTCTACAAGGACCTTATATCCCCTAGGCTCTATGGGTCTCCACGCAGACAATATTTCTCTCTTTGCGGCGAAAAAGCCGCTAACAGGATCTCTGACCCCTCTACAGCCCTTAATGAGAATTCTTGCTAGCACGGTAGCTCCGAGAGATATGAGGAATCTAAGTAGTCCGAAGCCTTGAACACCACCACCTCTGAGATACCGTGAGGCGATAACAATGTCGCATTTATCTATGTGCTTAACTAGTTTAGGAATGAGTGATGGGGGGTGTTGTAGGTCTGCATCCATAATGACTATTACATTGCCCTCTGAGACTCTCATTCCATCATAAATAGCTGAGGACAAGCCCATTTTAGAAGGTCTCTTCACAACTTTAACAGGGTACTTGGTTGAGAGTGCCTCAGCTACTTTTGCGGTGTCATCAGGACTATTATCATCTACAACAATGATTTCGTAGTTAAGTCCTCTTATATAATTATCTATTAGTGGAATAAGTCTTTCTATGTTTTCTCTCTCATTATATGTGGGAATTATAATCGAGATTTTCACAGAGTCTAAACCTAAACACGTGTTCTAGCTGCTAGTAATATGTACTTTAAACTAAGCTCTCTGCCTAGTAGAGCTAGTAGGGGCGCGGCTCTAGGACCACTATCTTTTCCAGTTATTACTCTGTAGAAGTATGTGTAGAAGGATTTAACAAGATCTTCTCCTAGTCTCGACGTTACAGCTATGAAGGCCTCTTTAATACTCTCCTCGCTCCACGAGTCGAGTGACTGGAAGCGTTCATATAGCTCTCTAAATGTATTAACAATACTGCTAGGAACTGTAGATGCTACTTTCTCAGCCTCGCTGAGTGGAAGTAATTCTACTCTCATATCGCTGGGTCCATACTTCTCAACCCATACACGTGCTTTTTGCATTATTTCAAGTATTCTCTTTAATCCGTACTCGGTAGGCTTTTCACTAAGATGTCTACTTGTTTTAAGTCTTGCTAATCCCTCAGTAGCCCACCTCTCACATGGTACAATCTGCGCGAGTATGGCTAGGTGTAAATAGGATACCTGTTCTGGCATTTCACGTGGTGGTGAACCACGCGGATAGCTAAGCTCGTAGCTTCTAGCTAGTAAGATTTCCTCTTCTTCGCTCTTAGCTTTCTCAACTCCATAATAAATCCTCTCAGCTTTATAGTAGAGGTTGTAGTAGTGTGGTATTTCGTGAAGACCTACAGCGAACTTTTTCATGGGCGGGGTTTTGAGAACTAGAAATCTAAATATGTGGGGGTGTGCTACTTCAAGCCACTCTCTCGGCGTAAAGCCCAGGAAGTCACTACTACCCATGTCTACTAATCTTCCATCAGGTGTTTTCCACTCAACCCACTCGTAAGGTATACCTTCTGGTGGTTGCATATTAAATACGTTTACAGCTAGATCTACACAACTATCTCTACTACCACCCGGCATAGCGTGATCTTTGCCATAAGCTTCAAAGTCTACACCTAGAGACCACCACACTCCAACCCACTCGATTCTCCACATTAACTTACCATTTTCGATAGACGAGATCCCTCTGTGTCCACAGCCACTACACACATACTCTACATGTTCCCCGTTAATGATCCTTGTGGGGTTAGTAATGTCTATTCTACCACACTTCTCGCAGATGGGTTCAAAGGGGATCCAGCCCTCCTTGTATGGTTTACGCCCTCGATACTTGTTTACTACATTTCTCACTTTCTCTTTATTTTCAAATACTAGCTTAGTAAACTCTTTGAGTTTAGTCTTATAAAGCTCTGTAGTAGTTACAACTTCAATCTCGCCGTCTGTGAACTCCCCGATGAAAGGTCCAAAGTCTTTCCAATAATGTTCAACCCAGTTAGAGTGACAGCCCTCTGGATCCGGCACTCTTATTAGTGGCCAGCCAGCATATTTTACACCATTTTCTCTAAACTTCTTAACTTGAGCTTCTTTCGCTTTCCACGAGTCTTGTGTGTAGAGTGTGAGATATTGTTTCACCACTAAGCCCCGACTTTGAAGTAGTTTTCTGAGAACTTCAGGTATAATTATCTCTCCTCTAAGTCTCCCAACGTGTTGTAGTCCAGAGACGGAAAGTCCACTATTAAACACAATAATACTCTTACCTCTTCTCTTAAGGCTTTCATAGAGTTTATCAGCTAACTCGTCGATCCAGTGTCTTTGCATACATAACACCCTTCAACACACTAACTATATTACTACTATGTTTGAAATAGTTTTAAGTAGTTTAATGTAAATTAAGTAGAGCAGTTTGTAGGGGTATTTTTGAATGTTTCAGAGTAGAGATGAGTTTCTAGAGTGGCTTAGAGGTATAGAGAAGAAGTGGCAGGGTAAATGGAGAGAGGCACATTTATTTGAAGCTAATCCTAAGCCAGGAGCTCCAAAATTCTACATCACAGTTCCATACCCTTATGCTAACGGCCCACTACACATTGGCCACGGGAGAACATATACAATCGGTGATATAGTAGCAAGGTATAAGAGACTGAGAGGATTTAACGTGCTTTTCCCCATGGCTTTTCACATTACTGGAACACCTATAATGGCGTTCTCTGAGATGATTAGTAGAGGTGATCAGAAGACAATATCAATGTACAAAGAGTACATAAAACTATATGTAGAGGACGAGTATAAAGCTGAGGAAATTCTTGAATCTTTTAAGAACCCTCTAAATCTAGCAGTGTTTTTCGCGGAAAGAATTCAGAGAGACTTTGAAGAACTCGGATATAGTATTGACTGGAGGAGGAAATTTCACACTGGTGAGCCAATATATCACAAATTTGTAACATGGCAGTTCTATAAATTAATGGATAAAGGTCTCATAACTAGAGGAGAGCATATTGTAACGTATTGCTTACTACACCAGCAACCTGAAGGCGAAGACGACATTTTAGACGCCGATATAAATCCGGTTGAAGTAGTAGAATTCACAGCCGTGAAGTTCAAGCTCGAGGATTCTGATGAGTACCTGCTTGCAGGAACTTTAAGGCCAGAGACTCTTCTAGGTGCAGTGAACATATGGATTAATCCACAAGCTGAGTATGTTGTGTTTAAGTGGCATGGAGATAAATACATAGTATCTAGTGAGGCGTTTTTGAAGTTAAGATATCAATATCCAGAAGAAGAGTTCACTATTATTAAGACTATTAGTGGAAGAGAGCTTTTAGGCAAGTATGCCGTGTCGCCGTTAAATCAAAAACCCTTGTTAATCCTACCGGCAAGATTCGTTGATCCAGATAACGCTACTGGTATCGTTTACTCTGAGCCGAGTGATGCACCCTATGATTACATAGCTTTAGTGGAGTTAAAGAGAGCTCCAAACGTGCTGAAAGAATATGGTTTAGATCCCATGCGAGTGCTGATCATCGAGCCGGTGAAAATTATCGAGGTACCAGGTGTTGAGGGTCATCATGCCGAGGAGATTGTGAAAAAAGCGGGTATTGAGAGTCAGGATGATCCTAGGCTAGAAGAAGTAACGAGTGAAGTTTACAAAGAGCAGTTTTACAAAGGCGTTATGAGAGTAGATGACCCCGAGTTTAAAGGTTTATCAGTTAGAGATGCAAGAGAGAAAATGAGGAGTAAGCTCTATGCACAGGGATATGCTATTCCCTTCTACGAGCTTAATAGAAAAGCCTGGTGTAGGGCTAAGGGAAAGATAATAGTCGCAAAGATCAGAGATCAGTGGTTTATAAATTACAATTTAGAGTGGCTTAAGAGTAAAGCGAGAGAGGTTATTCTTAGTAATAGGCTTATAGTAATTCCATCAAAATACACAAAGCAGTTTTTAGACGTATTGGACTGGCTTGATAAGAGGCCTTGTGCTAGGAAGCGTGGTATAGGCACAAAATTGCCCTGGGACTCAAAGTGGATTATTGAGAGTCTCAGTGACTCAACAATATATATGGCTTTTTACACTATAGCGCACATTATAAGAGAGAGGGGTATTCAGCCCGATATACTAATACCAGAGGTTTTTGACTACGTTTTTCTGGGTCAAGGCGATGTAAACGAGGTTTCGGTTAAAAGCGGTATACCTGCGAGTGTTCTCGAAGAGATGAGGAGAGAGTTTATGTACTGGTATCCCGTTGATCAGAGACACACTGGCATACCACACGTATCAAATCACCTTACTTTCTACATACTCCACCACATAGCACTATTTCCAAGGGAACAGTGGCCGCGAGTAATATCTCTTAATGAGACTGTTATTAGAGAAGGAGCTAAAATGTCGAAGAGTAAGGGTAATGTTATACCACTAAGACATATAATTACGATGTACTCAGCAGATCTTTTCAGGCTCTATATAGCGTGGGCAGCTGAACTAGATAGTGTTCTCGACTGGCGCGAAGCAGAGGTTTCACGAGTACTCGACAGTATTATGAGGTTTACTAATATAGCTAAGCAAGCAGTAGAGGCCGTGTGCGTAGAACATGAAGATGACATATTTACTAGGTGGTTTATGAGTAAGTTTAATGAAATAATTGGAAAAGCTACTGTTATGTTGGAAAACATGGAGATAAGAAAATATATTCAATACACATTCTTCGATATGTTAGTACTAGTAGACAAGTACAGAGAGTTCAAAGGTCCAGACTATATTTGTGGTATAAAAGAAATACTCAAAGAGTGGATTACACTGTTAAATCCAGTAATACCGCATTTAACAGAGGAGATTAATAGTTGGCTAGATGGCGGTGAATTTCTCTCTGTCTCATCGTGGCCTAAGGCGAGGAGACCTATAGAGGAGGATCTGGTTATCCTAGTTGATAATATTGACAAAGTGATCTCTGACATCAGAGAGGTCATGGCGCTATTAAAGAAGCCTGTCAGCACTGTACACATTGTTATTGCACCTGAATGGAAGCGTGAAATAGCTAGATTAGTACTGAGTGGGGTGCAGTTAAAAATGGTGATTGAGACTATGAAGACTAAGTTTGGATTAAAAGGTCGTGAAATAGAAATAGTTGACGCATTTAATACCTATAAAAGAATGGATAAGGCTGATTTAGAAAGAATAGCCAATACTACGAGTAAGCGTGAGTATGAGATAATATCAGCTGTTACTAGCTATTTTCAGCGCAGATTAGGAGTTAACATCTCAATAATGTGGGAAGAAGAGGCAAGACACAAGAACATACCTCGAGCTGAGCGAGCGCTTCCACTCAAGCCAGCACTATACATAGAGTAAAGCATGTTTAAAGCACTATAGATGTTCTAACACTGCTGAAAAGTCAATGATAACACTGTGAAGACTTGGCCAAATCAACAGATAGCATCTGATCTCCTCCCATACTAAAGGGATTAAGTTCCTGCTAGGGCGGGAGAGGTTTGGGATTAACCTCCTCTTTTTGAGAATTCAATCCAGGATCGGGTCTCCGGTCCATTACCTCTATTCAGAGTAGGAGTAGGGGTTATAGATATGCTACTGAACATTGCCAAGGACTCAAAAATGCTAATATACTTATCAGCATGAAACACATTACTGAGAAAACTTATAAGCATTTCTATCCATCTCTGCCTTAAAAGGCATAGCTCTCAGTTGTAAAATTCTTGTTTAATCGAGAGGTTACAGAAGCTCTACATTATATTACACTGCACTGTTTTAAATAGCCATATGCTAGTAGAGAGATAGAGTCTGTAAATAGACTTTTAAGAGGTGAATGTACTTGTTCGTAGAAGTGATCGTGACTTTTATAATGTATTTTGTACAGCTACTCGCGATCATGAATCCTTTTTCTGTAATACCAACATTTCTCGCTTTCACGCAGGATTTAAGTCCAACTGATGTAAAGAGTGTTTTACGTAAAGCGACAATTGCCGGTTTAGTAATAGTAGTAGTGTTTACACTCTTGGGCAAGTATATTCTTGAGGTTTTTAATATTTCAATAGCAAGTCTTAGAGTTGGTGGTGGAGTAATATTAATGGTCTTAGCAGTCGATATGCTGGGCGAGGAAGTGCGTACTAAGAAAGTGTATAGTGGTGATATAGCGGTTGTGCCCATTGCAACACCCTTGATAATAGGTCCTGGTACGATTACAACAATACTCTTGTTAACGTCTTCTCGGCCTGGGGATATAGTTAATTTAACTCTAGTTCTCATAGCTGGTATTCTTGCTTGTATAACGTCATTTAAAATATTGGCTCTTAGTAATATTCTCATTAAATACTTAAAGACATCTACAGTTAGAGCTCTTGGCAGGTTTATGGCACTCATAATCGCGGGTGTGGCTGTTGAAATGATAGCTAAAGGAGTAAAAATGTACTATGATGAAATGTTTAAGAGCTAAATGTTGTAGTTATAATCTAGTAGAGAAATCTACGAGTACTCAGCTAGGAGAGTTAAAACTTGTGAACCATGGGTACTGTATATTAGTCAAGTATAAAAATATCTCCATTATATATTTTCAAGACAGGTGTTGAGAATGGCTAAGTATAGAGTTCGAATAGATCCC